>Ga0123355_10012661_pt1 | contig 13075 bp, 6 predicted proteins | sample TergutEmb28metaG_3_FD_89872 | JGI IMG/M metagenome (GOLD analysis project Ga0123355, IMG submission 89872) | Embiratermes neotenicus P1 segment gut microbial communities from Petit-Saut dam, French Guiana - Emb289 P1 | ecosystem: Host-associated > Arthropoda: Insects > Digestive system > Gut ... | reverse complement strand
CACGAGACGAACTGCTCGTTAACATACTGGATGTTATCGCCTGCATAAAGGAACGTCAAGACGCACTCAGACGAACAACACGCCATGTCTTCACACGAGTTGCAAAGTGCATTGATGTTGACGATGGAATTTTCGAACATTTATTATACCCCTGTACCAACTCTGTCACTTGAACAGCAAATACCGGTATTAGAAACAGTACGTACATGTAATATATCTTTTTTTGTCAACGATTTTGCGGTTGTACATTCAAATAGCTCTATCTCGGAAACCGTTCGGAATAGGACACATGTTCATATAAACATTTTTGCTTATAGTGACCTATACCATGACCTCCCAGAATATTGACCTTTCCTCCTGGGACACCCTGTATAATTGACACTAAGGCAGATGTGCACGAATCCCGGTCGCCAAGTTGCCCGGTCGACTACGTTGCCTACGGTGGCTCCTAATATTAGTGAGTCGTCAGTATGGAACTTGCGTTGCATCACCCTTCTAGCTCCTGAATTTTGACGCGGCTGTCAGACGTTTAGCATTTTTGTGCATCCCTGCATTATGGTATGAGGCGCCATATTCCGAACGCCAGTTCCAGCTGCCGTGTATCTTCACAGCCCAGCTTCGTAGTATCCACTGACTGTTTTTCTTTCGTTTCGTGGCTGTTGAACGCTTGGCGTTATTACAAGATGTTCCGCCCAAAAATTTCTGTATGATTTGATCCCACGCACGAGACATACATGGAGCCTATTGTAACACTTTTATTTAAGAGATATTGCTTAGTGACCGCATTGCTCTTCGTTATGCAGTATGCTCAGAACACTACACGTTTGTTACGGAAGACGTTCGTGATGCCGTAGCATTGTTTCCCTCCTCAAGGTCTGTCTTATAAATAGCACAGTTACATAACGCATTCCCAGGCGCGAGTACTGTACTAACAGTTGCTGCTCGTAACCCCCTTTATTCCGGTTCCATCCTGAAATGTGGCTACTCTGTTCAGATGTGTAATGTACCGAATTCAGAGTGGACGTCCGTTTCACTAATGTACCAAGTGTAGAGTTACAAATATAAAGTTTTTTTGCCCGTTTCTTGTATGTAGGCAGAATACAAGTCACGGTTAAATGCTTGGCATCTGCGTGTTGTATATGAGGGATACGTATTTGGAACAGAGCACGCGGTGGTGCAGTTGGTTGAGGCACTGTGCTACGAGCAAGAAGTTTGCGGCTTAGATTCCCAATGGAATCAATGAGATTTTGTATTGACTTAATGCTTTCGGCCGCCCTGTGGCCGTGGAGTCGACTTAGCCTCTAACAGAAATGAGTACCATTGATATCTCCTAGGGTGGGGTGGGGTAAAGGCGGCCGGTGCGTAGTGCTGACAACCTTGCCACCTCCACGTGCCGATTGTCTATAAATCCTGGGAGCCTCAACCTTCTGGAGCCCTAAAATCCTCTCCAGGCCTGTATAGGGATTGCTTTAGCTGTACCAGTTCGAAACTCTGTCATGGGACTGAGGTTTTCTTCGTTTCTGTTTGAACCTCCAGCAAAATCAGCAGTAGTATCGTTTGTAAGTAACGGATGTTTTTTCCTACACTGTCACTGCTTCAGCGCCTTCTGAATATGGCTCATTTTATATAGACGTTTGGATACGACAGCGGTAAATCCAAATCATAAACTAGATTAAACGAAGGGCAGACTTGGTTCACCAAGTGCTTGCATTATTCAGTTCAGGATCGTTTATCTTACGGTTACCTATTTAAATTCTGTTTTTTAAAATATACAAAAACTGTGAGTTTTGTTTCGTATGGGCTTGGGACTTTAATATGAATTGAGATGTTCGAGAACAGGGTGACGAAGAGGATAATTTGGTCTTGCGAGAGAGGGAGTAACTAGAAGCTTGAAGAAGACAAACTTCATAAATTGCGTTTTTCTTCAGACAGGCTTGTTGGTGTGATGAAATCAAGGAACGTGGGACTACAGGGCATGTTGCGTGTGTTGGGTAGGTGAAATGTGTACTGGTTGAGTATCTTGGAGAGAAGAAGCTGGGTGGGTAACCTACATATCGATGGGCGAATCACATGAAAGTTATCTTAAAGGTACAGGGTGTGAAGGTATATACTTTTGGTACTTTGGTACTTTTATTAGACTGTATTCTTCTGGTTAGGGATAGGTACCAGCGGCGGGTTCTTGTGAACGTAGTGATGAACTGTCGGGTTCCAGAGAAAGCGAGGTATTCCTAGAACAACTGAGTTAAAGGACGTTTTCCCTTGGTGTCAGTTATTTAGTTATTATAGGTTTCATGGATATACGTTAACAGGCGAAATGTTTATAGTTCGCATTATTGTACGGTAATGACGGTACTCTTTTGCAGTTTTACTGCAAGGAAACAGGTGTTGACAGCACGAACGTTATAAGCTATTTTCCAATTTGTATTACAAACCTATATTACATTGCCTAACGTCGCTGTTTGCATATTTACATTTCAGTATTTCTAGGGAACTAGGTATCCTCCTGTGTTTAATGACGTACACTGTAAGGAAGGCCGAGTACTGTGCAGTTAATACGTACTTACATAATGGCTGTGCTGTTACAGCTTATAATGATTTATGGGGTTTTACCACCTCCGTTATATCCCCCTGGAGACCTCTGTTATGTCATTATTTGTGTGTACGTACTTGTCCATGTATGGTCGTTAACACGGTCTTGTCATACCAGCAGCAAAACAAATTACGTTCAAAAGTTTTATTTCTCAGTCCAGTTGCCTGTTGTACAGAATTTTTGTTCCTCTAATTCCACTGCCAGTTGTGGTGCTGTTCAGCTGAAGAGCTTATGCCATGGAGGCTACGGCACATGAAATTCTGTTTCTTGCTTCTCTAAATAACTAATAAATCAAGGAATTTTCTCCGTGGTATCTAGATACGTAAAGGAATACAAAAGTATAATAATTGGCTTAGTTTTGTGATCTCTACACTAAGGGGATATAATAGATCCATTCTGCTTGAGGACAGGATCCTGAGGAGAATATTTGCACGTTACAGAGAGGGGGTACCGGGAGGAAGGGGCAAGTGGCTTGATTAGGAACGACATAGTTTATGTCCTTGAACGGATGTTATTGTTTGTTTGTTTTTGGCGCGACAGCCTCAAGTGGGCCAGGGCCTCCTCATTCACGAGGTTTCTAGATCACACACAACGACGCGGCACAGTCGGTAGGACTCCTCCGGAAGAGTGATCAGCTCGTCGCAGAGACCTCTACCTCACAACACAACAATCACAACAGAAAAACATCCATGCCCCCGGTGGGATTCGAACCCACAATCTCATCAGGCGAGCGGCCGCAGACCCACACCTTAGACCGCGCGGCCACTGGGACCGGCGAACGGATGCTATTAGGGTCATCAGAATTGGGAGAATGATATGGGTGAAGTATGTATTACACATAGGATACATGATAAATAAATACATTTAATTGGTATTCATCGCGTTGTGTCTAGTTCATCACATAAACACACACTGTTCCGTGTAACTAAAAACTTTATTACTCCTGCAACGCTTACTTTGCTTTTGAAGTTTTGTAGAGAACTCCTGGTGATGATCGGTTTCGATCGAAACGTGTAGCGTTGAAGAAATAAAAGTGTTGTGTTAGACGGAGCAGTGTGTGTTTGTATGATAAATAAATAGAGAATTGTAGTTGGAAAAATTGAAGAGAAGGCCTGGGCATAGAAGTGAAGGTAATGTTATATACAGAGCGTAAGTATTATTTAAACTGCATCAGTTAGGTATTGCATAGGTATCAGTGGCGTGCTGTACTGAAAAAGTAAAAAAAGTAAAGTGCACCCTTGTACAGGCACTGCGGTGGGGGCAAAATTTTCCGCACCTGTCCAGACTGGTCCTGGGGCCCACCCAGCCTCCTGTAAAATGGGTACCGGGTCTTTCCCGGGGGTAAAGAGCGGCCGGGGCGTGATGCTGACCCCTCACTCCCTTCTAGTGCCGTGGTCAAGAAAGAGTAGAACTATACCTCTATTTCCCCTATGGCCCGTACTGAAGGCAGTTAAACGATTCTTCGGCTTCCGCGCAAGACAGGTAATTTTTGATTATTCCAGCGAATGTTACTTTGCGCGTCGTTTGAAGTTTTCATAGCGATGTTTTAAAGAATTCATGTCTTGTGGGATGTAGCGTTGTGTCCTTGGGTTAGGGTTTCCGTCGTTTCGAAGACGCTTCTATTTTTATGAACGTCGGGATCACAAACCGCTAACACAGCATCACATCCCAGACGAGTTGAATCCTCTGGAAGTGAACTTGTTAAGGAAGACTGTGCCGCGTCGAGTCGGACGGTTTTACTGTGCGGTTGTTGGGTCCGGTTAACCTTTGGTATTTGTGTTCTTCGCTGTCCGATGTTCGGCTCCTTGCTGTGTCCGTACAAGCCAGCACCACTTCCACTCGTTATTGATCCGATTGTCCTGCTGCCTGCCGGGTCTGAGTGTTACTTTATGCAGCATAACTCTGCAATTCCCCTTAGCATAATCAGCGTGTGGGCAAGTTTTTAGGGTGCATAAAGTGCATAGATTGGGCCGGATAGTGGGGAGGTATGTATCAACGTGTCCCATTTTCGAAACTACCGATCGGGTTTAGATGGCAATTGGTATTTGGGATTGTAGGGCTTACACTGATGGTTATCGGGCGATTTTAATTTTGGTTGGTAAACTATTTAATCGATCCCGGTGGCGTGCGGTCCAAGGCATAGGTCTGCAGCCGTTTGATTGCTGGGATCGTGGGTTCGAATCCCGCTGAGGGCATGTATGTTTGTTGTGTGCGCGCGATGAACTGATCACTCGTTCAGAGGAGTCCTACCGGGCGTGTGTGTCTCATCGTGTGTGATCTAGAAACCCCAAAATGAGGCGCACTAGGTCTTGTTGGGCTGTAGCGCCGCAGAAAACCCTACTTTACATGCAACTGAAATAAAAATTAACTTCTTGTATTTTTTGCGGCCATGACTATGAACGCTAGTCTTCTGGACTGCGCTGCTATGTAATTAGTAGGTGGGCACAAACGTTAGGAGGAAGCTGCGTTCATCTGCAGGGTACTTGTACCCTGAGAATTGATACGGCAGAGCCATGTAGTACAAATTATGAAACGATTTTAGTTATGATTTGTCAGTTTAGGTCTAATGTAAACTTCTTTACATGACTGAAATCTGAATTAATTCATTTTCTGTGGTTCTGACAGTTGTGAATATACAGATTGCTCTTCTGTAATGTGACGCCGTGTACCATAGCTTGGGAGGAACGTACACTACCGACAAGATATATATATATATATCTATGTATATATATATGTACACATACACACACACACATACACACACACATCTACCAGGGTCACCCGAAATCTCTGTATATGTCTGCCGGACTGAACGGTGTCAACGCAAGATATTTGTTGGCAATAAATGTCGATCTGCGCCATATCGGCTAGGTCAGGCAGAAACTCATGACCTCGAGGAAATGAAAATTACACATCCTTGAGTTTCTGGGAATTGTCGGTGTTCCTTGCACAAACCGCATGCGAAGTTTGTGTCTGTCTGAATGTTTAATGACATTTTTATTAGTTGTCGTTTTGGTTCATGCGATTTAAATGGAACACCTCCTTTATATAATGTTCTTATCAGACTTAATCGATTTTGTTAAAAGCAACTGCTCCTCGTACAAACATTATATAAGGCACGTCGTACACATTTGATAAGATAGACACTTCTTTGTACATATTTGTTAACACTGATGGTTTACCGGAATAAAAGGGAATAGGCACTTCCTCGTTCGTGTGTCATGTGAGCATCGTTGTAATCATCCACCATCTTGAACCTAACAGAATGAACTGTTTACGGTGATTTTATTATTACTGTTGGACGAAATGTGTGTTTTAAAATTATTAACACATGTACGTGTAAATGGATGGTAACTCAAAATTCAATTTGGCTAGGAAGTAAGGTTTGCTGAGATGATTTTGAAAAGTGACACGAGTCTAATTATTTTATTGTCCAACCTTTGCACAATTATCTAATATGTAGATACAATTAAAATTATGAAATATTTAAAAGTATTCCAACATGTTTCGGATCACAGAGGATCCATCATCAGGGACTACGTCCATGTCAACGGACACGATAGAACCATTCTTGTAATTTTAGCCAAGCACTGTACAAGGCTCCCTGATGATGGATCCTCTGTGATCCGAAATATGTTGGGGTACTTTTAAATATTTTATAATTTTAATTGTATCTACATATTAGATAACTGTGCATAGGTTGGACAATAAAATATTTATATGTTGATGATGCACGGTGCAAACATGAAGATGACACGAGTCTGTACATAGGCCTGAAAAGCATTTAGGATTCAATCATGACGTCATTTTAATAGTGATAGAGTACACGTGTGTCGTCAGAATACTGGTGTAGCATCCATGTGATGAAGAAGAATGAAATAAAGAGTTTAGCTTATTTCGTATTATGCTTGTTGAAACAATGTGAACCCAGTGTCAAGCCTACCCATGATAGTTATTCCATCAGTATAGGCCTGAACTGTATCAGTGATCAACTACGCTGCAGACGATTTTCATATTATCTTAAACGCGCTTGTTAAATACGTTGCATGACATTTTGTTGCATTTTGTTTGTTATCTTCCTTAAAATACATAATGTTGTGTAGCATGTACTGAGTTTTGTTGTATTTGTTTCTTGAGTTCACACGTAGAGCTTCTTATGTTTCTGTGGATGTAAGAATTGCCAGGTTGTAGGTACCCTGTTGAATGTTTTATTATGAGCATTATAAGTAAACAAGTCACTGACAAATTGGAAACAGTCCTTTGAAAAGAGTGGAAAGAAACCCCCTTTTCACACTTGACATTCTGACACCGCCCGTGGGGACCACGAGGAATATGTTGGCCAGAACTACGATGGTGTTCGTAGGAGCACACGCTTTGAATGACCTAACGTTGAGAGTAAGATCTTGGCGAACGCAATGCCGCAAAGGAGCACAGTTTTGCTAGTCAGAGCTGTCGTAAGGATTCGTACCTTGCTGCTGTGTGGAAATCGTTCAGGGCGCTCCATACAGGTAAGTTAATTCCTTGAGGCGCAAGGGCAGTAAAGTTAATTGAAATTGCTCGTGGTTTTCTTGGATTTCCACAGTCACTGCCACGAATTAAAAGTATAAACGACAGTTCTGATAATGTAACAAGTTTTGAGGTTTCTGATATAGTCATCAGCGGTTTGCTTTGTTGGAGCGGAACGGGGAGAAGTTTCCTTTTACCGGCTAAGTTCCACTTACCGTACAACATCAGGAGTCCGAGGAATGTCATCAGCTTTTTGGTCTGGAACGTCTCCATCTTCTCACGGCCGAGTTTACGGTCATTGAAGCTCTAAGAGGGGAGGTTTTTTTTCCGAATTATCGGTGTCTGCTGCCCGGTGCACGAGTACAGTTCATCTTCCGCGAAGACCCCCCAACCGAGATGGCGACCTGAAATTGTCTGCCAAGTGTCTCAAACGCGTGCGCTTCTTCTGTGACATTTTAGCGGAGCTGGCTGGATGATTTCGCGGTTGGATAAGCGTTCCTTTGGCGACTGACCTTATTACGCTGCTAGTGTCAGCATTCTGTCGAGTTTCACAACCAGAGTATTGCAGTTATAATTGATGATGATGATGACGACGACGACGATGATGATGATGTACACTCCTTGCCCAACCTACAATTCCTAATGCAGTATGTACTGTGTGGCATTTCCTTCCTAAAAATAACATGTGAACGCGTGGCTTTGGCCATTGTTGCTGTCTGTTCTGTTCGCATGCACTGTGATATGTTCAAGTTCCGTAACTTAAAGCTGTAATTATATTAAAGTAACAGTTAAACGTAAACACCAACGTCGTGGCTTATTTTCTGCTTATTAGTCGGTGTTGATCTGTACTATTTAAGTTGGAGATTTCGTCCCTGTCATTTGTTAGACATCTGTAACTTTGAAAATTCAATTCTTCTGGGATGTTAGCTATGTTAGCTGGTACACATTTGCCGTAATTTCGAAGTATCATTCGAAACGTCGGTAACAGTTCACCACTCGACAAAATGTAACATCCCAGAGGTCTGGGAGAACCTCATAATGTCATCCGTGTATCGGTTTCTTGGTTGACACAATCTCTTAATTAAACAAGTAGACACATTTCATAACAGTCAAGTCTAGTGTCCTGTGTATTGTAAGTTGTAACCGGACAGAAGTAAAACATACCGTTGGTGACTTTATAGACTGATAGAAAAGACTGGGTGATAGATGATGGATCATCGTATCGTTTGAACTGAGTAGAAGTTTGTCCCGAATGCACATAGCCGTTTACAAGCACAGTGGGTACTGTGTGAATAATCTTTTTGTAACATAAACTCTGCATTCCTTCCCCACAGAACCCATTTCTTCTTTTCCTTTCATTCTCGTAAAAAAACGGAGATTATTTCCGTAAAGAGTATTAACATGTCGGTCCTTGTTATTTGGTACTGGATGTGCTTTCTTTGAGGTGGGAGCTGAATTCTTATTTATTATTTAGAAACTTCTCTGGTTTCAGTGTTATTACTCAAAGGTAATAAAGGAAGCTGCCGTTACTCGCGGCAGATATTAGTACTTGAAATATCGCCACATAATTCTCTCTGCTGGCTTATCCTAATTGCATTTAATATCTAGGTACCTAATGCGCAGTGGCGTGCGTGCCTTGAGCTGACGTGTGATTTTCGCTTTGTTGTCTTCGTATATGTTCTGACTGCTTCGCTTGAATATAAGAGATGGGGTGCCTGTGCCGTATTGAGGCACCGTTGAAGTGGTTTATGCATGGAATGTGTTTGATATGCCGTAAATGGAGCATAAGTTGTTATTTATCAGTCATTGATCCGTAGAAGCCATATACAGGTATGCGCCGCGTAACAACTTTTCGGTCAACGACGGACCGCACAAACGACGATGGTCTTATAAGATTATAATATTATAATATAATATTATAGTACCATTGTATTAAAGTTGCATACAGTATTCAGTACAGTAACATGTTGTACAGCTTTGTAGCCTGGGATCAGTAGGCTATACCATATAGCCTAGGTGTGTATTAGGCTATACAATCAAGGTTTGTGTAAGTACACGTTCGCACAACGACGAAATCGCCTAACGACGCATTTCTCAGAACGTATCCCCGTCGTTAAGCGACGCATATCTGTACATTTCAGCAGTCGTGGCACGTTGTTGGATGAGTCAGTCATTGTGTGACGCTTTGTCTTGCGAATTGTAATCTGACCGTCATCTCTACCAAAATTCTAGCTCCACGTACTCCTAGCTGAGTTATTTTTGAGAAGCTGGCAGTCCTTTTGATGCTCAAGAATTTTCATATGTGGTATCGGACGAGAATGTTCGATACTTTAGTTTATCAACTAACGAATGCACATATAATTTCACATAAAACACTTTTAAACACTTTAAAACACTCCGACATGTTTCGATCTTGTCATATCATCATCAGGGAGCGTTTTTCCTTGCTAAAGTTATATTACAGTATTCACAATTCAATTCGTATTTGCAAACGAGGTGTTGTGGCAGCATATCATGTTGTGTGGGAATGTGTTGTAGAGCAGTAGCTAGGTGTGCATCGTATACGACGCACACCTAGCCACTGCTAGCCACTGCCACTGCCACTGCTCCACAACACATTCCCACACAACATGATATGCTGCCACAACACCTCGTTTGCAAATACGAATTGAATTGTGAATATTGTAATATAACTTTAGCAAGGGAAAAAGTTCCCTGATGATGATCTGACAAGATCGAAACATGTCGGAGTGTTTTAAAGTGTTTAAAAGTGTTTTATATGAAATTATGTGCATTCGTTGGTTGATAAATTGAAGTGATTCTATGATAATGCACGGTGCTACAATAAGATTTATATTCGATACTTTGTTAGAAAGAGCCTGTCACTGTACGCTGTCCTCAGCCAGATAAACACAGGTGTCCGAAGTGTTACGAAACGAAGCGCGGGGGAGAAGAATTTGGATGTAGCAGATGGTTGAGTAAAAACGAGAATGTAGACTGTGTGAAGGCATTAAAGTGTGCATATGCAACTGAGAAAAAATCTAGGAAAAACAGCTATTTAAAATAAGATATTGATTGGAAAGTAAAGTCAGTAAGACGCAGCCTATTGGAAGCTGTCGGAGGAACAGAAAGAGAAGCTAAGAACATTTATGACGAGCAAATGAAAGATTATGCAGCGCGGCCGTGATTTGCGCCTGGGTTGCGCCACTGGAGCGCGCGCGTAAACAAAGGTTGGCGCAGATTAAGACCATCTGGCTCATGGAAATTTTGTAAGCGTTTTTTGGCCCTGCTTGAAAATGTAGGCCATTATCGTAATTGTTACGCGTATAATAAGATTTATTTTTTATTATTCATGTTGGCACGTTTTTCAGAATCGCGCAAAATGAGGTCTTGTAAATGACGGACGCTCTGTAATTGTAGAGTATTAGCTAGTAGTGGAGAGAAATGGTAGTGAAACGAGTGAGTAGACACAGGTAAATAGACATACAGGTATCGAAGGAATCTGTGATCCGCAAACACTCGGTGGTGCAGGGGAACGAATTCATATAATTACGACCCTCAGTCCCATTACAGGCCTGAGGTGCCCAGAGGGTTCCAGGAAATTAAGGTTCACAGATTACGTGGCATTGGCCCAGGATGGTGGTAAGGTCAGCCTTATGCACCGGCCACTTTTACCTCCAGGAAATCCTCCTGGTACTCATCTCTGTTAGAGGCTGAGTCGACCCCAGGGCCATAGTGCGTTCGGAAGGATTATGTCAATGAAAAATTAATTACGACCCACAGCTTGGTGAATACACACATTCTGTATCTCTGTGACTCGCGAGTTGATACTGTTGTAATCTTAATTGTGACGATACCAACAACCAGTCGGTAACTTAGTAGTGATATACGAAAAAGTAAGATATTAAACGGGCCCAAGGACCCCTACCTACCCTTCACTCACACTGTCACACTAAGTAACAGAAAAGGCAGATAGGTGCAAATCACATCGTATGTACACGTTAAGTTGTTGATTGGGTCCCTTGGTCACCACGTCATGGCTCGTACTTCAGCTGTGAAAGAAGGAGACTGACTGCCTTCATAAAAGCCTATTGTCGATAGTTGTGAATTTTTAAAGTAAGCTGTCGCGAACTTCTGACAGAGGTTGGTTAGTCTTCGGGTTTGCCGGTTGTGCAGGGGGCTAACTACCCGGCACCGGTATAGAAACTAAACATGTTATGAAATATTACAGGAGACCTCGGACTTAATCGGATTGTTTAATTTGTGTTTTCATCAAGTATTAAATCAAGGAAGGTTTGATCGGAGAGGAAGGTGGCACACCTGGGCGAGATAAGGCATGCAGACAGGATTTCTGACGGCCAGCTGAAACGAAAGGACGACCTACTTGCGGATCAGATGATAATATTAAAATGAATCATAGGGAAACTGTTCAGGTGTGGACTGGATTAAGCTAGCTGGTATGTAGTCCATTAGTGGAATGATGTGAATGCAGTACTGAACCGATATGCTGACTAGATGAGTGAACGCCCCTGTGAAGAAAGATTCTGCTGCATGGATCGAGCTAGTTGCCTGCCTGTGAAGTGGATTTTATGAATGCGTCTGACTCCCATAGCCTTTCCTTTATGCAGCCACAGGAACTGTGTGCAGTTGTCATAACGTGACATTTCACTTGAAGACTTTCCAGTTAGCAGGAGAGTGGAAACGGCATAACGGAAAATTCAGAAACTAATATTTTCAGCTTCCATGATTCTTTTCGCACGTTACAACAGAGTGAGATGAAATATATTTCTTGAAAGGTTTTTAGTTATAAAGGGCTCATTTAAAAGAAAAAAGTAGTGAGAGAGCTGGAGCAAGTCTCTCTCTCTCTGTATGTATGTCTCTCTCTCTCTCTCTCTCTTAAGAAAGAGTTTCTTCCAGCTTAAGCGAATTTAACAGCGCCACTGAATAAATGTCAACACGCTGCTGTGGTGCCATCTCTCTCGCACTCCTTCTGTGCCAAGCTTTTTTCTCTCTCTTACTCCATGCATTTAAAGTCTTGTTCTTTCCCATTTGTAACACTCCTTCTGCCCCAATTCGAAGAAATATTTTCATTCGCTTCTTCATTAGTCTTAGAAGAGTTAATGCAGCACTCAGCATCTCGTGATGGATAACAGATCGAAGCGAGGAACAGTACTTTTAAGGTCTGTTTATATTTTTATTCTTCCTTTTCGGACAAATATGAGGTAATGCGTTAAGTATGTCCTTATTACTGACATTTATTAGAAAAGAAAAAGCAGTGCTGAGTTCCATATAATCTGGATCCCTTCTAGAATTATTTTAGTCTCAGGTTTGTATCACATTGAAGACTTGTTTCTATACGAATATTTTTGTGTGATTTAATAACGCTAGCTGTAGCTGAGATTATGTATTGTTAAGGTATTTGTGTATGAATGGGACATGAAGAGAGAAGGGGTTGAAATAAAAAATAAGCTGTGTTTGAATGCATCTGTATATCTGCTAATAAACTGCGCATTTTCTTCATTACTTATTATTATTTTATCAAAATTCATTGTAGCGATGGCATTTCCTTGCGGTTTCTATCAGTAGCTACAGATCCGTATTTTTGCAATCGTTCCTCTTCGGTGGATGTCAATTATGTTGTTAAAGACAGCGATTTGATTTTGTAGTGCATGCATAATGTAGCTTGTGTTGTGAACGAACAAATATCGTTCTGCAGAAGCGCTAGTGGCCACTGGTGGCTTTGACACGTGTCCATATGTAATTGTACAAATAAAGGTGAAATTCCACTTAAATTTAATTATAGTACCTTAATCTTGCTTGGGTGTTTTTACCTTTTGTACATGTTGTATTCTAATTTGTCTCGGGTGTTTTGTTCCTAGTTTTAAGTTGTCTTTTGGGTAATTGTTGTTCGTTGACAGTGTGTATTGTTGTAGTTGACTTGTGTGTGTTGTTATCTTATGTGTATTTGTTTTACTATGT
>Ga0123355_10012660_pt1 | contig 13078 bp, 14 predicted proteins | sample TergutEmb28metaG_3_FD_89872 | JGI IMG/M metagenome (GOLD analysis project Ga0123355, IMG submission 89872) | Embiratermes neotenicus P1 segment gut microbial communities from Petit-Saut dam, French Guiana - Emb289 P1 | ecosystem: Host-associated > Arthropoda: Insects > Digestive system > Gut ... | reverse complement strand
TGTTAGCCCCGAACTAGTGTTGTCGCCGTAGTGCATAACTCCGACTGAGGTGTGAAGCTCCCTCGAACGAGTGTCGCAGTGCTGCATCCCGAGTGAGAAGGAAGCGGGATACGGGAAGTGGGAGTAAGTGTGAAGTGTTACACGGCTTCCGGACTGAGCGTTGCCGTAAGTTGGGATATGTGTTGAAAAGTTCTTAGCTTGAGTGGGAAGGACACAGGTGGGAGTAAGTGTGTAGTGTTACAGGGCCTCGTGCCGCCGTAAAAGTTCATAGCTATATCGTTGGTCCCCCTGTTGGCAGCGTATGCACCGAGTTGACTCATCGGAAGTGCCGAATTGTAAAACAACTTAAGCAGCTTCTGTAAGCGCATTCCGACACGTGCTTTGGAACAGTATGCACTGGCCTTTTCGAAACGTGTCGCAACATCCCTTACAAGGCCATGTCGTCTTCCGAGCTTGAGTGACACAAAGCAGCATCGGTTGAATTAAACAAGAATATGACATCAGCATCTGGCAATAAATAGAAGGCAGCGCGTACGTGACAATAACAGTGAAGCTCCATAGTTTGAACTGTAAGTATTAATCTGACTACAATTTCCATAAGTTAAAGTATGTGCATGTGTCGAATCTAAATACCTTTTTTTTAGCAATTTTAGACAGAGAATGGCACGCAGATTTGAGATAGATGACACGGTCAGGAGACAGTATAGGCGGTACAATGCCGTAGGAACACTGCGCACAGTGCGATTATTAACCCCCTCGGATAATAGTGATCCTGTAGAACATTGCCTAACCAGCGTAAATGAACTCTTTGAGTACGCATTTAGACGTGAGTGATAGCGATATGGTGGGGATAACCATCCAGAATCAGGTAAATCAAAATGACAAGCCCATAATAATCAGTTTTAGGAGGAAAGATCAGCTGTCCGGAGAAGTGATATATTGTGTCTTCGAGAGAGTCTCGCATTCTAATACTAAATTTAACGCCTTGGACACTCTTGTCGTAACTGAGGATTCCGTCAAGATGCCCGTAGGGTTTTGTTACGGTATTAAGACTAAGGGCAGACCGCTGTCCGTAATGGCACACGTCAGGGAAAGTATCGTGGACGTGAATGCAGAGGAAAATTGTTTGGCCCACGCTTTAATAATACCGATTACGAAAGTGATGTAATGATGTAATGATGTAAATTTTACGGCGTATCTTAAATGTAGGAAGATACGTCCCATAGTTCGAACGTTATTGCAAGAGACAGGTATAGATCTGGCTAGTGGTGGGGGGATCCACGAACTAAACCGATTCCAAGAACATTTTCCCTACTATAAGACAGTTGTGTATCAAGGACTGGGCCTTGATGACATAATATTCGAAGGTAATGTTAACACTTCCAAATGTATCAACTTACTCTACGACAATGTCGAAAGACATCATGTGATCACAAACGTATCGAGCGATATGGCAAAATGTACGTCTGTAGGGCGTGCAAAAAAAGCTGTAGGAGTGATATAACACGTGTCTGTGACCAGACATGTAGCGTTTGCATGACAAGCCCTCCCTGCGCGTTCTCCGACGTTCGTTTCACCTGCGAAGTTTATAACAGACATTTTAGAAGCCGGACGTGTTTCGCTAACCACAAAGCAGAGTACCGCAAATAGAAATCTGTATGCCAACGTAAACGAAGTTGCGCAACGTTTGGAACACTCGTGACGCGGGAAAACCACGAATGTAATAAACAATACTGTCAGAACTGTGGCCGGAACAGAGAAGCAGGCCACCTGTGTTACATGAGATCTTTGATGGACGCGCTGCCCTCCGGCGGCGACAGGGTGCTGTACGTATTTTACGATTTTGAGACACTCAAAATACGAGGTATTCCAACAAGGCCACAATACACGTACCTAATCTCGTCTGCGTGCAAGGTTTGTTAGCAGTCCGAAGGTGTGGAAGATTGTGGTGACTGCGTGCTATGTGGTAAGCGAAAGCTCTCGTTTTGGGACGATCCGTTGGGGGAGCTGTCATTATATCTACGGGAGCCACGCCCCTGGGCCAATAAGATCTTCGCGATTGCGCACAATGCCAAAGCGTTCGACTTGCATTTCATTCTGAATTGGGCGATCGTGTTGAAATGACACCCGAACTGATAACGAGCGGGTTAAAGATCATGTGTATGAAGATGGAACATCTGGTCTTCTTGGACGTGTCCTTCCTCCCGTGTCGGCTACGCAAATTGCCCGAGGCGTTCCGTCTGACGGCCAGCAAATCGTGGTACCCTCACTATTTCAATACAGAGGAAAATTTAGATTAAGTAGGCCCTATCCCCGTCGTCTCGTATTACGGCTCGAATGAGATGAGTGTAGCGGAAAGGAGAGAATTTCTCGCCTGGTACGAACGTCACAAAGAGGCAGTGTTCGATAACAGGCCCGTGCTGGAAGCTTACTGCCAAAATGACGTCACTGTCTTACGGCAGGCGTGCCTTGTGTTCAGGCAAGAGTTTACGAGGCCTGTCTACAAAGCATCCGACCTTTGGCCGGAAGAAATATATTACTTAGGTGTCGGGATTGTGACCCTAATCCCCTTCAAATTAGGCTCCTTGAGCCTCCACAAATTAGCCCACCGATGCTTCCACTGCCGAAAACACTTCTGGAAGGCTTCTTTTGGAATGGTGTTCATCTCCGCCGTCGCGTTCTGCGTTATCTCTTCTCTACTCACAAAACGTGATCCTTTCAATGTCGTCTTCAATTTCGGAAACAACCAGAAGTAGCAAGGAGCCATGTTTGGAGAGTAGGGAGGTTGGTGAACGACTGGAATTCCATGTTTCTCCAAGAAATACAGGAGCAAGTGCGATAAATGTGCTGGAGCATCTTCATGATGCAACTGCCAGTTTTTCGCAGTCCAGAGGTCTGGTCATTTGCGCCGAACTGCATCACGGAGTCGGCGGAGAACTTGTTGATACTACTCTTTGTCACTGTTTGTCCTACCGGTGCGTATTCGTGATGAACAATTCCACGGATATCAAAGAACACAGTTAGCATCACGTTGATTTTGCTTCGCACCTGTCGCGCTTTTATCGGCCTTGGGGACTCAGGATGCTTCCATTGCGACGACTGTGCTTTTGTTTCTGGGTCGTACCCTTATACCAATGACTCATCTCCAGTTATGACGGTGTTCAGAAACTCAGGATCAGTGCTGGTAGTGTTCAGCAGGTCATGTGCAACCTCAAAACGGAGTTCTTTCTGATCCGCCGACACAGCTTGGGCACATATTTCGCAGCCACTCTTCGCATGTTCAAATCTACACGCAAAATTTCATGTGCGGAATTTTTACTGATCCCAACTTCTTCGGCAATCTCTCGTACGGTCAAACGATGATCTACCCATACCAGATTTTTCACTCCCTCAACAACAGCTGCATTCCGAGCGGTTTGTGGCCTCCCAGAACGCTGTTTACTCTTAACTGATGTGCGGCCATTTTTGAATCGGTTGAACCACTCCTTAATTTGTGCTACCCCCATAGCATCGTCTCCAAACACCTGCTGAATCTTACGAATTGTTTCGCTTTGAGAATCACCAAGCTTGTGACAAAATGTGATGCAGTATCTTTGCTCAACTCGTTCAGTCAACGCGAGAGATATCACATATCCGACGAACACATATAACAGCACCTCACTCGGCGGCCAGCAGGCAGCGATTGTCAAATTCTAACGCGGAGAAAAAAATTCCAGCATGCGCATTAAGCTGTCTCCTTCCGCTGAGCACAGTAGCGCCACCCTAGCATCACTACTGTGCGCGGGAAAATTCAATTTCGGGTACTTTTTACACAGCCTTCGTATGCAGATAGGTAATAGAGGTTTTCGTGGAAGCCATTACTATCGCGTCCGCATGCAATAAGTTATTGCGTAAACGTTTCCTAAAGCCCGATACCATAGGTCTCATCCCGACGAGCGGATACAGCGGCAATGTCAATTAGAGTAATGAAACGTTGATGTGGTTGGTCTACAAGGAAATGATGGACGGCGGAGGACGGAAGATACAGTACGGGCGCAACGGACGCTTATATATGTTGCTAAACTCGACCACTTTGGTGTGGACGGTTTCTGTTAGGAGACGAGGAACGTGTACGAATTTCTCAGATGTTACTAACATGGTCATACCTGCCAGCACTACCGTGACGTCTGTACAATGCGAGGAGACACGCTAGCGGAGAGATACGAGCGCACGATGGTACGAATAGAGCAGATCACGCGCGCAGGTTATCACGTTGAACTACAGTGGGAGTGTGAGTTTGATGAGGAAATTTTGTCTCATCATCCCGAATTGAAGACATCCTGTACTGGGACACAGTTCTTTTGAACACGTGAGATGCCCTATACGGAGGTCGAATGGAGGCCATGAGACTTCACTATAAGGTACGCGAGGGAGAAGAGACTTTACAATATGTGGACGTGATGAGTCTCTATCAGTACGTGTGTAAATATTTCTAATTAAACGTGGGACATCCCTAATTCTCGTGGGTGAGGCGTGCCTAGTTAGAGAAGCCATGTTACGGAAAGAGGGATTGATAAAATGTTGCATCCTACCCAGAGATTCTACCATCCCGTGTTGCCTTATCGTTGCAATGGCTGGCTGATGTTCGGGCTGTGAAGGTTGTGTGCCACCGAGTGCAACACGGAAGGCGAATGCGCTCACGAGACGGTTGCGGATAGGGCCCTCACAGGTACGTGGGTTATCGATGAAGTTAGGATGGCCGTTCAGAAGGGTTATGAGATCGTCGAGATTATCGAGGTGTACGAATAAGCCGCCACGCTCTAGGATACGCAGACGGCTGAGGGCGGTCTCTTCGTCGAGTATAAAGATACATTTTTTAAATTGAAGACGAAAGCGAGTGGATATCCGGACTGGGTTCGAACCCCGGAGGACGAGGATCGCTACCTCGACAATTTATTTGCAATCAAGGTGATCCGTCTAGACAAAGATGCGATAAGACCTAACGCCGCGAAACGCGGCCTGGCAAAACTCTGGCTGAATTCCATGTGGGACAAACTGACGGAAAGGAATAACAGGACGAAATCCAAGATGATCTCAAATCTCTACGAACTCCACAGGTTCCTTTCCACTCCGGGTATCGAAGTGGCGAACCTGGTGTTCGCTAGTGATAACGTAGTCTGGGCATCGTGGAGTTTCGTGGCGGAGGAAGAGATCCCGAGCTTACATCATACGAACAACGTGATAGGCGCATACGTGACAGCCGGCGCTCGCCTGCACTTGTATTCGTATCTAGACAGACTGCAAGAACGGGCTATATATTGCGACACAGATAGCGTCGTGTACGTCCAGACTAGAGACGAAACTGCGCTCCTCGAAGTCGGGGATAATCTCGGAGCCATGGCTTCGGTACTGAGACCCTCCGAATTTATAGAAGAATTCGTTAGCGGAGGGCATAAAATCTATGCCTACAAGACCGTTCATACGCCAACAGGCGAGCGAAAGGCTGTATGTAAAATCCGAGGGATAACGCTGAAATATAGCACTTCGCAATTGGTTAATTTTGAGGTTATTAAGGACATGGTTTTAGAAAAGACCGAGACGAGACACGTGATTTTACACACAGAGAGGAAGATCAAACGTAAGAGGAAGCCAGGAGAGGGTATAGTTTCTATAATTACTGAACTCGAGGATAAGTTATGCAGTATCTCCTTCTTTAAGAGGCGGGGTTTAGCTGATAATACATCGGTCCCGTTCGGTTATAAATAGGGCGAGTGACGTTATAGGAGCGTTTTCACCGCCCGACAATCCATGAGTGATGATCTGAAATTTGGGAATCCGTTCTCGTGAATCGTGAGTGGACTTAGCGGTACTGGAAAGTCGTCATTTTGCATACGCTTCCTAGGGAACCTCGACTACCTCTTTACCCGGGGGGACATTTGCCGGCGGAATAGTCGTGTGTTACGGCGAGAAGTGTGCTGTGCCCTCCTGGCACCAATGGCGAACAGCAGTTTTAACGAGGGTTTAACGGAGGACTTTGGTAGTGCAAACAACGAACCGTGCCTCGTGATCCTTGACGATCTGTTAAACGACGTCTATTCAAAGCAAGTGTGCGAATTGTTTACACGCGGTAAACATCACAGGAATATAAGCGTTATTTTGATTACTCAAAATCTGTTTCATCTGGATCGGTTCTGTAGGGATATCTCTTTAAATGCTCATTATATAGTGGCATTGAAAAACGTCAGAGATAAACAGTTCATGTACATGGCCTGTCAAGTATACCCCGAAGATAGTATAGGTCTTTATAACGCTTACCTGGACGCGACACAAAAACCCCACGGCTACCTCCTATTGGATCTGACACAAAGTACGAACGACGGTCGGAATTTTCGTTCGAACATATTCACGAATGATATACCTTCCCTCACCGTCTATTCGTATGTAGGCCATGAAGCGGGTGAGAACGAATTATCGTACTCTGCAGATGCTGAAGACGGCCGAACACAAATTGCGTAAAGCTATCATCTCGAAGTGTAACAAAGAACTCGTGAATTGTATAAGCGAGTGAGTCTTGAACGTTCTGAACGGCAATATAAAGCTGACAGGTTGTGACACGCGCAAGCTGCAAAAACACAAGGCTGCGCTTTGCAAGGTCGCCGACAGGCACGTGTCTCTCTCAAGGAAGAAGAAATTCTTAGTTCATCGCGTCCGATTTCTGCTGCCTTTCTTCAGCGCCGTCGTACTGACGATCGCTAGCCTCATCTTACGAAACAGATAAAATCATGTTACGTAAGATGTACCTCATCCCAGCCGAACGATTGCACGGCTCCCCTCCCATGCAGCGTAACCGCGAGGACCAGGTTAAGAAACGGGAGCGGGTTAAGAAACGTAAACATGACCCTTATGCGGATGCCGTTAAAATACGTAAACATCACCCTATGAGGAGTGGCTTATGGTGCGTCAAAAGATAGACGAGGCAGATCTTAGAAATTTGCAAATTGTTAAGCCGAGTGATGCCTACCGGGCAAGCTAGCAAAGTTTACCCTCCTTCTCCGCCTACGCCATAAATGACATGCCGCGCGACACAGACGGACGTTACGTCGGCGTCAGTTATCACATCCCCACCACTAATTCCTACGACGGCTATTAAAGAGTTCAAATCTGAACCCCCGAAACCAGAACGAGTTGGTATGATGATGATGATGACAGTGATGATTACGATGAAGATGACAATTTCTTAGAGGATGACGACCGTACGTACGGTAGGGAAAATGTTGGTCCTGTAGCTAGTCCCTACTTGATGGATTACGTGAACAAGAGACGTTTTCTCAACACGCAATATGGAGTCCGTAAAGACGGTGATATATTTAAGATAGGTGATTCTTCGATAGGGGTCGATACCGGTGGTGATATCATGATTAAGGAACGAATTTTTAAGGAATCAAAGGGATTGTGTGAACTGTTGACAAGCAAGAAAGTGAATACGGACTTTATCCCCAAAAACGATCTCAAGACGTATAAGAAAATACTGACGATGACTAACGCTCATTTGACGAAATATCAGCCCGACTCTAACATTAATATAACACGGGGGGGAACTTTCGGGATATTATTGCGCCCCTCTTTGCGAAATCGAAGGGACGCGGGTTCGAATCCGCATTACGTCTTAAGTGGACAAAGTATTAATGGCTATCATGGCGATTTATACTATGATGAAAGTAGTCCTGCTGGCTTCTCGGCTTTGACGAAGTTTCGGGCGGTGGAGGCTGCTGAGAGGAAGAAGAAAGTTAAACCACAAACAGTCGGCGCTATCAAGGCATGGTGAGAAGAACAAGATGCCTATACGTTACACAGAAATGTGAGGAAACGTTTCGCTCGTAATCCCTATACAGTGACTAATGTTATGGATGTGTGGGAATTCGATTTATTGGATATACAGGTCTACGCAAAACACAATGATGATTATAAATACATTCTATCTGTCATAGATATATTCTCGAAATTTCTATTCCTGGTCCCCGTGAAGGCAAAAAGCAGTCCTGCAGTCACCACGGCCTTCCTCTCCATATTTGACTATGACCGGAAAAAACTTCGCGGCGACACCTATGGGTACGCACGGTTAAGGTCAAGGAATTTCTCAATAAACATTTTCTGGACATGTTACGCGACGACAGCATACAGTTTTGGGTGTGCAGAAACCCCGACGTGAAATGTGCTGCCGTGGAACGTGCTCATCGCACGATTCGTGATAGATATAAATATTTTACTTATAAAAATATTTCAGATACATCGACGTTTTGTCGAAATTTGTCAGGGTCTACAATGACACGGTTCACTCGACGTCTGGTATGGCACCCTCGCGTGTGACAGATTCGGACGTCCTCGCCATATGGAAGAGGATGAGCCATCGACGCATTCGCGTGGCTAAAGTCAAGTTTACCGTAGTGCAGAACCTGCTTATCACCAAGGAAAAGATAAAGTTTGCCAAGGGCGTCGAGCAGAATTTCTCCACCGTAATAATTCGGATTACGAAATTTATAGAGGCGTCCACGACCCGTCTTCGAGCTGGGCGATTTAAACAAGACACCGATAGAGGGACACGTTCACGGGGAGGAACTGACTCCTGTTCGAATCTCGATCCAGACCACTTACAAGATAAATAAAATACCAGACAAGCGAGTTAGAGGTGGCATTCGGGAGTATCCCCTCCGTTGGGAGGTTACAGTCAGGAACGTGACTCTTGGATCCCGGCATCTAGCGTGAAGGATATCTCACATGACGTCACCTGGTCAGAATAAATTTTACGTGCCCCTGCTGAGTAATGCCTCGCGGAACATTTACGAACAGAATACACATGCAGATTTCACGGTGAAATTAGAGCAACCTATAGAACTTGGATCGACCTCGAATTGGGAAGTGGGCGTCTGCGAAATTTCGTGCACTTCGTCTCCCGATGGGGCAAGTCCAGACTTCCTTTATTTACTGTAACATGATATCTCCGAAATTCCTGGGCGATAGCACCGTCCGTTGCATACGGACGTTTCGGCTCTACCCTAACGCAATGTGTTAGGACGAGTTTCCGAACTTGCAGTACGTGCCAGTGGAGCAGCGCAGATTTCAGGACATTCTAATCGAGTACCTAACGATAGAGGATCTGCACATCCACTTTTAGGGCCAGCACGATTCCTACGAATGTGGTGCTTCATTTTCGGTAGAATTACCAGTGGTAATCTATATAAAACATGGAGTAGGCATCTATAATAGGACACTAATACGATGCATCCTTTATAGACTTACTACCTCAATCACGCGGGTCGTGGTCTTTCCCCAACTCCGGGGATCGGCCCTATCTAGTCAGCCCTCTCTACCTTCAGCGAGGGCATGGGATGGGCAATTTCTTAGGCACACTTACGTTTGGTGCGACTTCACCTGTGGACTGTGGGTCGTACAGTTGGTAAGATCATCACTGATATCGCGAAAAATAACTCACCCGACGTGCGTGCCGAGGATATATCTAAACATGTCGTAGTTGCCGTCACCGAATCCACACATCGTTTAATCAGCAAATTGCGTTGCCGAGGACTCAAACGTGTCTGACGGGAGACGACGAAAGTTTGGGGAGGCAAAAAGCCTAAAAAGACACCGGCAAAGCGTGCCCGGGTAATAAAAAGGGATATCTTCTCCTAGTCTTATTCAGTCACATCATGTCTGCCGCAGAGATAGCGTCGGTAAATGGCGATTTCGACATCTTCACGCACAAACTCGTTCAGACGTCTGTGCTGGGGACTATTGAGACCGCTTACAAAACTATCGCCCCCGTCGATCAAAATGATCTGTAATTTTTAATACCTGCCGATAAAGATAACTACATACATCTCGATATCAAACTCTACGTCCGAGGAAAATTAGTCTCGGGTTCGGGGAATAATTTGGACGCTTCGGATCACACGGCCGTCACCACTAATTTCCTCACTCTTCAGTCAATGTAACGATGTTCTCAATGGCGCCACAATCACGCAAGCGAGAGAGCACTATTATTATCGCTCGTATCTCGAGACTCTCCTGACCTACGGCACCGATGCGGCTTCCACACGTCTCACGAACGCCTACTGGTATCGTGACATGCTGCCACGCGATCCCACGACCGCGACTGTGACTGCCACGACTAATCGATGATTGATCACTCGTTGGGACAAACTTAGCGCTAGTAAGGAGTTGCAGCTTTTCGGGCGTTTGCATAGCGATCTCTTTAAAGTACCGCTCGTCTTTCTGGTAGGCGTGAGCCTGCAGATCAGATTGACGAAGGCCCGACCTGCTTTCTACATGATGAGCAAGGAAGGCGATTCAAAGACCAGTTTCAAATTTTTGGACGCACATTTATTGGTGAAGAGCGTGAAATCTAACCCTGTCATGCTGTTATCTCATAATGCTACACTGAATACCGGGGCTCTCGCACGGTATAACATGACGACAGTCGAAATCAAGACGTTCACATTCTCCGCCGGATCAAAATCCCTGTCTATCGACAACGCCGTCTTGGGCCACGTCCCCCAACGTCTCCTCTTCACCATTGTTTAGAATGCCGATTTTATAGGCACATTTGACACGAACCCCTACAAATTTCGGCATTACGATATCAGCGATTTTTAGCTATTTGTGAACGGAAAACATTTCCCTAACGAGCGCCTATCTCTGGGCATGAATCATGAAAAGACCTCCGTAATGGGCTATAGGACATTGCTCGACGCTGGACATCAGATAACACACGATATGTTTGTAAACGGCTATATCATGTTACTACTTGATCTCACACCTGACCGGGGCGCTTCTAAGGGTCACACGTCCCACCCCTAACAGGGGAATATAAGGGCGGAGTTGAAATTCGGCAAGCCTTTACCCGAGGCGATCACGTGCCTGCTGTACCTAGAATTTGACAATTCCGTCCTGATTAATTTAGCGCGTAACGTCACGATCGACTTCTAGATGGACACCGTGGAGATACTGTGTACATTGCGCGATGTAAATTCCTTCCTTGACGTCTACGCCTCCGATCTCCTGCCACGTTCAGTCACGAAAACTTGCAACGCCATTGTCAAAGCCGATCCCCACACAGAAGGAGGTTCACAATGGCTAGACATACACTTTCGCCGAAATCTTCGAAGGCATACTACTTTGATTCGTACGGCATCGTACCGTTCGTGCCTGACTTCATGGCTTTCATAAAACATAACTCCACGACCTGGGACTATAACAAAAGAGAACTGCAAAGCCTGACTAGCGGCGCCTGCGGTAAGTAATGCTGTCTGTTCGCCCTCTACATGAATCGGGTCTACACTCCCCAGCAATTTGTAGCGCTCTTCAGCACAGGTGACGACCCAGACCGGCAGGTGGAGAGGATGTTCACATCCGAATTCGGGGCCGAAATGCCACGTGGCGGCTGGGGTCAATGCTGTCGCAGCTCCCTATAAAATGTAGGTACTTTATCGATTCTTATCGTTCCTAATCTAACATGGCTGGAAGTAGTAGAGAGGCCGTTATCGATTACGAATTTTTGCGTGGGCGACAGAATGAGACGGTCAAGGAACTCAGCGTGGCCAGTGCCGCCGCTTCCGAGACGTTCCGTTTCAAACCGCCCTACAAGATGGCGGATCATGGCTCGACTGAGAACGGCATAAATTAGATCGATGACCATATAGAGAATAGGGAGTTGCACACTGTCCTCAATGAGAACGTGGCAGGTTTCGCCCACCTCTATGCCTACTGCGTCTCGAAATGCACGTTCCTCGCCGGACTGAATGGACGGCTGATCCATAACCTAGAGGATTTCAATTGCCCCCGCCAGACTCTTTCAATCACGAGCGTTGGTGTACCCTGCCCTAACACAAGATTCCCTAATTCTCTTGCGCAACTAAAACCGTGCATTCCCTCCACGATTGGTTGAATTACTATCTGCAGACGAAAGATTTCGTCCGATGCCCACCAGGCATGACACGTCATACTGCCGATTTTGTTGCAGCCCTATAACCCGGCCATGCACATCGCCCACCCATTCACTCTACGATGGCAACTAGACGCAAGCGGTCCCACTCCTCCGACAGTGCTGTTGCAGGCCCCAAGCGGATGATGTTACATCAGATGCTGGAGGAGCAGCTGCCCTCCGACATTTGTACCTACTGCCCTACTAATCCAACCTTCGATCCCAAGCGGGTCCTGCTCCGGCGCATGTTCTTCATCAACAAGGAAAAAACCAAGTACGTGTCTGTAGGTTACTACCTACACACGACTATCAGCCGCTGGTGGAATTCTACGCCATTCGGAGGCGAGGGTCCAAGTCCCTCATTCTCACCGAAGAAAAAGTTGCCACGCTGGCGGATTGTCTGCCTGCGATACGCGATTCCATATGCGTCGGCGGGGATCGCGTCATCATCAAGTGCGAGCGCGACAACTTTCGACTACACACGCCGGGGAGGCACGGCTCGGTCAGACTGTTTGTCGGCATGGAGTACATAAGCCGGTCACAACCTGACATGGACTATCTGGTGCGAGTGATTCTCATCATACAGCAACAATTGCACGATTACATTATCGCTTTGCCGGACGTGTTGTCCTATATGACATCGTCCTTAACTTCGACATCATATATTGATCCTGCGCCTAACGCAAGTAAGAACATAGACTACGCTCACCTGTACGAGGAACTCGTAACATTTGTGTAAATTAATGTATGGATGAATAAACGGCACGTATAGCTGAATGTTGTATCATTTCGTATTGTAGCACTAACCTATATCTATCCTGCAACTATTCACACATGTTCCACCTACCTGTCTTATTCACAGCAGTGGATTTCACAGCGGTAGCAGCAGCGTTGAGAACACGGCAGTAGCAGGGTTTACTCCCATCTGTGTCCTTCCCACTCAGGCTAAGAACTTTTCAACACATATCCCAACATATGGCAACGCTCAGTCGGGAAGCCGTGTAACACTTCACACTTACTCCCTCTTTCCGTATCCCGCTTCCTTCTCACTCGGGATACAGCACTGCGACACTCGTTCGAGGGAGCTTCACACCTCAGTCGGAGTTATGCACTACGGCGACA
>Ga0123355_10012659_pt1 | contig 13078 bp, 7 predicted proteins | sample TergutEmb28metaG_3_FD_89872 | JGI IMG/M metagenome (GOLD analysis project Ga0123355, IMG submission 89872) | Embiratermes neotenicus P1 segment gut microbial communities from Petit-Saut dam, French Guiana - Emb289 P1 | ecosystem: Host-associated > Arthropoda: Insects > Digestive system > Gut ... | reverse complement strand
TGTTATTTTATTGTCTGTGAAATGGCAATGAACGGTCAGTCCATAGGCAAAAAAATTTTTGGCCTTCGGGTGATTCGTGATAATGGTCAGCCTGTAAGACTACAGGATTCTTTGATACGGAACTTATTTAAATCAGTGCTGGATATATTATATATCGGTCTCTTTTTTATCTTATTTTCCCCTAAGCACAAACGAATTGGAGACATGGTAGCCGGTACTGTCGTTGTAGCCGAACATTATGGTCATATAGGACCGTCTCTACAGTCAACGCATTTACTGGATTCCAATTACAGGGCAAGAGCCGGTGTAGAACAGCTGCCCCATCTTCGGCTAAATCCCGAGGAGCGAGATTTGCTTAATGCGTATATGGCTCGTAAATTATATTTGTCTGAGACCAGCAAGCAACATTTGCAGCGGCAATGGGCCACATACTTTTCACAAAAATGGCAGGTGGATGCGCATTTGATAGATGATGCTTTACTTGTTGGACTGCTTCAATTAAATGAAGCAGATTATTAAAAGTTAAAGAAGGTGAAATCATGTCAGCAGATATCGAAAACCCGGAAAATAAACTGTTGCTTTTGTACTTGATCGACAAAATGGACCTGCCTCTATCCCGAAGCCATATTTCAGATTATATCACTCAGGCAGAGTTTATGAATTACTATACCGTACAGCAGACTCTTGCAGAAATGGTGGATAACGGATATTTAGACGCGACCAAAGACAATAATACCACCCGTTATACCGTTACTGAGGAAGGGTTGCAAACTTTAGAGTATTTTGAGAAGCATATTACTGCTTATAAGCGCAATAAAATAAATCAATATATTAAGGATAACCGTAAAGAGATTCAACGGGATTTTGAAAAGACCGCTATATTTTTTCCCAATGGAGAGAATGATGAATTTTTGGTAAAATGCGGGGTTTACGAAGAAGGACGGGTACTCATGGAGTTGTCTGTCTCGGTGGATACCCGAGAGCAAGCCCGGCAGATACAGGATAATTGGAAAGAGAATGCTAAAACCCTTTATGGCGATATTATACGGACCTTGGCAAGAAGAGTAGTTGAAGTCAAAAATGAGGAATAAAACTATATCACAAAGGGTAGATGTCCGATGTTTGGAAATCTACCCTTTGTTCAATTTGAACCTAAAAATCCTGTCAATAATCCTTCACTTAACTTTGTTAGAAATCTAGGGTCTCTCCACTTACTATTCATAATTTGATCATGAACTTTATAAGCGTGATGGTAATCGTCTATCAATATCTCATGATTATCAAGGGCGTCCTGCAATTCGTCAGCATCAAGAGTCATTGCCTGCCCGTCGGCTGAAATCGCCAAATCCAAAAAAATATCATCCGTACAGGGTATACCCTCTTCATCTAAAAAATTACCCTTGCTAATATCAAAATACCATCCAATCAGCTCAGCATCCGAAGTATAATACGCAGACAAACACCAACATTCATCTAAAGGAAGATACATCAGCCATTTATATCCAGCACTCGCCAGACAAATATCACGGCCAGACTCCTGTTCGTATAGTTCCTGGGTTTCGGGCAAAAAAGTGATTAACGCAGCATACGCGCCCTCTTCCAACTTTTTTATCTGATGAGTATATTTAACATCCGGATGTATGACATAATTGCCTAAAATACTCTTTTTTCTCATTACACATCAATCAGCACTTTAAGGGCAGTGTCCTTATTTTGCTCAATATATTTAAAAGCCGCCCCCAACTCTGCCAATGGAAAATGTTTGCTCATCAGTGGCTCGACAGCAATTGTGCCTTCATTGACAAACTTGATGGCATCCAGCCAATCCTCTTTTACATACATCAAGGTACCGATCAAGCTCAATTCTTTATCCTGAACTAATCCCATATTGACAGTAGCCATGTCGCCAAACACTCCAGCCACCACAATATCAGAACCTTTACGCCCTATCTGGATAGCCTGTTCTATCGCGGCACCTACGCCAACACATTCGATAATCACATCGGCTCCGTCTACACCCCATACTTTATTTATTTCTGTGGCTAAATCGGTACTGCCGATATTTACGGTATAGTCAATACCACATTTTTTAGCCAGCTCAAGACGGGGATTACTCATATCCGTAATCATAATAGCTTCGGCTCCCATAGCCTTGGCTGCCTGTGCAGTCAAATTACCGATGGTCCCGGCGCCTAATACCAGCACTCTCTTATTTTTAACCCCACCGACTCGTTGGCAGGCATGAACCCCTACAGCCACCGGTTCCAGCATTGCGCCTCGGTCAAAATCCATGTTATCGGGTAATTTAAGAACTAAACTGGCATCCACAGCTAATTTTTCTTGAGAAGCTCCCGGATCCTGACAGCCGATTACTTTAAGAACCGAACAGATATTGTAGCGTCCGGTTTTACAATTGCGACATGTTCCGCAAAACAGTTGAGGCATAACCGTCACGCGGTCGCCCACGGTTAGATTTGCTACACCTTCCCCTACTTCCGCTATAGTACCGGCAAATTCGTGACCTGGAACTACGGGTAAAGAGATAAAGGGATGTTTGCCATAATAAGCATGGATATCGGATCCACAGATACCACTGCGGATAATTTTAATAACCACTTGACCTTTTGCCGCCTTTGGCTCCGGTACATTGGACTGAGTGATGGTTTCAGGGGATACTAATGTCATCTGTAACATGAATACTACCTCCTTAAAAAAAAGTGCCTGCCGTAGCCGACAGGCACAATATAAATTCAATGTCCTTTGAAAGTATAGTTGAAAATTTTATCTCCTAGTCTTCCTTCTTTTGATCCATAGCCGCTTGGGCAGCAGCCAATCTCGCAATAGGAAGACGGAATGGTGAACAAGAAACATAGTCTAAACCAATCTCATGACAGAACATTACGCTGGAAGGTTCTCCGCCGTGCTCACCGCAGATACCAAGCTTAATGCCAGGACGAGCTTTACGTCCGCCGGCAACAGCCATCTTCATAAGCATACCAACACCTGTTTGGTCAAGTCTTGCTGTAGGATCACCTTCGTAGATGTTCCTTTCAGTATAGTCTGCTAAAATACGTCCGGCGTCATCACGAGACAGACCGTAAGTCATCTGAGTCAAGTCATTGGTACCAAATGAGAAGAACTCTGCTTCGGCAGCAATCTTGTCGGCGATTAAGCAAGCACGTGGGATTTCGATCATTGTACCAACCATGTACTTAATTTTAACACCGGAAGCCTCGATGATTTTATCGGCTGTGGTTACACAAATGTCTTTAACAAATTGCAGCTCTTTTTCGTCGCCGATCAAAGGAATCATGATCTCAGGCACAATTTCAAAGCCTTTGCTCTTTTTCACTTCAATAGCGGCTTCGATAATCGCTCTGGTTTGCATTTCAGCAATCTCAGGATAGCTGACAGCCAGACGGCAACCGCGGTGACCCATCATAGGGTTAAGCTCATGTAAAGATACCGCAATTGCTTTCAGCTGTGCAACGGTTTTGCCCATCAGTTTTGCCAGATGCTCATAATCTTTATCTTCATGAGGCATAAACTCATGCAATGGCGGGTCAAGCAAACGGATAGTGACAGGACGCTCGCCCATGACTTCGTAAATACCAACGAAATCTTTTCTTTGCAGCGGAAGCAGCTCATCAAGTGCGGCGCGACGCTCTGCCTCTGTATCAGACATGATCATCATACGCATTTTTGGAATACGATCCGCTTCGAAGAACATATGCTCTGTACGTGTCAGACCAATACCTTCTGCGCCAAATTCGAGGGCAACTTTTGCATCGTGAGGGGAATCGGCGTTAGCGCGAACACCCATTGTACGTACACAGTCGGCCCAGCTCATAAACTCGGCAAAGTCGCCGCTCATTTCCGGAGCAACAGTCTTAATTTCACCAAGGTAAATTGTACCGGCAGTACCATCTAAGGAAATGAAATCCCCTTCTTTGATAGTGTTTCCGGCCAATTCGAAAGATTTGTTGGCATTGTTTAATTTAATTTCTTCACAACCGGAGATACAGCAGACACCCATACCGCGAGCAACAACCGCCGCATGGGAAGTCATACCACCGCGTACGGTTAAGATACCTTGAGATACATTCATACCTTCGATATCTTCCGGTGATGTTTCCATACGTACCAAAATAACCGGTTCGCCACGTTCGGAAGCTTCTACAGCGTCTTCGGCGGAGAAGTATACTCTACCTGCAGCAGCACCTGGAGAAGCCGCAAGACCTTTACCAATCTCTTTGCCAGCCTTTAAAGCGGCTGTATCAAAGTTAGGATGAAGCAGTTGATCCAATTGCTTAGGATCTACTTTCATAAGGGCCTCTCTGCGAGTGATCAAGCCTTCTTTAACCATATCGATAGCGATTTTAAGGGCAGCCGGAGCAGTCCGTTTACCGTTACGTGTTTGCAGAATATAGAGTTTGCCTTTTTCTACGGTCATTTCCATATCTTGCATGTCTTGATAATGACGCTCAAGTTTTTTGGCTATGCCAACAAACTCGTCGTAAATGCCAGGCATGGTTTTAGAATTTTTAAGTTCGCCAAAAGGTTGAGGTGTGCGCACACCGGCCACAACGTCTTCACCTTGGGCATTGACCAAAAATTCGGCATACAATCTGTCTTCGCCTGTGGCAGGGTCACGGGAGAATGCAACACCACTACCGGAGTCGTCGCCCATATTACCAAATACCATCATCTGTACATTAACGGCGGTACCCCATTCGTAAGGGATGTCATGCATACGTCTGTAAACAAACGCACGTGGATTGTCCCAAGATTCGAATACGGAAGTGATGGAAGCATAAAGCTGTTCCATAGCGCTGGCCGGGAAATCTGAATTATGATTCTTCTTATATACATCCTTGAAGATATCACAGATTTTTTTAAGATCATCGGCATCTAAGTCCAGATCATCCGCAACGCCTTTTTTTGCCTTGTATTCGCCCATGGCTGTTTCAAATTTGTGTTTAGAAACGCCCATAACAACGTCGGCAAACATCATAATAAAACGGCGATAGGAGTCGTATGCAAAACGAGGATTATTCGTCAGTTTGGCCAAAGCTTCTGTCGCTTTGTCGTTAAGACCCAAATTTAAAACTGTGTCCATCATACCAGGCATGGAAGCCCGGGCACCGGAACGAACAGACATCAAAAGAGGATTTTTCTCGTCACCAAACTTCTTACCAGTTTCCTTTTCCAGGTTAGCCATACATTGTGCTACTTGATCTTTTACTTCTTGAGCAAGCACTTTACCACCGGCGTTGTACGCAGTACAAGCTTCGGTAGTTACGATAAAGCCATTTGGAACAGGAAGACCTAAATTGGTCATTTCGCAAAGGTTAGATCCCTTACCGCCCAACAGTGAGCGCATGGAACCGTCTCCTTCTTCAAACATGTACACCCATTTCCTACTCATGTACAAAAAACCCCTTTCTCACTAGCCTATATATTTTTATACTTCATGTTACTTCAATGTAACGACAGCGCCAACTTCTGAAAATTTCTCTTTAAGAGCATCTGCATCCGCTTTAGCAATACCTTCTTTAAGCATTTTAGGTGCGCCGTCTACCAATTCTTTAGCTTCTTTCAGGCCGAGACCGGTTACTTCACGCACTACTTTGATGACTTTGATTTTCTCTTTACCTACATCGGTAAGTTCTACATCAAATTCAGTTTTTTCTTCTGCGGCTTCGCCACCACCGGCAGCTGGGCCGGCCATTACTACGCCTGCAGCGGCAGATACTCCATATTTTTCTTCAACGGCCTTAACCAGGTCGTTAAGCTCAAGCACTGACAATTCGTCTAGGGCTGCTAAAAATTCTTCAATAGTTAATTTTGCCATGGGTTTTAAAACCTCCATTTTTAGTTAACGCAAATCAGTTTTTGATTTGCTTTAGTTACGTTATTTATTCAGCTTCTGGTGTTTCGGTTGCTTCAGGTGCCGCTGATTCAGCTTCCTCGGCTGCTTCAGGCGCTTCTACAGTTTCTGGTGCTTCCGCTGTTCCAGCTGCTTCGGTCGCTTCAGGTGTTTCTGCTACTTCAACTGCTTCTGCTGGAGCTTCCGCTGCTACAGTTTCTGTAGTTCCGCCTGAGTTTTTGTCCATTTCTTCTGCCAATGCATTAAGCACACGTGCAAAAGAAGAGACCGGCGACTTCAAAGAACCTAACAAACGAGACAGTAATACCTCTCTTGATGGAATATCCGCAATCGCGATCATCCCTTCAGCGTCATACAAGACTCCTTCAACCACACCCGCTTTAAACTCCAGGTTAGGCATGTCTTTTAACTGTTTGTTGATAAGGCTTGCAGCTTTGGTTGCTTCATCGTAGCTGAAAGCAACTGCAGTAGGTCCTTCTAGATACGGAGCAAGTCCTTCGGAATCTGTATCTTTGATCGCAAAGTTGATCATGGTATTTTTATATACCTTATAATCCACTCCGGCTTCACGCAAAACCTTACGCAGCTTGGTATCTTCCAATACAGTCAAACCGCGTGCGTCTACTAAAACCATGGATGCGGATTGAGTGACTTTTTCACGGATTTCTTGGATCACTTCCTGCTTTTTTTCAAAATTCGGCATCTATTCACCTCCTCTTAAGCTCAACGTTTCGACCGCACAAGGAGGAAATGTTGAGGGATTTTGGGTAAACCTTTTTTAGGGCATATAAAAGCCCTGAAAATAGGACAATACCATAATCAGGGCGCGTAATCACACATGTAAGAACGGCCTCGGCAGGATTTACGACATAAAAATAATGACACCTGCTGTCTATGGCTGTAAGGAGTATAATGAAAATTTCTTAGGATGTCAACCTTGGTAAACTGCCTCGTATGTAGTAGAATGATGCAAGAAGTTTTACGCACAAAAAATCAAGCAAAAAATAAAACAGACAGTGTCTGAATAAAGGATGATTCAATTTTGAAAAAAAGAACCGTTATGATAGGCGCGGCTATTATTATAGTCCTTATTTTGTTTGGCACAATACTATTCTTCATCAACCAATCGGTTTCAAACGGCACTCCCATCGACTCTGTTTCCCAACACCAAGAAGCCTCGCTACATACAAACAATCTCTCTGCCCCATCAGCTATACCTGACACAGACATCTCCATAGCCCCCACCGCTTTAGGAGAGATAGTCATTACCCCTTTAAGCACCACTACATTAGGGGTTGCAACTGACTCCGCCTTTTTAATCAGCTCCGATGCTATAACCCTTACGGAAGATCATCTCCGTTCTTATTTGTCTGTCAGAAGTGGAGAAGCCTTTTTGCTGGAACCCCAATCGGACAATGATTTTTTACTGCATTTTCAAGAAGACCTTTCCAATAATCAAGTCTTTAATTTCATTTATCACCCACCGGAAAGACAAGCCGCATCCTATGCCTTTCAAACTGTAGATACTTTTCGTGTGACAGCAACGACCCCGGCCGATAATACCCACGGCATCCCACACGACACCGGTATAGAAGTAACATTCAGCCAAGCATTAATCGATCAAAACGATTTCATCCAATCATTTACTATCGATCCTCATGTAAACGGCCGCTTCGAACTTCGGGATCAAACCCATATCTTTATCCCGGAAAGCTTAGAGTTTAATACGGTGTATACAGTAACAATCCAACGCGGATTAACAAGCGCAACCGGAGATGTCTTAGAAGAAAGTTATATGTTTTCCTTTACAACCCAATGGGGTACAGCTACCGCTTCGGCCATCTCCATCGCCGGAAACCCTTACGAAACTTTTTTGCCATGGGACGAAGTTCTCATAGCCATAAATCTAAGGCTGGATCCCACCACCAGAGAATTTCAATATCTTACGAACAGAGAATTTAATGTGAATGTCTACGACTTGCAAAATCCGGAAAGTTTCATCGGATTTGACCCTGCTACCGATAATCCCACCAATCTTGTCACATCTATGGGTGTAGAACTGTATACCATTGAGACAGAGCACCATAGTTTTCATTATTTATTTTTAGAACAGACCCTGCCTATTGGATATTACGTGGCAATCATCCGGGGAACTCTAGACCATGAGGAGATTGTTTTACACAAATTTATTCAAGTATCACCCTTATCCGTATACTCTCTTTCTATAGAAGGAGAGACAGTCTTTTGGCTACACGATGCCGTAACAGGATCCCCTGCTTCCGGTGCCAGGATAATAATCGATGAAGACAGTACGGCAATGACCGACAGCCAAGGTATCGCCATCGTGGAGACAGGCCAAAACAGCCGGGCAATAATCACTATTGAATATGGTGATTACCTTCCATTTTCTTATACCAAACCCATCTTTAGCCGCAGACCGCTACTCCCAACCGGAAGATTTCTTTCATATATGTACACAGACCGCCCCACTTACCGCCCGGATGATACCGTAGATATATTTGGTGTAATCAAACCCCGTTACGGGCAAGCCCATTTACCGGAAGATATTTTCATACTACGTTTTGGCAATGTATTAGAGCTTCCTATTACTTTAGATGATCACAACAGTTTTAATATGCGCGTACCCGTAAATGATATGTTCGGCTTTATGGATATTATGGTTGAAGTCAACGGAGAAAGGCTTATGTCCACTTGGGTTGACTTTAGGGATTACACGAACTTAAGTTATATACTGGAAGGATCCTTTGACAAAACCGCATATTTCCTGCACGAACAAGCTCAGGCAGAAATATTGGTTACCACTTTTGCTGGGCTGCCCATAGAGGGAGTCACCTTGCTAAGCGACGACTTATCCCTCACAACAGACAGCTTTGGAAGCGCTACGGGAGATATCCCGTTGTCACGCCCTCATTGGGATCATGATAACACCCATTGGGAACCCCATTGGACCAGTTTTTGGTTTACTGTAGTGAGTGGCATACAGGCATCTCAAGGTATCAGCATGCCGCTCATTATAGCGCCCCGAGATATTATGATGGAATTTGAATATACCGGTGGCGATACAGCTGTCATAACTACCAACACCATTGTTATAGATGCATTAAATAGTCCTGATACCGCACTGTCTCCTTGGTCCACTATCGATGCCGACCTCTATCGCGGAGCGGCAGTAGATGTAGATTTTATTGTTTCTATCACTCAGCATGTGACTACTCGCACAATCAGAAGCCAGCATTATGACCGCATAAACCGACGTACAGTAACCACCTACGATTTCTATACAACCAGTACTACTTACAGGATGATGAACGGACGTACAGAAAATGGACGCGCCGTAATCACCGACCTACCCTACTCTCAAGATCCTTTCATCCGCTATACGATAGAAGTTCAATACAACGATTCTCGGGGCCGAGGTACTGTCATAAGATTAATTGATCAAACCTGGCGCAATTTTTGGCAAGAATCTGCCATCAGACATTTTGGCTTGATTTTGGAAAACAGAAATTTAAGAGTAAACCAATCCACCAATGTATCCTTAATTGAAAGCCCCAACCCCTGGGTAGACGGCTGGTGGGATCCTGACCTGGCATACACACCTTTGACTGAGGGGCGTATGTTAGCCATTTTAGTAAGAGACGGAGTACTATCCGCCACAGCAGGCAGCCCCCAGGGTGTTTCTGTTACTTTTCTGGAAGAAGCGATTAGCAGTGCCATGATATTTGGTGCTTACTTTGACGGACAATATATTTTCTCTGTTTCCAATCCCGTTTCTGTTATTTATGATTTTAGCGAAAGAGAATTACAAATCGATTTGGATTTTGATAAAGATGACTATACCCCCGGAGAAGAAGTGACGATAACCATCCAAACCACAGATGCATCGGGCCTTCCAACACCTGCCCAAGTGATGATCAGTGTTGTAGATGAGTCAAGTATGCTCCATCCATGGCATCAAGCTGATTTTTTACGCAGGCTGTACTTAAGCTCGATGCTGGAAATTTGGACATTTCGCTATTTTCAGTTTACTTCCCATATCCAGCATAATTTTGGAGGCAGCGGTTTTGGTGCAGAGGGAGGCGGCAATGGCGATGCTGGCTTTGATGGGACTTTTCGTCAATTTTTTGTAGATAATCCCACATTTGAATTGGTTCAAACCGATTCGAGTGGTGTGGGTACTCTTACTTTGACCCTACCGGATCAAATTACTTCTTGGCGGGTAACAGCGTTAGGGCTTACCGAGGATGGGCTGGCAGGTGACAGTCGCAGTAATATTACTGCCTCTTTGCCGTTTTATGTGGATCTGCTGCTGACAAATGAATACATTGTAGGGGATGATGTTGCCGCTTTAGTAAGGGTTTTTGGAGTGGATAGACGAAACACGGCAAATATCAATTTCACCTTCGAAGTCCTGCAAAATGACAGTGTCATTTTTACCGATACAATCACTTCTACAAGCAATGTGACGTTTAACGCCGGAAAATTGGATGCGGGTTCTTATATTATGCGGGTATCCGCAACTATGGATACTTCGTCGGATACTTACAGCGATGGTGTAGAGCTTCCCTTTGATGTGGTGGAATCGGGGATGATTTTGCCCGTTCGGGTTGCCCGGCAGATATCCGAAGAAAGCCCCGCCTTTGGGGAATTTAGTATGCGTCCATTACCCGTCCATGTCACCTTAACCAATGGAAATATACGCCCGTTGATGAACATCTTAAATGACGCTTGGGATAGCCGTTCTTATCGTACGGATTATATTGCGGCTGGGGCTTATATCAGCCACTTTTACAATACTATTTTTGGGCATACGGATCCCGACTATGATTTTACAGCCCGGGTACGTTCTCGTATTCATGGCGAGTCCGGCGGGATCCCACAACTGACTTACGAGTTGGAAGATTTTTATTACACGGCACGGTTTGCCGCTTCATTTCCGGAATTTGTCAATCGTCAAAGACTGATCCGTTATATTCAATGGGAAATGGAAGATGCTTATCCCAAAAAACAAGCCGCCGGGTTATTGGCACTGGCAGGTATTGGGGAGCCGGTATTGCTGCAAACACATGATAAGCTCCATAATTTTAGCTTTGACAATCATTATGACCGCCTTGCCACATTACTTTATTTAACTGCGGCTCTTGTTGCTTTAGGAGACTATACCGGCGCTTCAAATATGGTGGAGCAATATTCTATCAACACATGGGATATTAGCCAATTTACTGTTACCCAAAGAGAAACTCTCAGCACTTTATTATTGTTTATCAATACCGCTTTAAACCCTCCGGCCGCTTGGGAGTATATAAGTCGCCCAACCCCTAATGTACATGTAAGCGATGTGGCAGAACGTATTAATTTTGTCAGAAGAGCATATATCCTGGGAGAAACATATTCCGAAGTGCAATACTTTTTAAACGGTACTACGCATACGGTACGGTTGGAGAATCTCGACAGATTAGTGCTGCAGTTATCTCAAGACCAATTTGACAGTTTAAACTTAATACCTACTAACGGAGTCACCGATCTTCATATTGAATTTTATGATTATGGCGCGGATAATTGGGATTTAGCCGGAAATCGTGTTCAAATAGAGCGAAGTCTGGTAAGAGATGGGGATTTAATCAGGGTTGATTTACGAGTGACGCTTCCTCCTGGTGATAGCTTTTATACCATATATGACCGATTACCCAGCAATTTGCGCTTTGTGCCCTCTCATCGTACAAGACAAGACAGCCCATGGTTTTTTGTACGCAACACCCAACGGCAATTGGTGGAAATAAGTTTTAGTTCCCGTGATGAACTTGGTTTAAACCGCAGGTTCAGTTATTATGCGGTAGAGTTATTTGAAGCAGATATGGCTATGGGTACAACTTACATTAGTAACGGTCACATGCAAGAGCATATTTGGGGTACAACCCGGTGAGATGTTGTGAGAAGATGAGAAAAATAATAACAATCAACTTTCTGTTAATGGTTTTAATGTTAGCGGGATGCAATGACATATACAGCCATGACGGAGCAGCACCCGAAAGCGCACAGCAAGCGCTATCGGGTGCTTTTGCTGCAACAGACAGTGTAGAATCAATATCAGCTGCTTCAAGGTTAGCCATACGTCATATCACTCACGAAACATTCAACCATTCCATTGCCAACCCGCGTCAATATGACATTGAAGGTCGCATTATGGCTGGAGTTGTGCCTCATCACGGGGTGGCAGCTCCTTTAATCAGCGGCTTTTTTTCCCAAGCCGCGGCACAGGCTTACGACTATGACCTTGTCATCATCCTTGCCCCAAATCACTCGGGAGAGCTGGGGGATGTTGTTTTGTCTTATAAAGATTGGGATGTAGGCCAAGGATTATTTACCCATCGGGACTTTATAGACAGCTTGATGGCCTCAGAAAACATCCACACGGTTATAAGCCATAGACTTTTGGAAGAAGATCATTCGGCCTCTATTTTGATCCCATATATTTATCACTATTTACCCAATACAAAGGTCGCCCCTATTTTGCTAAATCGCTCGTTAAGTTTTGGCAATACAGTTAATCTTTTCGAATGGTTAAATAACTGGATTAACCATCAGACCAAGGAATCCGGTAAAAATGTACTGCTGGTGGCCTCTATAGATTTTTCGCATTTTCTTACCATCCCCGAAGCGATGGAGAAAGATAGAATAACCGCAGCCGCCATTTTAAATGGGGATTATCAGTTTATCCATTCACTCAACTACCATTATTTGGACTCTTCGGCTGCCATGATTATTTTTCTTATGTATTTAGAAGAATTAGGCATAACCCCGCAAATTATAGATCATACCGACGCTTCAGAATTTTTGGGGTTTGGGTTGGATGAAACCACCTCTTATAAGGTGATTGTTGGTGTTGACCAAAGTCCAAGCGAAAATGATCCGGATTACGGTATATCAGCAACTGCTTATGAATACAGCAATTACATTCGGCAAGTCAGGCTTACTTTTACCGGGGATTTAATGCTGCATGAAGCTCAGGCAACTGCAGGACACTTTGACCACAGCTTCTCGGCAGTACAATCCCTTTTGCAAAGTGCCGATTTAACCATTGGCAATCTGGAAACCGTGCTTGCGGGAAATCACATTGGCAACGGAGGCTTTCGGGATTTCCCCTTGTTTGCCGCACCGGACGAATTT
>Ga0123355_10012658_pt1 | contig 13078 bp, 8 predicted proteins | sample TergutEmb28metaG_3_FD_89872 | JGI IMG/M metagenome (GOLD analysis project Ga0123355, IMG submission 89872) | Embiratermes neotenicus P1 segment gut microbial communities from Petit-Saut dam, French Guiana - Emb289 P1 | ecosystem: Host-associated > Arthropoda: Insects > Digestive system > Gut ... | reverse complement strand
TCAATATTGTAAACTAATATATTTCTTTAACCTAAGCATGTGTTATCTGTATTGCGTGATAAACGTTGTAGTGATGCCTGTACATACAAAACCGTATTGACATCTGAAATAAATAAACATGACACCCAGCGATGGTCTGTGTTAAATCGAGGGGAACGGAATTAGTAATTACACTGTACGCTTCCGTTGTTCACTGATTGTACAAGCAGCACTCCCGGCTTTGGTCTATGGTAATGACGCAAAGACTGAGCCGGTTGGTTCCTCATCGCAGTGATCAAATTCTCTTGCTCTTGGTCGAATAAGGGAACGTTGGTTTCTCTCTCTTTCAACCTTAAAATTACACCCCGTAGACAATTCCTCGATCTAAATGTGTCCCGCCGGAAAATCAAAGTAATTAATTTGTCACTTTGTCTGAATCTCTTTTCGCCTGCCATCCCCTTTACTTCCCATTCTTTTCAGTTCTGTCGCAGAAGCGGCATGACCGAATATGGAACGGGTATTACAGGACGAGGCAGGCATGTCTGCAATTGCGAGTTGGCTACACAAGTGCGGCTCACGGAAATGTCCCACACAATGATTTCAGTGGTTTCTAAATAATGTTCACCGCACCAGAGCTGAAAACTACCCACTAATGTACGGTCTAGGCTAGACAATAAAATCCACAAATTACATGTCTGTTCAAATGGTTTTATGGTTCGTTTTTCTTGTGCATGATGCAAAACCTCAAATTAAATACAACCCACAAATCATATGAGATGGCTTTTAATTGCAAGTTAATGTTGACGGACCATCGCCATAGGCACATGCCGCACAACATGCATACAACCGCATGAAGTGGGTCTAGTACCATTAATCCACATATCAAAGAACATGAAAAACAGATAAATGTACGTATTTGCTTTGTCAAACACAGGAACGCTTATCAACAATTACCATCCTACGGAAAACGAAATCTCTCGCCGTACAAAGGATTTCGTTATTATTTTCTCTCTTCATGTTTATCTTTGGTTTATGGAGCGGAATAATAAAATTATAGGAAGTTACGAGATTAAAAAGAGTTGCAAGACAAATTAAAGATATATCCTTTGGCGAAGAACTTTGTGTATAGCAGAATTTTCCTCTCCAGTTTTCAACTCAATCCTTCTGTGAAGCTGAGAGAACGCTGCGCACGACCGCGATGGTATATCGCGTCTGTAATTGCTCTCCACCGGAAGACGGCGAACTGACTGCTGATGTTCCACCAACTGAAACTGCAATGCTTCTTCGAGACGTTAACATAAGCCTGGTTGCAAATCAAAAGACAAAGACTCGCTTGGAATGCAATACGTTACTACGGCAACGGAGCTCAAATATCCTCTCCAGGACCGGGTGGGGGAGCAGACAGTGGCCGCATACATCTCCCAAACTGACTTGGCGTCTCTTAGCAATAAACTGTTTGAACGGTTCTGACAAAAGCCACAGTCTCGGCGAAAACTCCTTAAATAATTAAACACACGAAAACGAAACAAGAGGTTTAACGATGGGGTAAATTAATTATTCAAACGTAAAGGTAAAACGCTTTGTCGTTACGCTAAAGCCAACAGCACATGTCACTAAGCTGCAGGCACAAACTTGCTACTGGATCAGAACGATTTGTGGAAGTGAATCAAACGGTAATGCATAATTCATCGAAATAATCACGCCAGCGCTACACAAAGTGAAGGACTGTTAAACAAACAAATATTCATACTTTATTTTTATTCCATGAATAAATTCATTCTAAAATTATGAACAAGTTTTGTTTTCTGATATTTCGTGGATAGACAATTTAGAAAGATTATGATTCAGCACTGATGGCAATTTCTTTTGTTTTCATTAATTTCTTGTCAAGAAATTGTTTTTAACGAAAAATTCGTGGAAAACCAACACATTTCATTTATTTCATCTGGCCTTCTCTTGAGGCAGGGTTGTCGATTTCAAGATTTTCTTTCTTACTCAGGCGTTGCTTTTGGTCCGTTGGGATTCGAAAAAAATACCGAACATTAAGAACTGATAAGCACAATTTTTAATGTTTATTAAAATTAGGATACTGAAATTTGTGGTGATTAAATATTTACTCTTTTTATGTCTAGGCAATTAATTTACATTCCTTCTGTTTCCTTAAGTGCGGCGTAAATAATACTTAACTATGTTCGCTTTAATTTACATAAGATTAGCGGCCATGAAATAAATTTACAAGGCATACTAGATTGGAATGTATAAACTTGTATAACACAACTATATGATGGTAGAGATATGTATATAATTTATTACATAAAGAACAACTACATGTTTCGGCACTTTTCATTCGCCAGCTTCAGATGCATAAATGAAAAAAAAACTTAGTAAGCAGCTATACTCGACTCGTGTGGGTTGTATACAGTGGGGAGGTAAGAGGTGAAATGGGTACGAGATCTCGCATGTGCTATGTAGGATGGGTGGTGTGGGTACATGGGTTCTGTACCCACACCACCCATACTAAACAACACATGCGAGATCTTGTACCCATTTCACCTCTTACCTCTCCACTGTACCTCGTATACAACCCACACAAGTCGAGTATAGCTGCTTACTAAGTTTTTTCATTTATCAACCTGAAGATGGCCAATGAAAAGTGCCGAAACATGTAGTTGTTCTTTATGTAATAAATTATATACATATCTCTACCATCATATAGTTGTGTTATACAAGTTTATACATTCCAGTCTAGTTTACTATAAACACAATGGGGATGACGCACCTTATGATTATGTGTACAAGGCATACATTTGTTCTTCAAGTTCACATATAAAAATAACAGTCCATATTTAACTGTCCTTTTACCCCACTACTTTTCCACATAGTCCCAGCGAAAACTGAGGCACCTATCTTATCGTGGGAGGAAATTTTCTATCGTGTGTTAACAGATATCCGTGGTATGTGTTATCCGCCATGACGTCAGAACAGTTTCCATACCTCAACCATCTTCACAAGCCTATCCGCCAGGTTTTTGCTTTAGGACTGGAGGTAAGAACCTACAGGAGACAGATTTAGTCGATATGCTCACAATCATTATAATTTTATGTTATTATTTATAAAATTATTGACCACGTAAAATTATTTTCTAACCGGAAGTCGTACAGTTTCGGCATACGCGAATGCCAAGTACTAGAAACTTTATACATTTCGACACGAATGTCGTACAAATAACCTGTAGGTCACAGAGTATCGATATGTATCAAACCACAAAGGCGATTTTTATCTTCTGGAACCTTAGACCGCGTATTTTCTTAATTGTTCATCGGCGTTTCAGACGAACCTGATGCATCTCTTTTCTGTGAGTAATTTCAAGCTTCCGCCGAGATGCATATGAGATCTTCGTTCTTCTAGATGTTACACAACTTTTTTTGACAGTTACCGACCTTTCGGTGCAACCTATCGGGTCCCATTTTCAAGGAACAAGCAGTTCTGGAACATTGGACTGAAACGTCGCTAAGAAACTACCAATCAACGCTGCATAGCATCTCAGAAGTGCAACAGCTCACACACCTTCTACTTTGGACAGGGAGAAAACAGGGTTCTCCAAAATACGAATATTTATCTCCCAAACGTCACGACGTCACGAACCACACAATATGACTTTTATAGCTTCACTCTTAAGAGCCTCAAACCTCATAAACTGCAAACCCTCAGTATATTTCAACATAAACCGTCTACATGAAATTTAACTCTAGTACATTAAGAAGTTTTGATGACGGACCATCCTACACAGACTGCTAGTGACATAAGCAATTGTCAGCTGTTTGCAAGAATTGGTCACATAATAACAGAGACAGATAGAGCATTACGTATTGCGAGAGTTACTACTCACGTTTGTATCATGCTGCAAGACAAAACTATGGAATCATGGCTTACATCTTATGGCACGTCGATCGGATATTACGTAAAAGAAAAGAACTGAAAAGTGTTGTAGCCCCAAAGCGAAATTAATATCGATTCTAGAAACCCTGGCTTCCTTAGTAGAGTGAAGCCGTGCCCAACGGGTGAGAGACTGTATACACAAGGAATATGATATGCTGGTACCTAAACACGAAGATGTTGTTTATTGTATACAGCACGCTGGAAGTGACGGTAATGCCAGGATATCCGGTGACTCTTCTATCTGTGATTATTCCAGAAAATAGAATGTATAGAGAAATGAATAGGTTGAAATATAAAGTAAGCGCTGGTAGGCTAGAGTATATTAAATTTAACAGTATTTAAAAATTTTAAGCCCAAACTTCATTAAAATAATAAGCCATATAAAATTCAATTCATATCTAAAACAAGCACAGTGTGTCCATTGAAATAATAATGGTAAAGCAGTCCCATTACAGGCCTGGACAGGCCCAGAGGGTTCCAGGAAGTTAAGGCTCCCAGATTTCATGACAACGGCACAGGATGGTGGTACGGTTGTCAGCCTTACGCACCGGCCGCTTTTACCCCCAGGAAATACTACTGGTACTCATTTCTATTAGAGGCTGAGTCGACCCCAGGTCCATAGTGCTTTCGGAAGGATTTTATGTCAATGAAAAATCCACTGACAACAGCTGGGATCGAACCAACGACCTTCCGATTTGTAGCACAGCACCTTAACCACTGAGCTACCGCGGTTCCCCCATTAAAATAATAACCCATATAAAATTCAATTCATATCTAAAACAAGCACAGTGTGTCCATTAAAATGTCAAGTAACGTAATCGCATTTAGTGAAATAAGCGTTGTTTATTCTGAGAATTAAACAAAGTCATAAATGTGGAGTCTTAAACGTTAAAAATGTTATTATTAAAACATTCCGGAAATTGAAATATCAGGAGTTCCCATAGGACCAGTTAATTGAAATCAGTTGCAAGACAATTAGCAAAGTTGACTTCTTGGTATACAATGCATAGGTGGGGAGGGATGTATGGGTGTAGACAGCATTGACCTGGTTACAGTGGCGGAATGGTGTGAAACTTATGTCTTTATTACAGGAGAGGATTTTGCACTATCTGAGCGACTGACTACTAGCTTTAGAATAATTTTTTTTTATATTCGGGATTTAATCAGTTATTTAACGGATCAGTTAATTAGTTAGCTATATATTTAGTTATTTGGGTTATTAGTATGTTAGGTAGCTAACAGTTTGCGTGGCTTCTTAGTCAGTCAGTCAGAGTTATTTAGTTATTTAGTCAGTCAGTTATTTATTTATTTATTTAGTTAGTTAGTTAGTCAGTATGTTAGTCGCTCAGTCAGTCATTTAATTATTTGGTTGAACTGTTGGTTTATTGTCTGAGTGGTCAATTGGATGGTTGGTTGCTTAGTTAGTTAACTAATTAGTTGTTTAGTTCGTTAGTCAGTCGGTCAGGATTTACAATGCTACTGTCAGTAGATCGTTGCACATATAAATTTGATGGAGTTTAGAAATTCGCATCTTGAATCTAAAGAACGCATTCCCAATAATGAACTTGTGACACGTGTGAAATGTATCAAGATATACAAGGAGTGTTGTCTCAATATCTGTGTTCTTAAAGCCATTCAGCCGATATTTGATCTTATCTTGTGCCCTCCATTTACATACTACGTCACGAATTATCCACCAGTCAATTAAAGGCTAAATTGACAAACCTATGTACCTCAGCACATGTAGTAATTCTGCAAACAAATTAATCCTAAAGCAGTTTAAACAAGTTCACTAATTTGGATGAATTCATCCCGTTGTGTATTGATTCTATATATTCACTTTATTAATATATATTTCCGTCAATACAACTTTATAATAAAAGCATGAGTTAAAGCTAACGCGACATGTTTCGACTTAAAAAGTCATCGTCAGACTAGGCTAAGAACCATGAAGTTCTTTACAGTGTGGTTGCGCGCATTTGGGCTCCCAGATGGCTTACAATTTTTGCTGTGATTCTTACCATGTATCTAACTTGATTTATATCTATTATACTATTGCAATTATATTAGGGTCAAGTATGTGACGTGTGTTATTTCTTGGGGCCGTTGTTCGCTGATTGGGCTTCTGGTTGTTATGTCCGTTGTGGTTGTATTGGTTCTCCTGCTTATTAGTTTTCCGGTGGATGGGGTGGGGGTGTTCCTGTCCACTTGTTCTTTGCTTAGCCTGAGGATGACTTTTTAAGTCGAAACATGTCGCGTTAGCTTTAACTCATGCCTTTTTTATTTAGTTGTGTTGACGGAAATATATATTAATAAAGTGAATATATAAGTTCAAAAATATTCCCATCACATTCGTCTGTTTACCAATATCGCGTAACTTTTTAGAAGGTTACAAACAGCTGAGCAACCAGCTGCTTTCAGGAACGATGAAGATGGAAGCAGCGATTTGTTCTTCATTTACCTAGAAGATGGATACAGCATATTTATCAGACGTATCGGTACAAACTACAGGCATCTTATTGCAAAAAACCATAACCTTATACCCCCTTGAGAAACTTCAATCTCCTATTTGGTGCTGTTCTACTTTCCAAGTTAAAAATTTAAAAAAAATGCCCCTTCAAATATTCTACGTGTCTTACATGGTATATCTGAAGTAAACTTCCACATTTTATAATATTTCATTGTTAACTGTCTTAACAATGACTGTATGTACTTCTTACATAAGTTATTGTGAATGTTCTGGGCTTGAAAATTTAAACAGAACTAAAACATATTATTTTCGGAAATTTTGTGAGTGGTGAAAATGTTACATAATAGCCGGACATTACTAAATAAATACTGTACTCGCCACAAACTAATTCTTTGTAGCAGGAAATAAGTTTTTACGTAGCAGTGATGTGACTTTCTGACTTCAATAGTGAATTCATAATTTTACACGGTCACATCAATCTTGTGGATCATTCCTGTTGTTAAAACTGGTGCTACAATAAGAGAACACATTAACATAAATTTCCAAATAAAAATACATAATTCCACTAACCGTGAAAATTTGCGTTTGTGTAATTTTTTCATCGAGACAAAGAATTCTAGTTCCTTCAATAAAGGCTCGAACAAGGAACCAAACAACTGACTGACAACTTTGATTAGTGGCATATTGAAAGTTGATTTTGAATAACTTAGGATATGATCAACTATAATTCTGCCCGTTTTGTATGGTTGTGAAACTTGGTTTCTTACATTGTAGAAGTTCGAGAATAGGGTGCTGGGGAAGACATATGGGCCCAAAAAGGAAATTATAACTAGAGTGGAAACGACTTCGTAATGAGGAGGTTTATGATACGGAATCGTCACCAAATATTATTCGGTTGATCGAATCAAGAAGAATGAGATGGGCGGGGCATGTGGCACGCATGAGGGATAGGTTAGTTACATACGTTAGTTACATACAGGGTACTGGTGGGGAGACCTGGACCTAAGTGTAGATAGTACGATGATATTAAGATCTAACTTCAAGAAGTACGATGGGGAGGCTTGAACTGGATTTATGGCTCAGAATAGGGACAGGTTGCAGGAGCTTTTATAGGCAGCAAAAAATTTTAAGGCTCCATAAAATAAGGGGAATTTCTTGACTAGCTGGGGAACTGCTAGCTTGTCACGAAGGATTCTGCACGATGGAGTTAATTCATGGAGTTAGTTAGTTTTGAATAACAGAAAAAACAAACAAAAATCGTTGGTGGTGAGTTGGGAGAAGGAAATCAATTCCAGAATACAGATGGGAAACTGTCTGAAGTGTGATAGGAGTTAATTAATTAGCAACGGATATTTGTTGATCAAACATAAAATTGAGAGACACATGGTTTGGGTGACTTCATCATGTGAGTTGTTCAGGATGGCGAAGATTTATATTGCAGTGTATAAAAATATTTTTCAAATTATTTTGCTGTAATATTGGATAATTTATCGGGTTTTATGTTCAGACATGCTTATTGTAGATGACAGCGTGCGGCTGATTATAGGAAAAACATTTTCTCCAAATTAATCACACTTCCTGTGGTCAGAATACAACCCCTCTAGTTTTGCAACACTAAGCGCTAACCTTAGGATATTGATAACATTCCGACATAACATAAAATAGCATTGCAACCGCATGACTTTTTATATGGTTTTTGGATTCGTTCATTTTATCACAACAAACTTACAAACAATTGATTACTACTCATTCGACCGATTACAAGTTGCCAGACCTTAAATAAATTACCTTTAAAATGGAACACCTTTCTTTTCCAAAACTTTTTTCGCTTTCTTCCAGGTTTTCGCGGAAATTGCCCAGGTTCTATTATTCGAACTATCCAAATGGACATTCTCCTTGCAGTTAGAGTGTACTGACAGATCGCACTTAACACAGTGTTTATTAATTCAGTAACATATGTATAATTACACCCAACAACGCGTTTCTTTCTTATCAAGCCTATATCAAGCTAATCAACATTGTATAAAGAATTATTATATAAATTATCACCAGTCTTTCAAAAATACGTCATTTCACACTCTGTACATCACACATTCCATGGAGCAGAAGGGCTTCAATGTGTTTAAAATATTTTTAAATATTTTAAACAGTTTTCCAATTTCCCCATATGTTATAAAATACAAATTCAACACTATTACGTTTCTGCTCATTGAATTGTACAATCAGCTGAACTGAATATATATTATGTATTATTTATCTGTAACTTAAAAACCCATTAATTAATGTTACCACAGAAAGTTTTAAATGCAATTTAAATTTCCGGCCGTTCTTACTGTAAGTGTGTTCGTTGCCCCAGTGGAATGGCAATCCTGGGTTACGTGTAGAAGAAACTGCCTCCAGTTATGGAACGTGTTGCCGAGTGTACTGAATAAGCACTTTCCTATGAAGGAAAAGGAAGAATACTCCAGTTTGTCGAATGATTTGGCGAGAAAAAGCTAAAGAAACTCATTGTCAAAAAAGTATTTTATTTTATATAGGACCTCGAAAGAGCAGCCTATTGTGAAAAAGCTAACGATTAATTATTCCTTTACGTAAAAGCGAAAACGTGTCAGTTTCTGAAAAAGTATCAAAATTTAGTGAGTTAATTACTTCTTCCTAAGTACGACAACTCGAAACACTGTTTTATAAAGCACGGTGAAGTGTTCGTGATTCTCTCTTGTTTACAAATACAGGTGTAATTCTAAGAAGTTTTCCATGCATATAGACACGCTTTCTACCGAATGCCAATGACGTCAGTGTTTTCTTAATAAATGCGAGATCAATTCGGTGCATGAATGAACCCTTACGATTACAAATCATGTTAGCGTGCAAGTTAAATACTATAATAACATATCACGCAAAGTCTTGGAGTTACTATGCACGTTATAAGGCTGTTCTAACAAGCAGAAACCATAATGTGGGTGAGAATTAGCTGCGTATTTTGGAAAATTTGTTGCTAGCAAGTGATATTGACTAGTTTCAAAATGATTTAAGGTACAGTAAAACAACCCTACATATTATGTTCGACATTTAAAGTCACTCTACATGTTTCGGGTGTCACAGCACCCATCATCAGGAGTATTAAAAACTATACCCGCAGCCTCCGGTACAGGTCATAATATCGGTACAGCTACTCCCCTCCAACGTGGTCTTTTTTTATAAATTACCATTTTATTTTAAAGTATAAGATTTCATTCCATCGTTGAAAATGACCGTTGCAGTTATTCCTTCCTCATAGTATTTTGTGATTTGTTACATGTAATAGTAAACATTAAAGGCTGAAATGTGTCCTATATTTTACAATATACTTACAAAGAGAATAAACAGAGTTGTGATCGCCAGTATATTCACTTGTTTCTGGTTTAAAGTTAATTATTTGAGAATTTCCTACTTGTTAGTTTGAAAGTCCCTTTCACAATTCAAAAGGAAGCTTCACACAGGCGACAGTGTGCACAAAGCTTGTCGAGATCTTCTGATCTTCTAATTAAAAGTGTCTCTCAAACGTGTAAACTGAAACAAACATGGCTGTACCATACCGTTGAAACAGAACTTTTCCAAATAGAAAGACAGTCACTACATCATATGTAAAATACGACTGATGAAAATCATTCCGTTGGTGATAATGAGGCTGACGTGGTTAACGAAGATAATTTTGATAATAACTATGGGTTCAAAGTAGCAACAAACACATCTTCTACAGTACTAATAAAGTACAAAATTCATTAGCAACTTCAGAAATGTGTGTAGTCTAGTTATGAATCTATTCAATTGTATGAACTGCCGAGCAAAATCCCTAAATTCTGTCGCCACTGTGGAGACTTCGGTGAAAAGAAAAATATTTTTACTTCGCCGGAAATCGAAATCCGAGCCGTTAAGTCCTTAGCGTAATCACTATACTGACACAACTATCTCTACTCCGTTAGTAGACTAATATTTAGATTAGGTACGAAAAGGCATAATCTAGCAACAAATTACGAAGTACTTCTGAGGTAACATATACATTTAAAATCACTTAATGGAAAGGTGACATTTTTTCGCAGCTGGACAGCATGGATACCCAAATTAACATAATTACTACCCTACCAGATGGAGTACTAAGCAAATCGTGCTTCGAGTCTCGGCAGGAGCAAAATATATTTTCTTCTCCACACAGTCCAGACCTATTCAAGGGTCCATACAGCATCTTCTCCACATGGTGTCAGGGATTTTTTCCTCTGCGGTAAAGTGGGGGAAGCCGGTAGCTGACTACTCATGTCCACCTAATACAAGATGAAGAATACGTGGGGTTATACCTCCACTCCCCCCCACAAACCTTCCTGCCGTGACGCTTCTTTCAATAGGGGGAAAATTTTACTTCTTAACTTACCTCCGTAAATCAAAGATTTTGACTGTTGCTTTGTCCTTGTTAAAATCACAACTCGCGCTTCGAAGAAGTATAGTGGTAACAAAATAACTACACTTTAAAAATGATAGTAAGTAAGTAAAGTGATCCCGTTACAGACTCGGTGTGGCCCAAAGGGTGGGTAGAGGTATAGCTCTTCTCTTCCACGACCTCGGCACTAGAAGGGGTGAGTGGTCAGCAGCACGACTCAGTCGCAATTTACCCCCAGGAAAGACCCGGTACCCATTTTACAGGAGGCTGGGTGGGCCCCAGGGCCGGTCTGGACTGGCGAAAAACCTCGTCTTCAACGGGATTCGTTCCTGAACCGTCCAGATACAGAGAATAAAATGTGGATACTACCGCAGTAATTTTGTCATGCGCGATAAGACGCTGTGGATATTGAGCTAGATGTTGAGCAGTCTGCAGACCTGCGTACCTCTAGTGCTGCTTTCATGTCATGATTGTCCATCACTGACAGTCAAACCCTGGTCTCATTCTCCCGTTAAAGTAAAAATTCCGTTTTTATTACCTGTGAGAAAGAACCTTCGGTCCGCCATTATCAAACCTGGAACATATACTGCCATGCATATTGTCTCCGCTGAATGTAAATTCTAATATATTTCTCTAAAAATGTAATAAACAAATTATCGCCGAGCGTAATTATAAAGCCACAAAGACGTAACTCAGAATGGAGGAAATGAAAATTATACCTAAATTTGGCAATTTATCAGTGGCTTAAGGGACAAGGAAATATAGTGTGCCAACTTCCGTAAAATTTTCAGTTTTGGGTGTCCTACACTATCAACAAGGTTACCATTTTTGAGCACGAATAATTTGAATAGTCGTGGCGATTGTGAAAAATGTTTAAAATAAAAGTTCCTGCCCAATGTCGTATCAGCTACAATCTCTTGATGGATCCTTAATGGGAGTTTACTAAACTCTATACTGCACATGCAGGTAAAGGTTCGGTTATTTCAGCTGCCGACTTGATGAACATTTGAATCAGCCTGGATGACAGTGATTGGTCAGCCTGCACAATATTCAGTGTCCACTGTGCATGATTTTGAGAGATCAGCCTGCATAATTGTGAGTGACCAGCCTGTATGATGGTGAGATTTCAGCCTACTTAATAAGAAATAGAGTTAATTATTTGAGAGATCAGTTTGCATTTTAAGCTCATGGTTCAACGTCAATAAAAACCCAACCAGATGCAACAGTATGCACATATTTATTTACTGCAAAGTCACTCTACATGTTTCGGGTGTCACAGCACCCATCATCAGGAGTACCGATCAGGCCACGTAGGAGGGAAGTAGCTATACCGATATTATGACCAGTACCGGAGGCTGCGTTTACAGTTTTTAGTACTCCTGATGATGGGTGCTGTGACACCCGAAACATGTAGAGTGACTTTGCAGTACACAAATATCTGCATACTGTTGTATTTAGTTGGATTTTTATTACCATCAGTTTGCATATTTTGAGTGGTCGGACTGCATGCTTGTGAGAGATTAGCTTGTATGGCAGTAATGGATAAACCTACATGATTGTTAGTGGCCAGTCTGCATGATGGCCGGAGTTAATCCTGCTTGAGAATAAGTGATAAGTGCATGATTATCAGTGGTCAGACAGCATGACGGTGAGATATCAGTCTGTTTAACTGTAAGTGAGCAGCCTGCATGATGACCGGAATTCATAATGCATGACAGTGAGTTAAACATGTGTGCTGATAAGTCCTTAGCCCGACCAGGTAGGAAACAAGCTAATGTTTCTGTCACAATGGCGTGAATTTCCTTCGGCGCTTTGCTGTGCAAGAAAAAAAAATTGATGAAAGCTTGCGTCTCGATGTTGTTGAAATTGCGCGCGTCTCTGACATGCTTCGGAGCTTGTTTCCTTCCTGGCCGGGCTAAGGACTTATCAGCACCCCGGTAAATCTGCGTGATCTTTAGTTGTCAGCCTGCATGTTGGTGAGAGTTCTGCTTGAAAGAACGTGAATGATTAGCCGGCATGATTTTGTGTGGTCAGTCTAAGTGTTTACGTGCGACAGCCCCACTCTCAGTCCTCTGTCGCTTGTTCAGTAGTAAGTCACTAACATCTGTCAGTAAAATTCTTAGCCGTGCGACAGACACGTAAATTTTCCTACGGACATTTATCTCAGTAATTAACCAACTTGATGCACAAAATTTTTGTTTTACAATAAGTTTATTTCGTGCCTCTACATGTTTCGAGCACATGTGCTCATCATCAGGAGGTAAAAATTGCATTACACC
>Ga0123355_10012657_pt1 | contig 13078 bp, 11 predicted proteins | sample TergutEmb28metaG_3_FD_89872 | JGI IMG/M metagenome (GOLD analysis project Ga0123355, IMG submission 89872) | Embiratermes neotenicus P1 segment gut microbial communities from Petit-Saut dam, French Guiana - Emb289 P1 | ecosystem: Host-associated > Arthropoda: Insects > Digestive system > Gut ... | reverse complement strand
TTTCTGTTTGTTTATCCCGTACAACCCCCCGGGGGGGGTTTGGTTTTAACAAAAAACTCTCCCTTCCCCCCCCCCCCCCCCATGTAACTCCTTATCCTGTAACGACTTAGCTCGCTTTAGGCTCACGCTCCCTGCGTTACTGCGAGCGTTGCCACAATATATAGTACCCAACTATCGTCTCCGTTTGCCGGCGTATGCTGGTAATAAATTTATAGAGATAGGATGTTGACCATGGAAAAAAGGATGAAACGAACCGCTTTTATTTTGTGCGTATGTGCACTCGGGTTTTCTCTGGCCGCTTGCGAACGCCGTGAAGTTGACCCGGCTGAGGCAGTTGCCAATTTCCCCAGCCGCCCAATCACGATTATCGTTCCCCCTGCTGCTGGCGGCGGCACGGATATTCTTGTCCGTGCGCTGGCTCCTGCCCTTAGGGATGTTCTGGGGCAGAATGTTATCGTCGTGAACAGGCCCGGCGCGGGAGGCGCGATTGGCTTTTCCTCCGGAGCAAGGGAGAATCCCGACGGTTACAGTATCATAGCGCTTGTGCCAGAGCTAATTGCCGTTCCGCACGTAGCGAATGTCGATTTTACCTATCGTGATTTTGATATTATTGCCATGGTAAATTCTACCTTCGGGACATTATCCGTCAACGCAAACGCCCCCTACCAAACAGTTCAGGAATTTGTAGAGTACGCAAGAAGGTATCCCGGAACAATACGATTCAGTAATTCGGGCATAGGCGGTAATTGGCATATCCTTGCCGCCGCTTTCGCCTCCCATGCCGATATTAACGTGATACACGTTCCGTTTGACGGCGGCGGCCCTTCCGCTATCGCTGTGGCAGGGGCCCATGTGGAAGCCACAACCGCCAGCGCGCAGGAAATGGACATACACGTGCAGGCGGGAAACATACGAATCCTGTGCATATTTTCTCCCGAACGTGATCCCTCGTTCCCCGATGTGCCAACAGCCGCCGAGGTGGGTTTCCCCGAACCGATTCTGACCATCTTCCGTGGGTTTGGCGTTCCAAGAGGAACCCACCCTGAGATTATCGCAATTCTTGCCGATGCCTTCCGTCAAGTTATTGAGAAACCCGAAATCATAAGCTTCATGCAGACAAATCATTTTACCATTGATTACCGGAATGCCGGGGACTTTTTGGAGCTCATACAGAGGGAGAACGAGATTTACAGAGAACAAGCGGAAGCCCTTGGATTAAGGCAATAGCGGCAGAGTACAAGCCTGTACGGGCGGCGCAGGATTTTTTTGCGCTGCCCGAAGGAGAAACTATTGAAAAGAGTCAGCATAGGCATAACGCTTTTTTTCATGGCAATGGCTGTAGGCGTGTTTGCCATGGCATCAACCTTTCCCGGAGCCGCAGGCGGTGCGATGGGCCCCGGGTTTTTCCCAATGGTTATTGCGGGAATAGTTTTTTTCCTCTGCGTTTTGTTATTGTTCAGCAGCTGGAACCAGAAAGATTCAAGCGGCGCTTTTTTCACCAAGACAAATTCCCTCGTTTTTTTGGCGGTTCTTATTACGGCTGGCTATGTCGCCGTAATAAGATTTCTTGGGTTTCCGCTTGCGACATTTCTGTATTTGTTTTGCATGATGAAATTCCTGAATGTAAAGGGAAAAATATTCCCTGTCATAATATCCGCCTGCACAACAGGGATAATTTACGCTGTATTCACAATGTTCTTGTCCGTGCTGCTGCCCCGTGGAATGATCTTTTAGCGGCGCTCGTTCAATGAATAAGGGAGGAAACCATGCTTGAAACTTTGGCTTTGGCCTTTAACCCTGTTACCTTTTTTACCATCTTTGTTGGCGTTACCCTTGGCATAACATTAGGAATACTGCCGGGGCTTACTTCCACAATGGTTATCGCCCTGCTTTTGCCCCTTACCTTTGCGATGGAACCGCACTTGGGCATAATGCTCCTTATTGCCCAATTCGTGGGCGCTATTTACGGAGGCGGCATAACGGCAATTCTGATAAATACCCCCGGAACACCCGCCGCCGCCGCAACAGTTCTGGACGGCTATCCATTTACCAAGCGGGGAGAAGCAGGCAGAGCCATAGGAATCATTACGCTTGCGTCTTTTGGCGGCGGCATTATAAGCGGCATTTTGCTTATTGGCATCGCCCCCGCCCTTGCGAGAATTGCCATGCAGTTTAACGCCCCGGAAACATTCGCTTTGGCGTTCTTCGGCATAAGTATCATCTCAAGCATTGCGGGCAAATCTCTTTTAAAGGGACTTTTGTCAGGGTGCGTAGGCTTGCTTCTTGCCCTTGTAGGAATGGACAATATCACTGGCTTTACAAGATTTGCTTTTGGCACGACATTTCTTATGGCGGGATTTGCCTTTATTCCCGTTATGGTAGGTCTTTTTGCCATGAGCCAGTGCTTCGTACTTATTGAAGAAATGGGACTTAAACCATCGGCGATAATTCAGAAAATAACGCGCGTCTTGCCGTCAAAGCAGGATTTAAAAATCGTATGGAAAACAATTTTGAGAGGAGGGCTTACAGGTACATTCATCGGCGCGATTCCCGGCGTGGGCGGGGATGTCAGCGCGTTTATCTCATACGATATGGAACGCCGTGTTTCCAAACACCCCGAGCGTTTTGGCACTGGCCTTCCGGAAGCGATAGCCGCCACCGAATCCTCCAACAGCGGCACGACAGGGGGCACGCTGATTCCCCTTTTAACCTTGGGCATTCCCGGAGACTCGAATACCGCTGTTATGCTTGGGGCGTTTATGGTTCACAATCTTATCCCCGGCCCATTGTTGTTTGTGCAGCACGCCGCAACCGTGAATACCATTTTTATCGGCTTTATTATAGCGAATATTTTTATGCTCACGCTCGGGCTTTCCGGAATCCCGCTTTTTATTAAGATCGTCCAAGTGCCGAAAAAAATTCTTGTTCCCATAATTGCCGTTCTGTGCGTTGTGGGATCGTTTGCCATCAACAATAATTTTCTGGATATTGTGGTCATGCTTTCGGCGGGCGTATTCGGATATATCTTAATCAAGGGCGGCTTTCCGCTTTCTCCCATCGTACTGGCTCTTATCCTAGGGCCCATGGCGGAAGGAAATTTACGGCGAAGCCTTGTAATGTCGCAGGGCAACCCCATGATCTTTCTTGAGCGCCCCTTTTCGGCGTTCTTTATTGTGCTTGCCATCATATCGCTGTTTTTCCCGCTGATCAAACACGCGATAAAAACTTGCCGCCGGAAATAAAAAAAAGACCTGACCACATAAATGTGGTCAGGCGCCTTCCCGAGACGGCTTTACGATACTCTTACATCAAAAGCTGAAGAACGGTTTGTCCTCTCTGATTGGCCTGAGCCAGCATTGCGGTACCAGCCTGCGTCAAGATCTGATGCCTTGTGTAGCTTACGACCTCGTTAGCCATGTTGGTATCGCGGATTCTGGACTCTGATGCCTGCATATTTTCAGCTCCGACATCAAGGCCCCGGACAGCGTGCTCCAGACGGTTCTGGTAGGCGCCAAGATCAGCTCTTTGTTTGTTGATGATCCTGATTGCCTCATCAAGGGTTCCAATGGCACGGTTGGCACTGTCCGGAGAGGACAATGAAAGAATCGAACTGTCACCAACGTTACGGACTCCAAGGCCCATAGCCGTCATGGTTCCAATAAACACCTGTGTCCGCTGATCCATGTTGGCGCCGATATGGAACCACATAGAGGCGGTAACCACGTTTTCACCTGTCATTCGGGCGAACCGTCCGGTAAGAAGGTTCATGCCGTTGAATTGCGCGTGAGAAGCGATGCGGTCTACTTCGGCAATAAGCTGTGACACTTCTACCTGAATGTAAAGCCTGTCCTCGGCGGAGTAAATACCGTTCGAAGACTGCACTGCTAGTTGGCGCAACCGCTGGATGATGTCTTGAGAATTTTGAAGGTACCCTTCCGCAACTTGAATGAACGATATGCCGTTCTGTGCGTTTGTGGACGCCTGATTCAAGCCCCGGATTTGGCTCCGCATTTTTTCAGAAACAGCAAGTCCTGAAGCATCATCGCCAGCGCGGTTGATACGCAAGCCTGAAGACAGCCTTTCCATGCTCTTATCCAGAAAGACCTGAGTAGATCTCAGTGATCTGTCGGCAAACATTGCGCTTAAATTGTGATTGATAATCATAAAACACTCCCTTGGCGTTTCCGGCGCATACCGTCCCTTGACAGCCTTCGCCGCGGCATCCATGCCGTGCGGCCCGTGCATACGCGCAGGCCAAAGCAAAAAACGTGCCTTTGAACCCTCAACCCGTCCGTTCCCGGAATGGTGAGGGGGAAGCCCGGGCAAAACCCGAACCACTCCTCCGGACCGAACAGCGGAGGCCCAACGGGCGCGCTCGCTCTGATCCAAGCTTCTCTTAGAGTATCGGAGGCTGAAAATTTAACTTTAGGAAAATGCGCGCGGAGTTAGCGTCGTGGCTGCCCTTCCCGCAGAAGTGTGGCCCGTATTGCCGGAAAGCCTTGGTGTTCTTCCAAAACCCCAGTTACTTCCACCCATGCCCAATCCGCGAACGGCTCCGTGCCATCGGGCAGGAGTATTTCAATACCGATTGGCACATCGCCGCAGCAACTGGGCACTTCCCGGACAACGGCGTAGAAATCATAGCCTGTTCCGGGCTCGTGGAATATCCGGAAAACGCCCTCGTGCTGAATTGCCCGGCCCATATACAGCTGGGGGTTCATAAATATATCTTGAAGCTGGTGGGCGAAGAAACGTCCGCCAATCACAAGTGTGCCGTCCGCCCTGTTTGGGCTGCAGCCCGCCAATAGTAGGGCGAGCGCGAATATTCCAATTGCCTTTTTCACCGTGCCAAGCCTCCCCGTTTTATAATCGCTATGACGCTAAAAACCATAAAGACCACCAGATTAACCCCCACAACGCTGGCCCCCGGGGGCAAATCCATCCCAAACGAAAACAGCATACCGGCAAAGAAGCACACGACCCCGATAACCGCCGCCGTAACTACCACTGACAAAAAACGTTTGCACAGGCGCATGGCGCTCAGGGCGGGAAACAGCGTCAGGCTTGCGATAAGCAATGCCCCCATCATCCTCATTCCCAGCGCCACGGTAACGGCGGTCAGAATCGCCAGAAGGCTTTTGTAGAATTCCACCTTTGTCCCCGTGGCCTTGGCGAAGCTCTCATCGTAGGTTACCGCAAACAACTGCTTGTAGAATACCACGAAAAGGCCCAAAACGGCAACGCTTAACAGTACGCTTACGTATGTGTCCGCGCGGGTCATGGCGAAAATGCTGCCGAACATAACATTGCAGATATGCAGGGTTAGGCCCGTGGTCATGGACACCACGATAACGCCAATGGCAAGGCTGCTTGTCGAGACCAAGGCCACGGCGCTGTCTCCCCTGACTTTGCTGTTTTCGTTCAGCCGCAATAGCAAGAACGCCGCCCCAATCACGACCGGCATGGACACGGGCAGGGGGGCAAGATCGAAAACCCCGGCTATCGCCATTGCCGCGAAGCCAACGTGGCTTAGGCCCGTGCCGATCATGGCGTAGCGTTTAAGCACGAGGTTAACCCCCAAAAGGGCGGCGCACAGGGAAACCAGCAGTCCCACCACAATCGCCCGAATCATAAAGGTAAAGGAAAATAGTTCTGACAGCATTTGAATCATGGCTGGCCCCTCCCCGTCAAAAACTGCCTTCCTTCGTAGGTTAGTTTGTAGGCTTCCGTTGGGCCGAAAAAGACCTGCCGGTTTTGAAGGTGCAGGATGTGGCTTGCGTATTCCACCGCCGAGTGTATGTCGTGGGAAATCATAATGATGGTGATGCCTTCTTGCGAAAGAGACTGGATGGTCTTGTAAAGCTCCGAGGTAACAAGCGGGTCAAGTCCGGCGACAGGCTCGTCCAGCAGTAACGCCTTCTCCGTGGCGCACAAGGCCCGGCAAAGGAGCGTCCGCTGCTGCTGGCCCCCGGAAAGCTCCCGGAAACTTTTCTTGGCGATTGACGAAATCCCCAGCTTTTCCATGTTGGCAAGGGCTATCTGCCTGTCCCGCTTTGAATAAAAGGGCATAAGTCCCCGGCTGCCAAGCCGCCCGGACAGCACTACTTCGTAAACGTTGGCGGGAAAATCCTTCTGCGCCGGGGTTTGCTGGGGGAGGTAGCCGATTTGCGTGGGTTTTAGCCCGTCCCCCGTGGCGATGCTTCCGGTCTTCGGGCGGCTTAGTCCCAAAAGGCCCTTCATCAAGGTGGTTTTGCCGGAGCCGTTCTCCCCCACGATGCAAAGGTAGTCGCCCCTGTGTACCTCGAAGCTAAGGCCCTCGACAACGGTCTTTCCGTCATAGGCAAAGGACGCTTCCCGGCAGGAAATAAAGGCCATTAGTTCAGCGCCTCCCGAAGCGTTTCCACGTTGCGCCGCATTAAATCCAGATACGTTACCCCCGCCGTAAAATCGGCGTGGCTTACGTTGTGCAACGAGTGTAGCTCCAGAAGGCGGGCTCCGGTGGCTTCGGCGATAACGTTGGCGATGAGCCGGTTGGAAAACTCAATGTGAAAGACCACGGGAATATCCTCCTGCCTGATCCTTTCGATAAGGAAGGCGATTGTCGCGGGGCTTGCCTGAGTTTCGGCTGAGCATCCGGTAAAGGCGGCGAAATAGGTTAGCCCGTAGGTGTCGGTCAGGTAGCGGAACGGGAACCTGTCGCCAAAAATGACGGTTCTACGGGCGGCGTCCGCTACAACCCCGGCAAAGGCCCGGTCAAGCTCTTGCAGTTCGGCGATGTAGGCGGCGGCGTTTTCGCGGAAAAAGGAAGCGTTGTCCGGGTCCAGTTCCGCCAAAATGTCCGCAAGCGCCCGCACGATCACAATGGCGTTGCGGGGACACGTCCAGACGTGCTCGTCATAGTGGGGCTCGTGGGTGTGGTGAGTGTGTGCGTGCGCGTGTGCGTGGTGGTCATGCCCGTGGGCGTGGTCATGCGCGTGATGGATTTCCATGCCTTCCACGATCTCCTGCTCGACGGCGTCCACCAAGTCCAGCAGGGCCACTGTCCGCAGGTCTTCCCGGCCCAAGGATGCCAGAATGGGGTTGACCCACACATCTCCGTGTCCGCCCACGTAAATAAGCAGGTGGGCGTTGTTTATGGCAATAATGTCCCGTGGTGTCGGCTCAAAGCCGTGGCTTTCGGCCCCCGGGGACAACAGCATGGTAAGCGCCACCCTGTCCCCGGCGATGTGGCGGACAAAGTCGTACTGGGGGAAGATCGTTGCGACCACCCGCAACGCGCCCTCGGCAGGGGCGGGCCGGGACTGGCCGCATCCGGCCAGAAACAGGGCGATAATCAGCGCGGCGAAAATGCCTGCGGTTTTTCTCATACGGTTCTCCTTCGTAATGTTTTCTAGTATAGCGATGCAGGTAGAACAAAGCCGATTATACGTTATTTTCCGCACATTATTCTACAGACCAGCAGTGTGTTCAGCCGCGCCACAGGCGGATAGCGGCAAAGCACGAGGCCGGAATTGGCGTAATGCGTTGACCGTCTGGACAAAATAGGCCCTTTCTGATAGCATTGTGTAAGCGGCGCCGTACCCAAGCGGTAAGGGAGTGGTCTGCAAAACCATTATGCATCAGTTCGATTCTGATCGGCGCCTGGAATTTATGCGCGGGCACGTTGTTGCTCTTACCAATACAGTAATAGGAGTTATGGCTATGCGTACAATTGATCCAAATGGTAAGTACTGTTTTGTATTCAGCCGCTACGAAGAACCGGTTGCCAAGGTAGAACTTGGAGAGGAAATTACGCTGCTTACAGAAGATGCCTACAGCAGTCTTATACAAAGCGAAAATGATAATCTTGCGGAAATACGGAGAAAGCGCAAAGGCCCCAATCCCCAGACAGGCCCCCTTTATATCGAGGGAGCAGAGGCCGGAGATACTCTGAAGGTACACATTATCGACATTGAGCCGGGCCGGGACTGGGCGGTAAGCAACATCCATTCGTTTTTTGGCGGACTGACGCCCAACAAGTTTACCCGCATGATAAATGTGCCCTTTAACGATAGAATTTACATTTACCGCTTTGACAAAGAAGGTATGATGCGCCATGACGACTTTCTCCGGTTCCCCTGGAAACCCTTTATGGGAACTATCGCCACCGCGCCGCCTATGGAGGCAATATCCACGGCAACTCCCTTTGAACACGGCGGCAACATGGATTGCCCCGACGTCAAACCCGGCAACATTATATACCTGCCGGTTGCGGTTGACGGCGCTTATTTCTTTACCGGCGACTGCCACGCCGCTCAGGGCGAAGGAGAACTCTGCGGCACGGCCCTGGAAATAACCGCAAAGGTAAAGCTCAAGTTCGAGGTCATAAAGGGCAAGCAAATAACCTGGCCCAGAATAGAAAGCCCCGACGAATACATGGTAGTCGGCAGCGCCCGCCCAATGGAAGACGCGGCCCGCATCGCCTATGCCGAGCTAATCGAATGGATGACAGAATTTGGCTGGGACAAAATGGACGCTTACCAGGCCCTGACACACGCCGGAAAGCTCTACTGCGCCAACATGGTAGACCCGAATTACTCGATGGTCGCAAAGGTCAGTAAGAGTTTGGCAGAGCGCAGGCTTTAAGAACGCCCCGGGCGATAAACCCGGCCCTAACCCGGCAACGCCAGAGCCAAGACTTCGTCAAAACGCTCCACCGCGTGAAACTCGATTCCCTTTTTCACGTGTTCCGGTATTTCGTCCAAATCCCGCACATTCTGCTTTGGGATAATAATATGCTTTGTCCTGTTCCGCTGGGCCGCGATGGTCTTTTCTTTAAGGCCCCCAATCGGAAGCACCTTTCCGGTAAGGCTCAGTTCCCCGGTCATCGCCAAATGGCCGGCAATGACCTTGCCCCGCATTAGCGAAAGCAGAGCCGTGGCCATAGTGATCCCCGCAGAAGGCCCGTCCTTGGGGGTAGCCCCTTCGGGAATGTGCAGATGAATGTGGTTTTTTTCAAACCATAAAGCGTCTATGCCGTAGCGTTCCGCCCCAAGCTTGTGGGCCACGGTCATGGCAATGGCGGCGCTTTCTTTCATGGTGTCCCCCATCTTGCCCGTAAGGGTAATACCCTCCTTGCCCGGCACTGAAGTAGCCTCAATCACCAGCGTATCCCCGCCCATGTTTGTCCACGCAAGGCCCAAGGACATTCCCGGACGGTCGGCTTTAAGTATGTCTCCTTCGGGGAAAATGGGCCTGCCAAGATGTTCTTCTATAAGTTTTTTGTCAATAGAAAACTTCATCTCAGGCTTTTTTTCGGCAGGCGGCTTGCCTTTGGGCGAACCATCCGGGGGCGCTTTGCCGGCGGCGGCTTTGTCATTGCCAGCCTCGTTAGCGTCCACAATTTTCTTGGCGAGCTTGCGGTGTATCTTGTCCAGGTTCTTTTCAAAATTACGCACCCCCGCTTCCCTCGCGTACCCGTTAGCGATATGAAGCAGAGAGTCCTGCGTGTATTTTACCTGATTTTTTTTAAGCCCGTTTTTTTCAAGGCTCTTTGGCACAAGATAGCGCTTGGCAATCTCAAGTTTTTCCGTGTCGATGTAACCGGGGAGCTGAATAATCTCCATGCGGTCTATAAGCGGGCCGGGAATGGTATCCAGAGTGTTGGCGGTAACAACAAAAAACACGCTCGAAATATCAAAAGGAATGTCCAAGTAATGATCTCTAAAACTCGTATTCTGCTCCGGGTCCAAAACTTCCAGAAGGGCGCTGGCAGGATCGCCCTGAAAGCTCTGCCCCATTTTGTCGATCTCGTCAATCATGAATACAGGGTCTTTGGTCTTTACAATTTTCAGCCCCTGAATAATCTTTCCCGGCAAGGCCCCGATATATGTTCTGCGATGCCCCTTAATCTCCGCCTCGTCCCGCATACCTCCCACGGAAAAACGGAAAAACGCCTTGCCCAGCGCCCGCGCGATTGAGCGGCCCACGGAAGTCTTGCCCACTCCCGGCGGCCCCACAAGGCAGACAATGGAACCCTTCGTGTCCTGCCTGAGCTTGCGAACCGCCAGATACTCCACAATCCGAGTCTTTACGTCTTTTAGGCCATGATGATCCGCCTCAAGAATCTCCTCGGCCTTTTTCAAGTCCAAGTTTTCCGGCGACGGCTCCCCCCAAGGAAGGCTGGAAATCACGTCCAGATAATTGCGGCTTACGCTAAATTCCGCAGAGTTCGGCTCCATAAGACTGAACTTTTCCAGCTCCTGTTCTACGGTCTCCTTAATTTCCCCTTCAAACTTGAACGATTCAATTTTTTCCTTGAACCGCTGATACTCGGAACTTTTGGCATCGGTGGTCATTCCCAGCTCGGTTTTAATGGCCTTCAGTTCTTCTTTCAAAAAATAATCCCGCTGGGATTTCTCGATTTTCTCGTTAATCTCCCTCTGAATCTTCTTTTGAATCCTTAAAAGTTCCTGCTCCTTTTTGATAAAAACCAGAACCTGCTCCATCCGTTTGCGGACATTAAGAATCTCCAGGATTTTCTGCTGCTCCAGCTTGTCGATGTTAAGGATGCTGGCGATAAAATCCGCGATTTTTCCGGGATGATCGATATTGATCATGTTCAGGCGCATCTCCTCGGAAAAGAGGGGGTTGTTCTCGGAAATCTGCTTCATCTCGCTGATAAGCGCTCTGGTAAGGGCCTTTACCTCGCTGGTGTTGTCCTCTTCGTCTTCAAGGTACTCCACGGCCCCGATAATGGGGTTGGATGCGTTAATGGCCTTTTTAACCCGGAAGCGTTTAAGGGTGGAAATAAAGATGTTTACCCCCCCGTCCGGCAGATTAATTTTTTTGACGATTTTCGCCGCCGTCCCCACTTTGTGCAGGTCTTCCATTGACGGAGTTTCGGTTTCGTTTTGAAGCATTACAAGACCGATAAGGGCATTGCCGGTTACGGCCTTGTCAACGACTTCTACGTCTCTGGGGTTCCCTATCATGATGGGGGTAAAAATCCCCGGGAAAATGGGCCGGCCCATAAGCGCCACCAAGGGCAGCTTGTTGGGCAGTAATTGATCGATGGGTATTACGCTATGCTCTGTCATTATTTGTTCCTTGTTTTAATATGGCGAAAAAAGGCGAAAAAAGCAACTTCCCCCCCGCCGCGCGTGAGCGTGAGCATTCCCGCCAAAAGCTCCGGCAGGGGAGGATATACGGTTTAAGAATCCCGCATGGGGAACCCGCTCCGGAGCCACGGTCTCCTATGCGGAGAGTCCACGCAAATGGCTTCTTAAACCGTATATCCTCCCCTGCCGGGTATTGTACCAATGGCTCACGCGCGGCGGGGCATTGATGGGGGGAAAGCGCATTTCTGGAAATGTATGAAAATTTTTGAAAAAATTCCTGCAAGATATGGTTGACGTTTCGCCAATAGATAGGTATACTTTTTCTTGATGGTATTCGTTGCAATTGACAACGCAATTTTCCCGTCCGTAATTCTGCCGCCAGTGGCGGCTGTTGTGGGGTGCGTTACCCCCCCCATGTAACTCCTTATCCTGTAACGACTTAGCTCGCTTTTGGTTCATGTTATGCGCAATAACAATTGCGTATAACGATATACATTTCCCCATTTACACCTTAGTACGGCATTACCCACGGGAAGCTTTCTTTTTGCTACTGCGCTCCGTTGGGGCGTTTCCGCTAAAAGGCGGGTAATTTATTTGGGCATTCGTTCGTAAGGACGTTTGCCTATGCGGTTACCCGTCGTAAGGAAGCGGGGATCGCTGAAAAGGGGAACAAAAACATGCAAGAAAACTTTAATGATTTGGAAAAATTGGTGGCACAACGCGTTGGCGCGCCATCAAAACTCTCACGCACTATCAAAACAGTCGGCGCAGTCGGTATTATGGCGGCGACGGGTTTGTCACAGGGGGGGTGTACGAGGATTGTGGAGGTTGATTGCCCACAACCTCAAACGGTAATTCATGAAATTTGTGAATGCCCCGACGGGACTTATAGTGAGCGCTGTAAGCCAAAACGTGAAGAGAGCTTTCTTCTGGGCCAACCAAATCCAAATCCATGCGAGTGCCTACCACGCTTTGACTTAACTACAGAAGCGGGGAGAGCGGTGGCAAGGGATGAGATAAGACGGGATGTACTAGCTCATTTTAGAGAATATACTAATTGTCTTTCGAATAGGGGTTTGGATACTGGTCCTGATGTGGGCAGAGGGATTCGTTTCCGACTCCATACAACGGTGGTAACAGACAAGTTTTTGGAGCAATTCGTTACTTATTTACAGGGAAATGCCGTTTTTATGAATAAATTAATTAGTTTTTGTGAAAAAAGTGGTGAGCTTTTAGACATCGATGTTATGGAGAATTTTCATATTGGGTCACCACTTCCTGCACAAGCGGTGCCAGTGCCAATTGGTTTTGGCAATAGTTGGTTTGATTATTTCAAAGAAATAGATGTGGCCGACTTTACTAGAGTTCCCGCTGGACAAGCTTCGATCATTCTGCGTGACCCGCAATGGTGGAACTCACAAATATTGCACGCCTTTTATAATCAAATTGTTTCAAAGCTATTAATTACACAAGATTTACATGGCAATTATGTACAGAAAAACGCAGTAATGGGTGTAACTACTAGAATTGACGGATATATATATCCTCCCACTAACCATGTTTCAAGCATCAAAGAATATTAATAGGTTAATTGACACAAAATATTTATGATGTTATTGTAGATTACACTTTTCAAAATCAAAGGAGGAAAAATGAAAAGAAATTTTAAAAAACTTATGCTCACACTCGTGATTTTCACCATGACAATCCCAATGCTTGCCTTATCCGCATGCGGAACAGCACGTAGACAACCATATCCATGGGAGGGGTTGTATAGGTAAGGGCGGGGGTTGGCGGCAGCCCCTGCGCCTGCGGAGCCCCCCAAAATGCCCCCGCCGTGCATGAACCTCTGGCATAATGCCCGGCAGGGGAGGATATACGGTTTAAGAAGCCATTTGCTCAGGCTCTTTAGCGTAGGAGACCGTGGCTCCGGAGCGGGTTCCCTGGGCGGCTTCTTAAACCGTATATCCTCCCCTGCC
>Ga0123355_10012656_pt1 | contig 13079 bp, 32 predicted proteins | sample TergutEmb28metaG_3_FD_89872 | JGI IMG/M metagenome (GOLD analysis project Ga0123355, IMG submission 89872) | Embiratermes neotenicus P1 segment gut microbial communities from Petit-Saut dam, French Guiana - Emb289 P1 | ecosystem: Host-associated > Arthropoda: Insects > Digestive system > Gut ... | reverse complement strand
TTCCCATATAAGGAGTGAGCGTACAGCATGAGCGTTTCCTGCCACACAAGTACGGCCCGCTGGTGAGGACGATGACTGTGCCAGGCCAGCGTAATTTGCTTCCTGGCTACCACCTAGCAAATAATTCTCTAGCCTTCCTGGTTCAGTTAACTTACATGTTGCAATACTAAGTTCAACATTTCGTTTTTGCCTTTCATTTCCATTCACGACAGTTGGCTGGATGGATGGATGAATGGATGGGTGGATGGATGGTTGGATGGCTAGATGGATGGATGGAAGTATGGATGGGTGGATGGATGGATTGAGGTTTGGGTGGCTGGATAGATGGGTGGCTGGATGGATGGATGGCTGGATGGATGGGTGGCTGGATGGATAGATGGTTGGATGGATGGATGGACGGATGGCTGGATGGACGGATGGATGGCTGGATGGATGGCTGTCTGGACGGACGGATGTCCGGACGGACGGAAGGAAGGCTGCAGGGACGGACGGACGGATGGCTGGACGGACGGATTGATGGACGGACGGATGCCGGGACGGACGGAAGGTTGGCCGGAAGGACGGATTGGCAGATGGATGGATGGCTGGATGGATGGCTGGATGGATGGCTGGCTGAATGGATGGATGCCTGGATGGATGGCTGGATGGATGGATGGGTGGATGGTTGGATGGCTGGATGAATGAATGGATGGATGGACGGCTAGATGCCTGGATGGATGGGTGGGTGGTTGGATAGATGGATGGATGGTTGTATGGCCAGATGAATGGGTGTATGGCAGGATGGATGGATGGACGGACGAATGCCTGGATGAATGGCTGGCTGGATGGATGGAAGGCTTAATGGATGGCTGGATGGATGGATGGCTGGCTGGATGTTTGGACGGATGGATGGCTGGATGCCTGGATGGATGAATGGCTGGATGAATGGCTGGCTGGATGGCTGGTCGGATAGATGGATGCGTGGATGGCTGGCTGGATGGATGGGTGGATGACTGAATGGCTGGCTGGATGGTTGGATGGATGGAGGGCTGGATGTCTGAATGGTTGGATGGATGGCTGGTTGGCTGGATGGCTGGATGGATGGCTTGTCATGATGGCTGGATAGATGGCTGACTGGATGGCAGGATGGATGGCTGGCTGGCTGGATGGATGGATGGCTGGCTGGCTGGATGGCAGGGTGGATGGAATGATGGCTGGATGGATGGATAGATGGCTGGATGGATGAATAGCTGGATTGCTGGCTGGATGGATTGATGGTTGGATGGCTGGATGGATGGCTGGCTGGTTGGATGGATGGCTGGGTTATTGGCTGGCTGAATGGGTGTTTGGATGGCTGGATGAATGGCTGGCTGGCTGAATGGGTGGCTGGCTGGTTGGATGGATGGATGGATGGCTGGGTGGCTGGCTGGATGGTTGAATGGAAGAATGGATGGCTGCCTGGATGGTTGAATGGATGGGTGGGTGGCTGGACGGATGGCTGGATGGATGGCTGGCTGAATGGCTGGCAGGATGGCTGGATGGACAGACGGAAGGACGGATGGTTGGATGGGTGGATGGCTGGATGGATGGATGGATGGAAGGATGGATGGATGGATGGCTGGATGATTGGCTGTATGGATGGCTGGATGGATGGATGAATGGCTGACTGGACGGAAAGAGGAGTGGACAGATGGATGGATGTATGGCTGGCTGGAAGGATGGATGAATGGATGTCTGGATGGATGCCTGGACGGATGGATGGAAGGATGGATGGATGGATGGCTGGATGGATGGGTCTAATGAGGGATTGATTGATGGGTGGAGGGGTGGGTGCCTGGATGGATGGGTGGCTAGATGGATGGATGGATGGACGGACGGATGTCTGGACGGACGGACGGACGGCTGGACAGACGGACGGATGGCCGATAGGACGAATTGGCGGATGGATGGCTGGCTGGATTGATGGATGGCTGAATAGTTGGATGGTTGGATGAATGGATGGATGGATGGCTAGATGGCTGGATGGAAGTGTGGATGGTTGGATAGATAGATGGATGTCTGGATGGCCGGATGAATGGCTGTATGGCAGGATGGATGGATGGATGGACGGACGGATGGATGGATGGGTGGATGAATGGCTGGCTGGATGGATGGTTGGACGGATGGATGGCTGGATGCCTGGATGGATGGATGGCTGGCCAGATGGCTGGGTGGCTGTATGTCTGGTTGGATAGATGAATGACTGGATTAATGGGTGTATGGCTGTCTGGATGGATGCGTGGATGACTGAATGGCTGGATGGATGGCGGGCTGGATTGCTGGATGGATGGTTGGATTGCTGGATGGATGGTTGGCTGGCTGGATGGCTGGCTGGGTGTCTGGATGGATGGCTTGTCATGATGGCTGAAAAATGGCTGACTGGACGGCAGGATGTATGGCTGGCTGGCTGAATGGCAGGCTGGATGGATGGTTGACTGGCTGGATGGATGGATGGCTGGAAAGAATGGTGGCTGTATGGAGGGTTGCCTGGATGGATGGATGGATGGATGCCTGGATGGATGGCTCGCTGGATGGACGTCTTGCTGAATGCATGGCTGGATGGGTGGATGGATGGCTGGCTGGATGGATGAATGGCTGGCTGGGTGGATGGATGGCTAGATGGGTGGCTGGCTGGTTGAATGGATGGATGGCTGGCTGGGTGGCTAGCTGGATGGCTGGGTGGATGCCTGCCTGGATGGCTGGATGGATTGATGGCAAGATGGATGGCTGGATGGATGGCTGGCTGGCTGGATGGGTGGCTGTCTGGATGACTGGACGGATGGCTTGCTGGATGGATGGATGGCTGGCTGAATGGCTGGTGGGAAGGCTGGCTGAATGGTTGGATGGTTGGCTGGCTGTATGGTTGGCTGGATGGAAGGCTGGCTGGCTGGATGCCTGGCTGAATGGGATGATGGCTGGATGGATCGATGGTGGGATGGATGCAAGGCAGGCTGGATGGCCGGCTGGATGGCTGGCTGGATCGATGGATGTCTGGCTGGATGGATGGATGGAAGGCTGGCTGGATGGCTTGCTGAATGGCTCTGATGGCTGCTGGATGGCTGGATGGGTGGATGGCTGACTGGATGCCTCAGTGGCTGGATGGATTGATGGCTGACTGGATGGATGGCTGGTTGGATGGATGGATGGCAGACTGAATGGATGGATGGTAGGATGGCTGGCTAGATGGCTGGATGGCTTAATGGCTGGCTGGATGGATTGAACGATGGCTGGCTGGATTGCTGCCTGAATGGCCAGATAGATGGATGGCTGGTTGGCTGAATGGATGGAAGTTTGGATGGCTGGGTGGATGGCTGGAAACCTGGCTGGATGGATGGATGGATGGCTGGGTTGTTGGCTGGCTGTATGCCTGGATGGCTAGTGGATGGTTAGATGGCTGGATGCCTGGCTGGCTGGCTGGCTGGATGGCTGGCAGAATGCCTGGATGGCTAGCTGGATTGCTGGTTGGATGGATGGCTGACTGTATGGTTGGCTGAATGGCTGGCTGGATGGCTGGCTGGATGGATGGCTGGCTGGATGGCTGGATGGCTGGCTGTATTACTGCCTGGATTTCTGGATGTCTTGATGGATGGCTTGATGTATGGCTGGCTGGATTTCTGAATGGCTGGCTGGATTTCTGTAAGGATGGATGGCTTGATGGATGGCTGGCTGGATGGATGGATGCCTGGATGGATGGCTGGCTGGATAGATTGATGGCCGATTGAATGAATGGCTGGCTGGCTGGCTGAATGGATGAATGGATGGCTGGCTGCATGGCTGGATGGCTAGCTGGATGACTGGATGGCTGGCTGGATGGATGGTTGTAATGGATGGATGGATTGCTGGATGGAAGGATGGATGGCTGGCTGAATGGTTCTGATGGCTGAGTGGATGGCTGGCTGGATGCCTGGATGGCTGCCTGGATTGATTAATGAATGGATGGATTGATGGCTGGCTGGATGGATGGCTGGCGTGCTCGATGTCTGACTGGATGAATGGCCGGATGGATGGATGGATCGCTGGCTGGATGGTTGGACGGATGGATGCCTGGATGTATGGATGGCTGGCTGGATGTCTGATTGGATAAATGGATGGCTGGATGTATGGGTGGATGGCTGGCTGGACGGATGGGTGGATGACTGATTGGCTGGATGGATGGCTGGCTGGATGGCTGGTTGGATGGCTTGTCATAAAGGCTGGATAGATGGCTGATAGGATGACAGGATGGATGGCTGAATGGCAGGCTGGATGAATGGTTGACTGGCTGGATGGATGGATGGATGGATGGTTGCCTGGATTAATGGATGGATGGATGGCTGGCTGAAGGCCTGGCTGGATGGGTGGATGGATGGCTGGCTGGATGGATGAATGGATGGGTGTCTGGCTGGTTGGATGGATGGATGGATGGCTGGCTGGGTGGCTAGCTGTATGGCTGGATGGATTGATGGCAGGACGGATGGCTGGATGGATGGCTGGCTGGCTGTTTGGTGGCTGGATGGTTGGCTGGTTGGAAGGATGGATGGCTGGCTGAATGGCTGGATGGATTGCTGGATGGATGGCTCTCTGGATGGTTGGCTGGATGGATGGCTGGCTGGCTGGATGCCTGGCTGAATGGCATAATGGCTGGCTGGCTGGCTGGCTGGCTGGATGGATCGATGGTGGGATGGATGCACGGCAGGCTGGATGGCTGGTTGGATCGATGGATGTCTGGCTGGATGGATGGATGGAAGGCTGGCTGGATGGCTTGCGGAATGGCTCTGTTGGCTGCTGGATGGCTGGATGGGTGGATGGCTGGCTGGATGCCTGGTTGGCTGGATGGATGGCTAGATTGATTGATGGTGGCTGGATGGATGGCTGACTAGTTGGAAGGATGGCAGGATGGCTGGCTAGATGGATGGATGGCTTAATGGCTGGCAGGATTGCTGGCATAATGGCTGGATGGATGGTTTGATGGCTGGCTGGATTGCTTCCTGAATGGTCGGATGGATGGTTGGCTGGTTGGCTGGATGGATGGATGGTTGAATGGCTGGGTGCATGGCTGGAAACCTGGCTGGATGGATGGATGAATGGCTGGCTTCTTGGCTGGTTGTATGCCTGGATGGCTAGGTTGCCTGTTTGGCTGGCTGGCTGGATGACTGGCAGAATGCCTGGATGTCTAGCTGGATTGCCGGTTGGATGGATGGCTGAATGGCTGACTGTATGGTTGGCTGAATGGCTGGATGGATGGCTGGGTGGCTGGCTGGACTGATGGCTGGATGGCTTGATGGATGGCTGGCTGGATTTCTGGATGGCTGGGTGGATGGCTTGCTGTATTTCTGGATGGCTGAATGGCTGGCTGGATTTCTGTATGGATGGATGGCTGGATGGCTTGTCGGATGGCTGGCTTTATTTCTGGATGGCTGGGTGGCTGGCTGTATTTATGGATGGATGGCTGGCTGAATGGCTGGATGGATGGATGGATGGCTGGCTGGATGGATGTATGGATGGATTGATGGCTGATTGGATGAATGGCTGGCTGGCTGGCAGGCTGGATGGATGGATGAATGGATGGATGGCTGGCTGCATGGCTGGCTGGATGATTGGATGGCTCGCTGGTTGGATGAATGGGTGGCTGAATGGAAGGATGGATGGCTGGCTGAATGGTTCTGATGGCTGAGTGGATGGCTTGTTGGATGCCTGGATGGCTGCCTGGATTGATGAATGGCTGGATGGATTGGTGGCTGGCTGGATGGATGGCTGGCTGGCTCGAAGGCTGCCTGGATGGATGGCCTGCTGGATGGATGGATGGCTGGCTGGATGGTTCGACGAGTGGGTGGCTGGTTGCCTGGATGGATGGCTGGAAATGTGTCTGGGTAGATGGCTGGATGCCTGGTTGGATGGATTGTTGGATGGATGAGAGGATGGCTGGATGGGTGGATGACTGAATGGCTGGCTGGATGGATGGCTGAATGGATGCCTTGTCATGATGGCTGGATAGATGGCTGACTGGATGGCACGATGAATGGCTGCCTGGCTGGATGGCATGTTGGAATGGATGGTTGATTGGCTGGATGGATGGATGGATAGATGGCTGGATGGAATGATGGCTGGGTGGATGGATGCCTGGATGGCTTGCTGGATGGATGAATGGCTGGATGGATGGCTGGATGGATGGATGGATGCCTGGATGGCTGGCTGATGGATGGATGGATGGCTGGCTTGTTGGCTGGATGGATAGGTGGATGGATGCCTGGCTGAATGGATGAATGGCTGGCTGCCTGGATGGCTGGCTGAATGGGTGACTGGCTGGATGGATGGTTAGTAGGTTGGATGGATGGATGGCTGGCTGCGGGGCTGGCTGAATGGCTAGCTGGATGGCTGGGTGGATGGATGGCAGGCTGGCTGGTTGGGTGACTGTCTGGATGACTTGCTGGATGCCTGGCTGAATGGCTGGATGGATGGCTCTCTGGAAGGCTGGGTGCATGGCTGGATGGTTGTCTGGATGGATGGATGACTGGCTGGATGTCTGGCTGAATGACTGGCTGTATGGCTAGCTGGCTGCCTGGCTGGATGGATGGATGGATGGATCGGTAGCTGGATGGATGCATGGCAGGCTGGATGGCTGGATGGTTGGCTGCATGGGTGGATGGATGAATGGCTGGCTGGATGGCTTGCAGAATGGCTCTGATGGCTGCTGTGTGGCTGGCTGGATGCCTGGGTGGCTGGATGGATTGATGGATGGATGGATGGCAGGATGGATGAGTACATGGTTGGATGGTAGGATGCTTGGCTAGATGGGTGGATGGATGGCTTAATGGCAGGCTTGATGGATGGCAGGATGGCTCGCATAATGGCTGGCTGGAGGGCTGCCTGGATTGCTGCCTGAATGGCTGGATTTTTGGCTGGCTGGATGTCTGGGTGGATGGCTGGAAGCCTGGCTGGATGAATGGATGGATGGGTGGTTTGTTGGCTGTCTGTGTGGCTGCATGGCTGGCTGGATGGCTGGCTAGATGGCAGAATGGCTGGCTGGATGGATGCCTGGCAGAATGCCTGGATGGGTAGCTGGATTGCTGAATAGATGGATGGCTGGGTGCCTGGCTGGATGGCTTGATGGATGTCTGTATGGCTGGCTGGATGAATGGCTGGCTGGCTGGAAGAATGGCTGGATGGATGGCTGAATGCCTGGATGGCTTGATGGATGGCTGGCTGCATTTCTGGATGCCTGGATGGCTTGATAGATGATTGGCTGGATTTCTCGATGGATAGATGGCTGGACGTTTTGATGGATGGATGGATGGATGGATGGATGGATGAATAGCTGGCTGAATGGCCGGATGGATGGCTGTCTCGATGGATGGATGGCTGGCTGAATGTCTGGCTGGCTGGCTGAATGGATGGATGGATGGATGTTTGGCTGGCTGCATGCCTGCCTGGCTCGATGATTGGATTTCTGGCTAGATGAATGTTTGGATGGATGGATATCTGGCTGGATGGATCGATGGATGGATGGCTGGCTGAATTGCTCTGATGGCTGGGTGGATGGTTGGATGGATGCCTGGCTGAATGGCTGGATGGATGGATGGCTCGATGGATGGTTGCCTGGCTGGCTAGATGGCTGGTTGGCTGGCTGTATGAATGGTTTAATGGCCGGCAGGTTGATTGGCTCGATGCCTGGCTGGATGGCTGGCTGGATTGCTGGCTGAATGGCTGGCTGGATGGTTGACTGGATGGCTGGATAGCTGCCTGGATGTGTGGATGGATCAGTGGCTTGCTGTTTGGCTGGATTGCTGCCTGGATGGCGTGCTGGATGGCTGGATGGATGGATGAATGGATGAATGGCTGGATGGCTGGCTGGATGTCTTCCTGGATGGCTGGATTGCTGGTTGGATGGATGGATGAATGGATGGCTGGATTGGTGGGTGGATGGCTGGATGGATGGATGGATGGATGGATGGCTGGATGGATGTCTGCCTGGATGGATGGGTGGGTGAATGGCTAGCTGGATGGATGGCTGGCTAGATGGCTGGCTGGCTGGATGAATGGCTGGCTGGATGCCTGGCTGGCTGACTGGATGGTTGGCTGAATTGCTGGCTGGATGGGTGGCTGGATAGCTGATGTTATGGATGGCTGGCTGTTTGCAGCATGGATGGATGGATGGATGGATGTCTGGCTGGATGGCTGGCTGGATAGCTGACTGTAAGGCTTTATTGATGGCTCGTTGGATGTCTGGCTGGATGGTTTTCTGGATGGCTGCATGAATGCCTGGCTGGATGGAATCTTGGCTGGATGTATTGAAGGCTGGATGGATTGATGGCTGGATGGATGGATGTGTGGCTGGATGGCTGGATGGATGGATGGCTGCATTCCTGGCTGGATGATTGGATGGATGGATGCCTGGATGGATGACTGGATGGATGGATGGCTGGCCGGATGGATGCTGGCTGGATGGTTGGATGGATGGCTGTCTGAATATCTGAATGGGTGGATGGTTGACTGGCTGGATGGGTGGCTGGGTGGCTGGTTGAATGGCTGCCTGGATAGATGGCTGCTGGATGGCAGGTTGGATGGCTGGATGGATGGCTCGATGGCTGGATGGATGGCTTGATGGAATGGCTGAATGGATGGCTGGATTGAGGGCTCACTGGATGGGTGGCTGCAGTTCTGGATGGATGGCTGGATGGTTGGCTGGATGTGTGGCTGGCTGGCTGGATGGCAGGTTGGCTGGCTGGCTGGATGGCCGGCTGGATGGCTGCATGGCTGGATGGATGGATGTCTGGCTGGATGAATGGGTGGATGGATGGTTGGATGGCTGGCTGGATGGCTTACTGAATGGCTCTGTTGGCTGAATGGATGGCTGGATGCCTGCCTGGATGGATGGGTGGTTGGCTAGATGGCTGGTTGGCTGGCTGGATGGCTGGATGGATGGCTTCATGGCTGGCTGGATTGCTGTCTGAATGGCTGGATGGATGGCTGGCTGGTTGGCTGGATGTCTGGCTGAATGGCTGTGTTGATGGCTGGAAGCCTGGCTGGATGGCTGGCTTGTTGGCTGGCTATATGGCTGAATGGCTCGCTGGTTGGCTGGCTGGATGGCCGGATAGGTGGTTGGCTGGATGACTGAATGGTTGGATGGATGGGTGGCTGGATGCCTGGGTGAATGTTTGGCTGAATGGCTGGCTGGAAGGCTGGATGGATGGCTGGTTGGCTGGATGTCTGGCTGGATGGATGCCTGGCTGGATGGCTGGAAGCCTGGCTGGATCGATGGATGGATGGCTGGCTTGCTGTATGGCTGGATGGCTGGCTGGCTGAAGGGCTGGATGGCTAGCTGGATTGCTGGTTGAATGTTTGTCTGAATGACTGGCTGGATGGCCGGCTGCATGGGTGGATGGATGGCTGGCAGGATGGCTGGCTGAATGGATGGATGGCTGACTGGATAGCTGGCTGGATGGATGTCTGTGTGGATGGCTGCATGTCTGGCTTGATGGATGGCTGAATGGCTGGATAGATGGCTGGCTGGATTTCTGGATGGCTGCCTGGATGGCGGGCTGGTTGGCTGGATAGATGGCTGGATTGATGGATGAATGGATGGCTGGCTGGATGGATGGATGGATGGGTGAATGGATGAATGGCTGGTTGTTTGGCTGGATGGATGCCTGGATGGATGGGTTGCAGGACGGATGGATGGCTGGATGTATTGCTCTTTGAATGAGTGGAAGGGTGGATGGATCGATGGCATGATGGATGGCTGGACGGATGTACGGATGAATGGCTTGCTGGCTGAATGCCTTGATGGGTGGCTGGATGGATGACTGGCTGGATGCCCGGATGGATGGATGGCTGAATGGCTCGATGGCTGGCTGGATGAATGGCTGGTTGTATGGATGGTTGGCTGGATTGCTGGCTGGATGGTTGGATGGATGGCTGGCTGGTTGGAAGTTTGGATGGCAGGCTGGATGACTGGCTGGATTTCTGGATGGCTGCATGGCTGGCTGTATGGCTGGGTGGCTGGATGGCTGTATGGCTGGCTGGGTGGGTGGCTGGATGAATGGCTGGCTGGATGTTTGAATGGCTGGCTGGATGGATGAATGGATGGGTGGATGGATATATGGATGAGTGGACGGATGGATTTCTGGATGTTTGCCTGGATGAATGGCTGGATGGCTGTATAGCTGAATGGATTGCTGGATGGATGGATCGATGGCTGGATGGATGGCTCGATGGCTGAATGGCTGGACGGACGGACAGACGGAACGAAGGATGGCTTGCTGGCTGAATGGATGGCTGCTTGGATGCCTGAATGTCTGCCTGGATGGCCAGATGGATGGCTGAATGAATGGCTGGATGGCAGGCTGAATGAATGGCTGGATGGCAGGCTGAATGAATGGCTGGTTGGCAGGCTGAATGTTTGGGTGGCAGGATTGCTGGATGAATGCCTGGCTGGATGGCTGGCTGGCTGGATGGATGGCTGAATGGCTGGCAGGATGGATTGCTGGCTGGATGGCTGGATGGATGGCTGGATGCCAGGCTCGATGGCTGGATGGATTTCTGGTTGGCTGGCTGGATGGCTGGTTGGCCGGTGGGCTGGAGGGATGGATGGCTGGCAGGATGGCTGGGTGAATGGCAGTATGGGTGAATGAATGCCTGGATGGATGAATGGATTGCTGGATGGTTGGTTGAATGGATGGCTGGATGGATAGCAGGATGGCCGGCTGGATGGTTGGATGGATCGATGGCTCGATGGCTGGACGGACGGACGGACGGACGGATGGACGGTTGGACGGATGGGTGAATGTCTGGATGGATGGATGAATGGATGTCTGGATGGATGGCTGTATGAAAGGGTGAATGGCTGGATGGATACCTGGATGGATGGCTGGATGAATGGATTGCTGAAAGGATGGATGGATGAGTTTATGAATGGCTGGATGGAGTGCTGGATGGATGGATGTATGGATTTCTGGCTGGATGGATGGGTTGATTGATGGATGAGTGGATGCATGGATGTGTGTGGGGCTGAATGGCTGGATGGCTGGATGGATGGATGGCTCGTTGGCTGGATGGCTGGCTGATAGGATAGCTTGATGTGTGGCTGGATGGGTGGCTTGCAGAATGGCTGAATTCCTGGATGGATGGCTGGCTGGAAGGGTGGATGGCAAGATGGATGGCTGACTGGATTTCTGGATGGCTGGCTGGATGTTTCGCTTGATGGCCGTCTGGATGGCTGGGTGGCTGGCTGGTTGGGTGGCTGGCTTGATGCAGCCTGGTTGGCTGAATTGATGGATGGATCGTTGGCTGGATGCCTGGATGGCATGCTGGATAGCTGGCTGTATTTCTGGATGGATGGATGGCTGGCTGAATGGATTTCTAGATGGCTGGCTGAACGGCAGGCTGATTGGCTGGATGGCTGGATGGATGGCCGGCTAGCTGGATGGCTGGCTGGATGTCTGGCAGAATGGTTAGATGGATGGCAGTATGGATGGCTGGATGTTTGGAAGGCTGTCTGACTGGATGGATTGAAGAATGGCTGGCTGGATGGCTGGCTGCCAGGATGGCTGGATCGATGGAAGGCTGAATGGATGGCTGGCTGGATGGGTGGCAGGCTGGATGCCTGGATGGAAGGATGGCTGGATGGATGGGTGGATGCCTCGCTGGATGGTTCACTGGATGTCTGGCTGAATGGCTTTGATGGCTGGAAGAATGGATGGATTGGTGGCTGGTTGCCTGTATGGCTGGATGGATGAATGGCTGGATGGGTTGTTGGCTGGCAGGCTCGAATGCTGGATGGCTGGCTGGATGGATGGATGACTGGCTGGATGCCTGGATGGCTGGATGAATGGATGGCTGGCAGGATAGATGGATGAATGGATGGCTGGCAGGATAGCTCGATGGCTGCCTAGATGTCTTGTTGGCTGGCTGGATGTCTTAGTGGGTGGCTTGATGGATGTTTGGATTGCTGGCTGGCTGGCTGGCTGGATGGCCGAATGGCTAGCTGGCTGGATGGCCGAATGGGTAGCTGGATGTCTGGATGAATGGTTTAATGTCTGGCTGGATGAATGTTTGGCTGCATGGCTGGCTGGATGGCTGTCTGGCTGTGTGGCTGATTGAATGGCTGGATGGATGGCTGGCTGGTTGGCTGGTTATTTGCCTCGATGGCTGGCTGGATGGATGGATGAATGGCTGGCTTCCTGTATGGCTGAATGGTTGCCTGGATGGATGGCTGGCTGGCTGAATGTCTGGATGGTTAGCTGGATTTCTGGCTGAATGGATAGCTGAATCCCTGGCTGGGTGACTGGCTGGATGGATGGTTGGCTGCATGGCTGGATAGCTGCAGGGTTGGTTGGATGGTTGGCTGGATGGCTGGCTGGTTGGCTGGCTGGCTGGCTGGTTGGATGACTGGAAGCCTGGAAGGATGGCAGGATAGCTAGCTGGATTTCTGGATGACTAAATGGCTGCCTGAATGGCTGGATGGATGAATGGATGGCTGCCTGGATGGATGGATGGTTGAATGGATGAATGCCTGGATGGTTGGCTGGATGGATGGGTGGCTGGACGGATGGATGGCTGAATGGATTGCTGGATGGATGGATGGATGGATCGATGGCTAGATGGATGGCTGGATGGCTGGACCGACGACGGATGTACGGATAGATGGATGGCATGCTGGCTGGATGGCTTCATGGCTGGCTGGATGGATGGTTGGCTGAATGGCTGGATGGATGGCTGGCTGGCTGGCTGGTTGGTTGGATGGCAGGCTGAATGGCTGGCTGGATTTCTGGATGGCTGGATGGCTGTGTGGATGGCTGGATGGATGTATGGATTTCTGGCTGGATGGATGGGTGGATGGATGGGTTGATGGATGGATGGATGTGTGTGTGGCCGAATGGCTGGATGAATGGGTGGATCGATGGCTGTATGGCTGGACGGACGGACGGATGGATGGATAGATGGCAGGCTGGCTGGATGGATGGCTGGATGGCTGGCTGATTGGATAGCTTGATGTGTGGCTGGATGGTTGGCTTGCAGAATGGCTGAATGCCTGGATGGATGGCTGGCTGGAAGGGTGGATGGCAAGATGGTTGGGTGACTGG
>Ga0123355_10012655_pt1 | contig 13080 bp, 7 predicted proteins | sample TergutEmb28metaG_3_FD_89872 | JGI IMG/M metagenome (GOLD analysis project Ga0123355, IMG submission 89872) | Embiratermes neotenicus P1 segment gut microbial communities from Petit-Saut dam, French Guiana - Emb289 P1 | ecosystem: Host-associated > Arthropoda: Insects > Digestive system > Gut ... | reverse complement strand
CCAGATACCACCCATGAAATAACAACCAGTTAGTCGCAGACTCCTGAAGATGGTCGTATTAACGGCCGAAACATGTTGAGCATTTAATGAGTATTGAATAAATAATTAAATAAGTGGCATCAATTTGGTTTTTCTCTTTACTCAACTATAAAGATGATGCACGGTCCCATAAACATAAGATAGAAATATACATTGACATCATTTGTCGCCTTGGTGATGCGGTCAGAAGGCAATTTCCCCGAAAAATGGAGACAAACTGTTTCTCCTTCATGACAATGCTCCAGTACACCGGTTGGTTTTGGTCAAGGATTTCGCAGGGAAAAAAAAATTGTGACAATACTGGAGCATCCCTCGTACTCTACTCACTTGGCTCCATCTGAATTTTATGTGTTCCCTTGAATGAAATGAACACTGAAAGAACGAAGCTTTTGTGATGTTACTGACATCATAAAAATAGGACGGAAGAACTGAAAAGGCTTGCACAAAATGGCTTCCAGGAATATTTCCAACAAATCAACAGTCGCTGGCAAAATTGTACAGTTGCACAAGAGAGATATTTTGAAGGTAACGTAATTTGAATGATTGTACAATTCTGTATTTCTCAGAAATAAAGTGATTCTGACAACATTTTGATGTTACCACGTATTTCATCCCCGTCATATAGACAGATTTTTCTTCTGTCTCTTATGTGGGAAACTAAAGAGGCTTACGTTGGAAAGCGCTTTGAACTTTTCCATATAAAGTTCGAAAACTTAAACACAGCGTTCCTTTTTATATAACTACTTCAGAAACAAAAAAAAACTGTGCAAAAAAAAAGTGTCAAGCGTTACATACTGTCGATAGAATGGCATTATGTCAATGATAAAGTGACATAATGTGGAAGGTCACTGTTACCCTTCAGGTTACCAGCTGTTACTATTTGTACCCAGTCTTGCCAGTACTGAAATATTTTATGGTTTGCTCATACCGTATTTCTTCTGACTCTTAAACTATATATCGATTATTTCCCCACACAACTTTAATCGGTTGGTCAATATAATGGAAATTGTTTACTGTGAGGTAAGACCGGAACTTTGCGTATATAACTTAGGTGAAGTAGAGTAGCCACTGTCCAAGCATCTGACTGCAGGGAAAAATGAAACTTACCAAGTCTCAATGAGGATGAACGTCATCCGGACCCAGAATCGAAAGCAGAACCGCTCATAATTCCAGTATAATTTATAGAGTGGACCGATATCTCAGTCGGTAAGATGAATAGGACAAAATGTAAAGGTATAGGTAAAGTTCATCTCAGAACAGGTCCAAAATGGGAGTAAAAGTATAACTCAACACTTTCTCTAACCTCGGCGCTAGATGGGGTGGGTGGTCAGCGCCATGCCCTGGTCTCTTTACGCTCGAGAAGGCTCCGATACCCATTGTATACAAGGCTTGGTGGTCGGTCTGGACGGATGCGGAAAATCCCCCCCCCAACCGGGATTCGATATCGTAGCTAGTCGCTATACCGACTACACTATCCCCGCCCACGATGCATAGGATACGAGCTGTAATACAGAGGAATTCGACTGCGGGCGGGAAGAAACTGATCTTTCTGTACTTCTTAGCATTCAGACTGATTCTGAGGGCTAACCAGCCTCCTGGCCAGTCTGCAGCAGGGTTTCTTTCTATGGCGTTACAGCAGTAAGTGCGTTAAGGTGACCAGTGACCAGTGACCAGTGACCTTCACCTAGTTCCGCAGTTAAGAATTTATTCCTGGTAATATTTGAGCCTACAGCATCACCCCATCACCATTCAGACGTGTCTCACTGCAGAAGGAGAATTTAATTAACGTGTTTAAACAGGCACCTGCAAACCTTTGTCAAACTGAAAGCTTCTTAAAGGACATTCTTTTGAACTGTAAAAATTCAGCAATGATGGATCTCTTAACCCTTTGTCAAGGCAAACAATACCTTTCTTGGAATCAAAAAGAATACATTTTTGGAACTTCTACCACAATTGAAAGCTGTCGGAATTACAAACCAATACAATGACAAGATTTTAAATGTGTACGTGCATTGGGTGACCAACAACAACAACAACATTCAATGAAATTAAGTGCCAACACAGTCAAAATGTGAGATTTTATCTGCTGCCCCCATTTCAGAGAGCAAGACTTCTTTTACCATGAAAATGGGGAAACTTGGCTCATTCAAAATCTTGGCACCCTATCTACAATGTACACGGCGTCAAATTCCAGAAGATTCAAATTTTTTGTGGTTATTTTCAGATCGTTTTGGTACTTCAAAAAGTATTAAATATTAAGTTAAGGATAATGTAGGTCGAACATAATTAGTTTATTAGCAGAGTGTTAATGAAACGACATATTTCGGCCCACTCGTAGGCCATCATCAGGTTTACAATGTTGGCTCTAAGAGAAAATAATAACTATAATTAATTATAATTAATAATTATTATTATTTGTCTCTTAGAGCCAACATTTAAAACCTGATGATGGCCTCTGAGTAGGCCGAAACACTTTGTTTCATTAGCACCCTGCTAATAAACCATTTGTGTTCGACCTACATTATCCTTAACTTATTGTTACATACACAACTGGGATGCCTCAACTTAAGATTAAGGATACTAAATGTTAGTGCAAAGATTTCGGCAGGAAGAGGTCGTGGTTTATTCAAAATAGTACTGCTATCCAAAAACTTGCCCACAGAACTGAGGGATACCACAAGAAATACCATTCAGACTACTGGGTGTCTCCGGGCGACACGCGAAACGTACACCTTCTGAAAACAACGGAACATCAACCTACTAGTTCGAGGTTATATAGTGTCCACAGACATAGCGAAGGACAGGACTATGTTAAAACCTTACAACAGTGACTACCAACCTGTGTTCTGTGTCACCAGTCCTGCAGTTCTCTCAAGGTTGGCAAGGGAGCTGGAATATTTCATGAAATGCACTCTGCGTCTAAGAGCTGGATTGCCAGGATCGACTCTCCAAATACCCACAGATGAAACACAGATTTTGACGTCTACGATTTATCCTGCTAGAATCGAGTGCTGAAATATTCTGCTGTTCTTCGCCGTGTTCAGACACGTTCTGATGAACACCCACCACGTATCTAATGCGTACGGACGTCCGCTTACTTCGAAATAACCATGCCTGGGCGTGAGACTGATCAGTCACCTCCGACTTTTAGAAAAACAATACATTTTATAAGCTTTCGGAACTGATTTGCTCACATATTGGACTGGCGCAACTAAAATCACATGCGATCCTGAACCTTCTATCGCAGAAAGAAATAAGACAAATTTAATACAAGTTCATTCAGCAGTTTTGAAGTTCAAATTTCTGGACCGACAGACTGACCACGATAATTAGGCTTTCAATTTTAGGCGCTTTCGTAAAATTGCGGAAAGCTACTATTAGCTTCGTCATGTCTGTCTGCCCGTCCGTCTGTCCACTTGGTACAGCTATGATCCTATTGGACGGATTTTATTAAAATTTGATATTCAAATCGGTTACGAAAAACTGTGGATGAAATTCACGTTTCATTAAAATGAAAAGAAAAACGAGTACTGTTCTTGAAGACGTATGCACATTTCTGGTGGTATGTCGCTGTATTCTTCTTTTTACTTACTTACTTACTCCATGGTGCAGAGTCCTTCTTGAGAAGCTAACTGGTTTTCGGCTAGTCAAGAAATTCCCCGCATTTCACGGAACCCGAAGGTTCATTACCCCACTCACAAGCTTCCGCCAACTGTCTCTATCCTGGACCAGCCCAATCCAGTTCATATACCCACATTCCACCTCGAGGAGATCCATCCTAATATTATCCACCCATCTACGTCTAGGTCTCTCCAGTGGTCTCTTTCCTTCCGGTTTCCCCACCAAGACCCTATACACCCCCCTCTCCTCACCCATACGCGCCACATGCCCAGCACATCTCATTCTTCTCGATATTATCACCCGCACAATATTGGGTGAGGGGTACAAATCATTTAGCTTCTCGTTATGCAATCTCCTCCATTCCCCCATTACCTCATCCTTCCTAAGTTCAAATATTCTATTCTTAGGATTAGAAATGTTTCAGAAAAAAATTGTAGGGAAATTCAAACACAGTTTTATTAACAGTAACTATGCTTCTTTTTTTTTCGAAAATCTTTCCGTTTTTAAGATAATGTGGAAAAATATGATCGAGCCGGACAGGCCACAGATGCCAATATAATTCGGCGCATGCGCATTGCGTTCCGGTTAACTATGGCTATGGGCACACATTTAAAAATTGTTATACTTAATGCTTTTCCACGGCATGTTAAGCGAATGCAACTCAGTGTTGAGTTATACGTACACTGTCTATCTTGTTTAACTTCAACATAAATATTGTGGTCTTCTGGATTAACGGACAGAGAAATTTAGCCGATGGGTAGCCTAAGAAGTTCCCAGACAACGCTCAATAAACGCTATCGTAAAATTACAATGTCTTATACGAACAAGACATTTCACAAGGTACAGTTAAATTTGCCCTTGTGCACACCATAACGACATATGTGCAATCGGAGGTATAGCTCCATCCATTCATCCAGGCGGCAAACATCGTCATGTCCTGGCCACCTAGAACGGAGGAGAAGTGCATCTGGTGTTCATTAAACAGGAAGTTCAGTGGAACAGCCGATAAGGAACTTCGGGAAAAGAGAGAAGCCCCTACTACTGTTGAGAATCTAAGCGTCAAGAATATTCAGTGGTGAAGGTGGTGACAGGTTCAGCATACGTCACACTCTATTGCACAAGCAACGCGCAAGAACCGGAAGTGTTAAGACAGCATTATTTTAACAAAAGGTACAAGTAAGAATTACAGTAACTCTAAAGGCAGTTTAAAATTACAGGATCAGATTCAAACGGTAAAATTTTTGGGTCTATCAGCCGAACAGACAAATACAGGAATAGTGTTCATTTTTCCGAAATCTTAGTTAACTAAAAGCAGTTTAGAATATTATATCGTTTTCTTATTTTCAACCCAAATTACGAGATGAGAATAATTGCATTGTCTTTTACGGAAAAACAAACGACACTCTAAACAACATAATTAATAATTTAGGCTAACGTAGTACCCTATTGCGAGTAAACACACTGCTATGGAAATTCCAGGTGTATAGCAGGGGTGTACACATTTTTAAAAAATCTGGAAACCACTGTCATGTACAAGGCACCAGAAAAGTGTCATGAAGCAAGTTTCATTGGAAGTTACCAAAATATTAGGAGCCACCCTATAAAATATAATCGCCAGGGTGATTCGGTGTCCGGGATTTGTGCACCCCTGGTGTACAATATACAAGGATACATTCCCAGAAATCTTGATTAGCCATAAGGGAAAACAAACTGGAATGGGCAGAAAGAATAAGCAAATACAGGAACAAAAGAAAAGGGAAGGAAACAAGGAAGTAAAAGGCGAAGCCAGCAAGCGGAAATAAACACACATGTAAAACGCGTGTTCTAGGAAGGAAGAATGACAGGTAAGAAAGACGAGCGATATGACAGAATAGAGAATGGAATAAAAGAAAGGGAAAAAATGCATGGAAGGCAAGAAAGAGAAATGCATATAAGATAGAAATAAAGAAAAATAAAAAAGTAAGCAAAGAAAAATAAGGGAAATAATATTAATTTAACGCACGTTATTTAATGACTGTGTAACATCTATAGTAGTTAGAAAGCATAAAAAGACATGACAGATAGATTGGGTAAGAAGTGGTCGTAGCCTGTCTCAAAATACTACTCCATTATTCACAAACAGGAAATTAAGAAGACTACGATCATTCTCACTGAAGATCGGGTTCCAAATGTGCACATGCAGAATAATTCAAGTCCTAGCGCTTGCGTCATCTTACCGGCACAGGGAGCAGGAATGACAGGCCTACGTGCTAATCTTTCTTGATAGAGTGCCACGCTGCAGGCAATGTGTATTTGGTCATGATTCAAGCTGGGAGTTTCGAAATTTATTCATTCCCAGAAATCAATGCTCCTTTGTGCTTTTTAATAAGTGTGTCGTCATTCTGTATTCAGCAGTCAATAGCATTGGCAGTAGTTTGCAAATTAGTTTATCGCTTTAGCATTAATTAGTAGACTGTGTCTGTCTGATTCCTACGTTCTCACAGTCGGCAGACTCAGTCCACAACAAACAATAGTCACCTTTTCAATTCCTGTTCTAAAAATGGATAAACACACAAAAACGGCATATTCGATTATAGCCTTCCATTAGTACTTAAAAATTATGATCCACAGAGCCGCAGATTGTTACCAACAGAGTTCTCTTATTTTGACAGGGGACAGTCTCTGTACATCCGTGATAGTTAAAGTAAACCTAAGCAACCTTTGTATAGGACTGGACAGGCCCTGAGTGTTCCAGGAGTTTGAGGATCCCAGGTTTTCAGACAATTGGCACATGAAGACCGTAAGCCCTCACACCGGCTTTTACCTCCAGCAGATATTCCTGAAGTTACCCTAGGGTCATAGAGCGGTTGGAAGGGATAAATCAATGAAGAATTCGAATGACACAATCGGGGATTGTAACCGCGATTTTCCGGCTTGTGCGAAATTCGTAAGGATTGCGTTCCTGAAAAACACCGCTAGAGGTAGACTCCAGTTGAAATGTGATGGCACACGGTGACGCACGGGAGTGGAAATGAAGGGTAAACTGGCGAATGGAGTGGGTAGCCTGTACCCTTCACACTACCTTAGAACATGGTGTATCCAGCATTACTACCGCTGATGCGCACACCTCGGCTGTCAGTAGTAAACTGAACTGACGACCCCGCCGATTTAAATGAACTCGTCCGTTTCGCTGAAAGACGAAATCTGATTTCTGCGCGTGTGCCATCACATTTCAACTGGCCTCTAACACCGAGGTCTTGTAACTTAACTGTACTATGACAGCTGTGAACACTCAAGAGTGTAAAGTCCCAGAACTCAAGTTTTTACAATTCAACCACCTGAATAATCAGGGTAATTTATACTATATTGAAGTGAACTTGATCCTTGTGGTTCTTGGCACAGACCAGTAGCGAAATCTTTCGTATACGGCCATTAAATTCATGTTCCGTAGAGACGGACAGTATCTTGACAAGCTGTGCAAATATCAGTTGTCAAGCACTTTTTATGCCGGTACTGCACGCAGGAAATTTTCTTTTAGTGCCTATGACGGTGAAATGACGAGTGATTCTGAGAGTCTGATGGGAACTGCGGACCCAATAACCTACACGTATAGGTTAAAGAAATGAATATTTAAGGGAAACGCAAACAACGCCGTACACCACGCCGAAACTTCTGCAAGTCCTAACTAAAGTAATGATGAAATAGAAATGCTTCCATGCATACCACAATACGTGTGATTGCAAATTCAGTTAACACAGACATTCGAAGCCATTTAGTGCAACTGCGCGAGTAACACATATGTAACTCCACAGAGAATTCTTTTATTTCAGAACAATGAATTCCTTGTCTCGACTCATATGGGTTCTTCCCAATGATATCTTTCCCAGGATCATCTCCACTGCAATATGCATAGCAAATTTGCCCGGCAGACAATGGAAACTTCCCGAAAATTCGTACATGATAGCGCGTTGTACAATAAAGATTCTGTCCGCAAGACGACAGGGGTCAGTAACCCAATAAATGGCCGTTGTCGGACGTTAAATCAGTTGATCAGTAGTTTGCACAACCTACAGAATAAACCTCAAGGTCGACACCCGTCGGAATAATTTTCGGTGACATTTGCAACGTCGTGTGAATGTACGTGAAGCAGAATAATGGCCACATTGGTAACTGGGTTTACCGATTAGTGACGAGTAGGCCTATTGCTACAGTGCGAGTTGTGTATTGTCACAACGGCACTGATAAAGGTTCAGCTGTTCTGAAATATTATGCCATATCGACTGGTGGCCTTGATCTACCACATAACGTCAGTGACTAATCAACAGTCGATATAATGTATCATCGTAGAAGACTTTAATCTTTAGGATACTTAATCTTTATTGCTGGAAAGACACAAATAGAGGAAGTTTTCGGGATTGGTAAGGCAAATAAGGTAAAGGTAAAACAGTCCCGTTAGAGGCCCGGAGGAGCTCAGAATGTTCCAGCAAGTTCAGGTTCAGATTTCGTGACAACGGCACAGGATGGTGGTAGGTTGTCAGCCTTACGCACCGGCCAGCTTTACCCCCAGGAAATACTCCTGGTACTCGTTTCTGTTAGAGGCTGAGTCGACCCCAGGGCCATAGTGCGATCGGAAGGATTTTATGTCAATGAAAAATCCAATGACACCAGGTGGGATCGAACCAGCGACCTTCCGATTTGTAGCGCAGCACCTTAACCATTGCGCTACCGCAGTTGTAAGGCAAACAGTCCTTCAAAATTTTGATTCATATATACAGAATCATAATTTAGGATCGAGAGTTTCACCAAATATTAACCAAACAGACAAATGTTAAATCTGAGGTACTCGTGGAGTTGAAATCAAGACTGCTGTCTCGTTGCTGTAGTTTGGCAGAGGAGTACCTTAGTTTCGAGAGAACAAACTGCTAGAACCACCAAACCACATAGCCTCACATCCAGAAAACCGTAATATAATATGCAACTTGTTCGTACAACTACTTTATACATAATGACGTAAATGATTTAGTGGCTTTACAGTCGCGAGGGAGAAAAAAATTGCGCCACATAACATTTATGCTCCGACAAAAATGGCTCACCAAAGGTTGAAAAATATTGAGTTTTAGCGAGTTAAATATGTAAGTGGAAACAAATTGTAGCTTTCACACAAGAAGATGATTAAACGAAACGCGATGATGATGATGATGATGATGATAATAATAATAATAATAATAATAATAACGAAAAGTTGTAAGGGGTTTGACAAGGAAGACGACATGTTACACGCATAAATACAGTACGTTGATGAGAGATGACCAAACAACAGATAGCACGGAGTCTGGCTGTGAAATTGGGGCAAAAGTGAAGTTGGATACACAAAGCTAACATCCCAGAAGGGAGAGAGTGTATACGAAACTATCACTGAAAAATTAGTTCAAATAAATGAGATAGCACAATTTGCTTTTTCCATGTTTCTGTTATTACAAACATTTCACATATATTATATGTCAATTTCCTTCCGCTCGATTCAGAGTTAAAAACATCGCAGCTCTGCAGGTACAATTAGACCAAGCAGAAACCGATAGAAGCTTCTTAATTTCCACAATCTGGACCAGTTCCACAATCTTCAGGGAAAAATCACTCGCGGTGTTGAGATTCATTTTTACACTGTACTAAAGAATTACTCAAATATGTGTTCTGTTAGTCAGCAATTAAGAGTAATGCATGGATGCACAAATCCCGGGCGCCAGGTAGTCATGGCGAGGTTTTGTACAGTGGAGTCAAATATATTTGGATTTTCATTATGAAAATGGTATTATTTTGCAGACGCCCAGAATTTTGAGGTCTCCCTTAGACTGCTTCGAAATTTATGCCTCCCTGAGTAATGTAATTCCTATACACTCAACATGGTCTATACCGAATAATTGTAACAAATGGTTTTTGCAGTGAGAATTAAAGGTGTAATGCATGTCAAATTTACATAAGTATTTGTATTAGATAGAAACTTCCAAATTTTAATACTTTTAATCCAGGAAGAGATCGTTCAGTCACAACCGCTAAAGTCAGCAATACTAATTGGCTTGAACCCGGCAGTGACTTGATCAGATCATTATATTTTAAGAATGCATGACTTGTCAGCTGTTCTCTATAAAGTTTAGCGCGACCCGGTAAACGCCCTCACTCGCTACCAAATTTGTTGTCGACCGTCACGTATCTACGATTGAAGAATTATAGTGATTGAATATAATTATTACAAAGATTGTTGTAACGATACTACGATGCTGTACCGTCTACTGTTTATTCAAGGTAAGGCATATTGACTGGCATTCAAAATTCACCCTATTCCGAGTTGAGCAGTTTGGCAATTATATTTAGATTTTATTCCAAATTTACGCGTTTTGATTTATGGAGACAGAGAAGGGCAAGTTAATTATTTAAATAACTTACACTTCATTTTGGCAGAGTTTGATTGAATAAGTTTTTATTTATTATTTTCTTAATTATTGTTACAAAATATTTAATTTTACAAGTAGAATATATTTTTTTACTTTTTCCAAATTGGGATTGAATCAAACGATTGTTCTGCGAATCCTTGAGTCCTTGCTATAATTAGATTTGCCAAATCTCTTTGGCTGGTGGCGGTGAAATTCTACCATAAGTTCTAGTGTCTTTTCCCCGAAAAACTTGATGGAAGTCAAGCCATCATTTAGGTAGGAAAACACTACAAAGGTAAAAAAGTGCTAAGGCAATTCTTCACAATGACTGCCGATTAGTGAGCACATTGCAAGTAAAGTTCCGTATGTCATATCAGATTCTCATTAATTCTCTCAACCTAAATCTTTACAGCACAACTTTTATGTATTAAGTTAATTTAATACGAAATACACGCGATAAGAGGTTCTCACGGCTGCGACGACTGGAAAGTGACGTCGTGTAATTTGATCAACAAGACTCTAAAATTTGTCCACGGAGTTTATTTACGGATTAAGATTATTTCTCAGAATAAACAGAGAATATTTGCCTGCAGATCATTAACAGGTTGAGTTTTGTAATGCAGACGTAACGCGTTTGCTGTGAGGTGCCAATTGCATTTTTAGGCGCATTAGCAAAATTGTGAAAAGCTGCTATAAGCTGCTTCATATCTGTGCGTCCGTCCGCATGAAACAATTCTGCTCCCACTGGACGAATTTTCATCAAATTTGAGTATTTCTCGAAAATCTGTCGCGAAATTTCAAGTTTCATTAAAATCTGCAAGAAAAATTGTTATTTTATGTGCAGACCAATATAGATTTTTGATCAATTTCACTCACCTATTCTTGGAATGAGAAATGTTTCAGACAATGAAACCACACATTATGTGCAATAATTTATTTATTGGAAATATTTCCGTTCATGAGATAAAATGGAAAAATTTTTTTATGGCCAGACAGGCCACACTTGAAAATGCTGGATACCTAAATTCTAAAAAAAAACACTTAGAATATTTTATACTTATTGCTTTCCCACTGCAACAATGGTCACAAGAATGCTGAATGTTATGTTACACGCACATTGCCTGTCTTGTTATATACTAAATCCAACTGGGTGAATTTCAGGCTTATCATTTGAACACAGACTTTCTTGTCTGGTCTGATGCTTTCACAGAACTTTTGATGAACATAATGCAGTGTTCACTGTTAAATTTCACCGACCCTTCATAAGAATCTGCTGCCACATTTCCTCTTTTCAACTAAAGGTTTTAATGGTTCCCACGTTCCTAATTAATATTCCATGGTTTTATTGTAATTTATTTCCATTACGCAGTCTGCCATTAAGCTAAAAACCAAAATCCAGCATTCCATTTTTAAGATCACTTATTTTCATTACTCACAGCTGTCTACCTCCGGCATACAGTGCTTCTCACTTTGCCAAAGAATTCCCCTCTACGGCTTCTCTGCTACTCCCTCTCAGCTCTCTACCTTGAAAAGGTCCACAAAACATAACTATTTTGATATTCTCTCCTTATCACCTAGGCTAATGATCATTGACCTGAATAACAGCCACACACGAAACGAAAGTATGAAGCCGCAAGCCGATTTTCTCTCTCTTGCGGTTACAAAGAGTGTTTGCATTCAGCGCGTGAAGATTGTATTACAGTGTTGCATTCTGATATACCTCATTCACACACACAGAACTAATAGAAAGGTCAGAAAAGCCAGTTTCTGCCATGCAGCTGAGGCACAGAAGTTTATTTCCTTTTTTGAAATCAAAATTTGTTCCACAATCTAGAAATGAACTATTCCTAAAGTAAGGTTAGGTGTCATGATTAATATACACTTTTCATATATGAATGGTGTTTAGAATGACAAGTGACCTGAAGACGTATGTAGTCACTTCCCTACATGTTGTGGACACCGAAGGTATAGGGGTGAAAAAATGTTGACTTAGTTCGTCCGACAATTTTTTGCCAGGCTGTTTGTACGAGAATTAAAGAGAATGAGCGTGCCCATTCTACTGTAACCGAACAGCGACAGCCTACTTAGGCTCACAGTCACATGCTATAGACACAAAATTCCACCCCCTATAGAATTAGATCAGGCTTGATCAAACTTTAACGTGGCGCGGGCAAATCCTGAAACATTCGGTCTGCATGCGGGCAGCATTCAATTCAATACACAGAATGATGACTGAATAAGTACACGTATAATTATAATCCTATCTGTATATTTTTCCTTATATGTTCCTTTGCAGTTAATGATAATAAAAGGAAAACCCCGTAAAACTACAATAAAAAGACCTGGGCTAAGGTGTCACTATTTTTATCGCATTGTACAAAACGAATTAGAACGTAATGCATATGACTCTATTAATAAGCGGCTCATTAGATTTCGAAATTGCTTCAGTGTTCCAACTCGGCTTAGCCAAGGAAAGAGTTACATTTTCTTTCTCATTTAAAATATCTCGGCGAGCAACACATCATTGTATCGCCAGCAACATGTTGTCCTCGAGCCATGAGTTGAAAAGGCATGAATCAGATGGCAAGCAAAGTATCACTTACCTTGGAAACTTATTTGTCAACAAAAGCAGACAGATAAGAGCGGTGGTGGGAGAGTATGTTAAAGAACTAATGTAAAATTGTTTACCACTAATCGCACCTGATTTTTGTTGTACTGGACGAGAGTACAAGTGTTGTTTACTCTTGCATATAAGCCTGGGCCCACGAAAAGGAAAAGGCATGTTGCTATGAAGCCTCAGGTAATAAATAAGCAGCTTCTCTGTCTAAATTCTGTGTAAAATTACACAGAATCTGAATAGCAATTTGGAAATACGTTACCAAACACACTGGCTATGGGACATACCGTTAAAGTGAATAGCATCCTACATCCTATTTGAGTATTTCCAGGTTAAAAGCTCGGCTATATTGAAGGAGTAATTTTTTATTTTCCTCAATCCTTCAAGGTGTCTACT
>Ga0123355_10012654_pt1 | contig 13080 bp, 10 predicted proteins | sample TergutEmb28metaG_3_FD_89872 | JGI IMG/M metagenome (GOLD analysis project Ga0123355, IMG submission 89872) | Embiratermes neotenicus P1 segment gut microbial communities from Petit-Saut dam, French Guiana - Emb289 P1 | ecosystem: Host-associated > Arthropoda: Insects > Digestive system > Gut ... | reverse complement strand
TCAAGAGTCAGCACAAATCCAGCCAAGGGTGATTACTGGAGAACAAAACACACTCTCCGTAGAGCGATTACAGGAGCTCAAGAGTCAGCACAAATCCAGCCAAGGGTGATTACTGGAGAACAAGACAAACGCCTCCTAGAGCAATTACAGGAGTTCAAATGTCAGCAGAAATCCAGCCGAGAGTGATTACTGGAGAACAAGACACACGCTCCCTAGAGCGATGACAGGAACTCAAAAGTCAGCAGAAATCCGGCCGAGGGTGATTTCCGGACAAGACACACTGTCCCTAGCTCAAATTTCAATAGTATCCTGAAGTTTCTATAGGAGATGAAGATTCATTAGTAACCCAGGCGATGACGATAGAAACACAAGACATACACCACTCTTACATGAAAGAACAGCGGCATATAAGATCAATACAGTTTATAGGGATGGGGGGTGCAAGGAAGGGCAGGGAGGGAGGGGCGTGAGTGTGGGTGTCTTTTCCCCTGGATATCAGGAGCACAGCTGATATCTCAAATGGCATATTAAAGAAAACTATTCAACAGTAAGGTGACTGACAATGTTTTCTAAAGGTATGTAACAACAGACAGTTAAGAACTACAGTGTGTTATTTGTCGTGTTACTTCACACAGAATACGTACGTTATATCTTACTGTAATCCATTCCATATGTTTTGTGTGGAGCTGGAAACTTGGACAGATTCCAAGTCCGTTGGTAGTGGCAGCCTGTTGCTTCTTATTTTCAGTGTATGGCATACAAACTGCAGGTATAGACACTGTGGTCTCAGTAAGAACGTTGTGTAATTTATAGTGTTAAAACATCTCAGGAGAGAAATGTCTCGTTAAAAAAAAAAAAGTCATTGTCTGTAAAAGCTTAACATATGGTCAGTGGCAAATCAAATGAAGAAGTGCTAACTCAGTCTGATATGCAGTTCATGGTTTTGGGCGTTTTGTAAATGTTTTGGAAATGTATACATCACAAGGTACTGAGGAGATTGCAGCGGAACTGACTCAAGCAGAATGTGAAACATTACATTTTGGAATTGATAGATTTACTTGTTCTATCTGGAATAAGAAAGAATTGCCTCAGTGGCAGGAGTTTGTTACTGGACCAGTTTTTACAGCAGACATCCCATTGTGTGTATGATAATACAATTCAGTACACACTTACCTCAGCATAACTGTTTATTAGGTTTTTATTAATATAAATTAAATGGTTACATGTTTCGACCAAAGGTTGGTCATCTTCAGGCCAGTAAGTGACATAAAAAATTCAGAAATTAAAAATGCAAATTCATTTGCAATTTTAATATTATATTTATGTCACATACTGGCCTGAAGCCTTTGGTCGAAACATGTAGCCATGAAATGCATATTAATAAAAGAAACCATAAATAGTTATGTTGATGGTAACTGTAATACCGGATCTATGTTTGTAGGAAGGATAATGTAACTGACTGCAGTAATTATGAAGGCATATCTCTTTTATTAACTGCATGAAAGAATTTTCACAGCATTCTTCACTCACAGTTAACTCCAAATGTAAAAGAAATAGTTAGGCATTAGCAGTGTGGAATACTCTGCAACAGTTCAACTACTGATTAGATATTCTGTACTTGTCAGGTACTTGAGATAAATGTTAATACACAGGGGCCGTGCACTAACTATTTATATACTTAAAGAAATCATATTAAAACAGTATCATTAACTGCCAATAGTTACTGGCTTCAGTGTACCCTAAAACTCAAGAAAATAGTCATCATGATCATCAGCACCAAGGTCTGAGCTTATCTCTCCTGCACTTTGCCGGTAGACAGACCTAGGCTGAAAATTAAAGTCTTTGTGATATAATGCACTGTCATTAGGCAAGTAATTCCTGATGTTTTGAAGGATCACAGTGCCTTCATCTTCAGAGTCAAGCAGTCAACTATTTGTCCAGTGATGCAGTGTCACATCTCATGGGACTTGTCTTCAGAAACACAGTTGTGAGAATGTAAAGTCTCACAGATATCAGTTTGCTCCCGTTTTTGACTGTTTACCACCTACCACTGAGGCATTCTTCTTTATTTTTTGGGAGGAGATGTATGTGGAAACTCCACTTTGAGTCATAATGTGTAATATGTTGGTAATCTTGGTCGTCATTTGATATACAGTTGACTACATTACCAATGGAGGACAAAGACAAGCAGGAGCAGTAAGTAGCAAGGAGATCAGGACATGCAGTTTAATCAACACCATGCAAGGTTTCCAATATGGTGAAGAAATGGGAAATTTTATCACCGAAGAAATGGGAAATTTTATCAGGGATTGTTTTAAAGCAGCCAGTACCTATGTGTGAAGACTACTAGCCAGTCATTTAATCCTTAATTTACTAACTGCATTTTACATTTTTGTACTTCTGCAATAGACAGTTATTCACCTAGTTAAGAAATTCCATTCTTCCATGGAACCAACAGACCTTTCATGATGACCTCAGAAATCCATTGTTGGACCCTATACACAGGCACTTCAGTCCACCTCTCTCCTTCACAACCGGTTTCTCTTAACGTCCAATTTAATATTATTATTGCACTTACACCTAAATTTCCAAAATGTGGATATTATATGAAACTGAATGGATGATTATTCTTGTCACCACTTTTCATTTCCAGTCTTCAGAAACTGTAAGGAATGTGTTCATACTGATGCAGCCATTACATAAAGTCTCTTTTAACACTGTACTGTCCCCCAGCCTGAAGCCTAAGTCTACCAAATATGAATGTTATATAGGACTGCATAGAGTGCTGTTATCAATGTCTGTTTTGTAGCTAATGTGAGGAATGTGTACATGCTGCAGGTGGAATGGAGGTGCCACAACAGCATCTGCGAGGCTTCATTACCATCTTTGGAGTAGCCGAAGGTGTTGGAGCAGTGACTGTGATCTTGGTGACTGTTTGGGCTGGACACTATCGTGGCGGTTTTACGTGGCGCTCCAATCCTGACATCCAGTTCAATTGGCATCCTGTTCTTATGACACTTGGGATGATATTTCTCTATGCCAATTGTAAGTGGCACGTTTGTCACAGTTTTCCTTGTGTCCTGTGGCAATAGTATGAAATGTTTTTAATTTTATAATGGTAAGGCAAGGATAATGTCATCCCTGTGCATTCCATACAGGCATATGGGAGAGAGGAGGGATAGCTGCATTCATTTTTAATCTTAGTACTAGATGGAGGTGTGTGGTCACTTCACACTCTGGCTGCTGTCTCTCCAGGGATACAGCCCCCCAGCGCCCATTGAATAGGGGGGTGGGTGGACACCAGGGATGGCCTGGACATTTCAGAGTCCATAAAATCTCTTACTCCTGTTGGGAATTGACCCACAATTCCTGGGTTATCCAGTAGGTAGCCTAGTCACTATATCGACCAAGCCATCGTGGCAGCATTTTCTAATGGCGTGTAACAATTATTAAATTGTCCACAGCAGTTATGTTAGTATGTGGCATATTTCAGGGACATGGTGATGCTACCATTTATTTTGCTAAATGTTTTATTTAAAAATACTATCAACTGCTTAGATTATATAGTATCAGTGATAGGTGAATGAATGAATGTGTATGGAGCATTGGTGGAATGATGCTGACAGGGGGAACCCGAAGTACTCCGAGAAAAACCTGTCCCAGTGCCACTTCGTCCACCACAAATCTCAGATGGACTGACCTGTGAATGAACATGGGCTTGCACGGTGACAGGCTGGTGACTAACCACCTGATTCATGGCACTGCCTTCTGTCTTTATGTGACTGTCAATTTACTCAGAGATATCCACCCCATTAATTCATTCCTTCATTCATTCATTCATTCATCCATTCGGTATTCGGTCCTACGATAGGTCCACACCCTCTTCCAAAGTGAGTTCTCCACAAGGTGCAATCTAGTTCTTCCGCTTTCAATCTCCAGTATCCCCACGTTTTCTTAAGGTCATCCAGTAGCTGCTTACGTCTTCTTCCTCGTATTCTCGTCATCTCTATCCTTCCTTCTATCCTTCCTCCAATACCGTGTTTTAGAATGCAGTTCCTATGCACGATGTGACCAATCAAGTTAGCCTTCCTTATTTTTATTGTATGTAGGATATTCCTTTCCTTCTTGAATCTATGTAATACTTTGTCATTTTGTCACATGATCAGTCCAACTGCTCTTGTCCATCCTTCTCCAGCACCACATTTCAAAACTTTTAAAGTATTTTCTCTCCGCCGTACTGACAAATATTTTAGCACTACCCAAGATTAGGTGTAATGGTCAAGATTGAACTGAGGGCCCACTTAATGCTGTTACTTGTATGGTATGAATGCTCACCACTGGACCACGATGACAGGGGCAGAATGGTATAGTGTAACACACAGATTTAACATTTGACAAGTCCCAGGTTTAACCCCAACAATACCCATTAAGTGACAATAATGGAGGACCGGCTCAATAATTACCAAATTTTCAAGGAAGTCCCTGCACTTATAGAATAATGAACTGAGAAGGGATGTCTGTTAGTGTAATAACAATCAATTGCCTGAAGATGGAAGTTCAGACAATAGACCATGTGCAAATTACACCACACTGAAACGTGCTTCCAGTTGCATTGCAGTGTGTTTGTACGTATATGCTCATACATTAGACAAATTCATTGAAAATCGTGTTAAAACATTAACATCTGGCCAATGTATCATATACAGTGAAAAAAAATTATTACTGTTGAATAAAATAAGGCATTTGGACTATGAACAAGGAAATTTATGACACAGAAGAAGGACTTAACCCAATAAAATTCAGTGGCTACTACATTTACTATATACCTTAACACTGAAAGTCCTGTGAGTTTCCCACATGATGCTGTAATGTGTTCCATACAGTCATCACAGTAAACAACAATTATTCCCTATATCTGCAACCCTTGTATTACCCCCTTTAATGTGTGCCCTTCTTGCATTAATGCCCCTTGCCAATATACACAACTTATTAATTTACACGCTCTGTTTAATGTCCTTTGCCTGGCTGTGCTGTATTACAATAAACCCTGCCTATTCCAGTATTTCTTTTGGGAATATCATTGTTGATTGAAGCCTTTTTTATTTATGCCCACTTTTTTTGGGAATACAGCGAGGGCAGAAAACAAGGGCTTGATGTACAGCATTTATGATTTGATCTTTATAATAGAAATACAGTGCGTTCTCTGTAATGATGGAACTGAATTGTTATATATTACCTAGATGAATTTCAGGCTTTAAACAGTTTACTGTTGCCATTCCACCATCCACACCACCACCACCACTACCACCACCATTGTAATTGTCATTGTCATCATCATCATCATCATATTACCATCATACAATACCAGTATCATGGAGATATGGCTAACCTCAAGTATTTTTAAGAAGGCTGAGACCCAATGCATTTTCATGTTTTCATGTTGCAATACACATTCTTTTTGCATCTGAAGTCATACGATCTGTTTAATTAAAGACTCAGTACAGGACTGGTATAGATATTGCATCACTTTTATGTTTCCATTATGTTACATTATTAATAAATAAAACAAGCCCCGGTTTTAACAAGTGTACTTTTCTTGCAGCCATTATGATTTACCGAGCATTTCGAAACAACCGGAAGCGCCGATTGAAGTTAGCACATATGCTGATCCATGCTGTTGACTTCATAGTTGTCATCATTGGTCTTGTAGCTGTATTTGATTCTCATAACCTCAAGGATCCACCAATACCGAACCTGTACTCTTTGCACAGTTGGATAGGGCTTTCATCTGTCATTTTGTTTGCTTGTCAGGTAAGATTCTGCGTGTGGTTCTAGGTATTGATAGAAATGTGTCATAAAGTAACAGTAATACAAAATGATTTGTAAGACCAACTTGATGCAACAATTATGATTTATTAACCAACCATTAGCTCAACATGTTTCAGGCACCATTATGCCCATCTTCAGGAGCACAAGGCCGTATATAAATGCATATGGTTTTCAGCACTTGATGTGTTGGCTGGAGTCTTGGGAAGCCGGGAGGCAGGTCGTGTGCACAGTTATTTGACTGAATGATAACAGCCTCTACAGTGTGCACATGACCTGCCTCCCGGCTTCTCGAGACTCCTGCCAGCACATTAAGTGCTGAAAACCATATGCAGTTATATACGGTCTTGTGTTCCTGAAGATGGGCATAATGGTGCCCGAAACATGTTGAGCTAATGGTTTATCAATAAAGCATAATTGTTGCATCAAGTTGGTCTCACAAATCATTTCATATTAAGGATGCACGGTCACACGAACATCAAATTAACAGTACTACAGTCTGTACATATCGGATCCAGGATAACTTAGTAACGCAGCCTGTAATTCGCTAAATGCTGAATGACCATAGTCTCTTTCTCATTTTCTCTTTAAATGTTCTTTCGTTTTTCTTGAAATTATGTAGATCATCTGACACCATCATGAAATGAAACCAAGCCTATGGTGACAGAATGAAATATTGTTCACTCAAAATTTCTAGCAGCTTTTGTCTTTCCAGGTCTTTAACACATCGTAACGAAGTGTTAAAAACTCAGATGATTATAGAAACACATCTGTCAGTATCACACACATGCCTTTAAGACAGACAGCATATGTAATGACATGTTTGATTCAAATGATTGCATGTAATGTAACTTCGTATGGTAGCATCTTGAAGATAATGTGTAGGATTTCTACCATTCATGATCACTCATTGTAGTGTCACTGTTTTGATCTTTCGTGACTGGTTCTGATGAATCAAGATGAGACCATGTTGTTGGTGAGTCAGCTTCCCCCACTGACCTGCTATTGTGCAGATCACTCTCAGTTCAATCAAACTGTGTCTTCCACTAACTGACATGGACTGGTTTGATGTCTTACAGAATGAAAATCTCCTGGAGTCATTTTATGCTTCCATAAGGTGTTCGTATTGTATAGAAAATAAACATTAATATTTATTATGCTTTTTAGTTTGTTTTTTTTTTTTTTTAATATTTATATCACTGATATTTTGTAAGTTCTTGGAAGCAAATATGCATTTTACTTTTCAAATGGATTCTGGTGTTCATGATTCCACTGTTCATGATGGTTATTCTGGTCTCAATTAATTACAAGCATAGAGACTCTATTGTGTATAATAGCTAAAGAATGGACTGCTAGTTCTGTATTGAAATGACTATAATACACACACACACACAGTGACTCATGTCATGTCATGTCTTTTATGACTTCACAGTGGGTTTCTGGCTTCATCACATTCTTCTTTCCTGGTCTTCAGCCACCTTTACGAGCAGCATACATGCCTGTACATGTGTTCTTTGGTCTCGCAGGCTTCATTGCAGCTGTAACAGCTGCTCTTCTAGGCTTAACAGAGAAGGCTATATGGACCTTAGGGAAGTAAGTACATGACAATGTCTAGTCCTTATATATCTAAGAAGGTAGTTAAGACATTTTATTACACTACTTTCTGTCTTCAGTGGGAAACAAGGCTTACAAGATCACCAATCTGCCTTCGTGCATATGTGTTTTACTACTTTCAACTTTGGAACCAGCTGACCAATTCTCTACTTTCAACATCATTATGTTGAAAGTAAAGTCTGAAGGCAGCTGATAGCTACTCCTGTGTCTGCAATACTACTAGGTCCTGTACCCCCATGCTTCGCCAGCATAGACCTTCAGTACCCAGCAGCACTATACATTTAAATGTGTAAAATAATTTACATTTAAGGTTTACACGTTCCATATTCAGATGCAATTGATGTGGAGACTGGATCAGTGGAATGAATATGTACGTATGTATGTATGTATGTATGTATGTATTATGTATATATGTATTATGTATGTATGTATTATGTATGTATGTATTATGTATGTATGTATGTATGTATGTATTATGTATATATGTATTATGTATGTATGTAGGTATTATGTATGTATGTATTATGTATGTATGTATGTATGTATGTGTGTGTGTGTATGTATGTATTATGTATTATGTATGTATGTATTATATATGCATGTATATATGTATGTATGTATTATGTATATATGTATTATGTATATATGTATTATGTATGTACATATATATATGTATGTACACCTTCATTAATGGTATATACATATATATAACATTCTGTAATTTGCAACAGCCAATGTTGTAGTACATAGAACATAATTATGTCCATTTCTCTTACAACTCAGCAGTTTCATAGAGGCATCCACAGATGATGGCAGGCAATGCAAGCTACCTTTTGTATAGAAATTGGTAAAGGTGTAAAGACAGCTGTCTGTATTAACTTGTTTAATGACCTTGTATTACTTGCTGGGCCTAAACTGTTGGGAGAAATTATTCAAGGAATGTTTCCATTGACATGTTTAATATGGAGTAATGATTTATCAAAAAGGAAATAAGCAACAGGGCATTACAAGTGTGTCTTGTGTCTAAAATTATATTATTTCTTTTATTCACAGGGATTATGCTGAACTACATTCTGAGGGATTCATTATGAACTTTACTGGAGTACTGCTGGTTGTATTTGCTGGTCTCGTGATTTATCTTGTGACAGAACCTCGGTTCAAGAGACAACCTCTACCAGAGGACGAGATGCTGTTAACATCTGGTCTGGAGTAACATTAACTGATGATGTGTCCAAACATGACAAAGCTATTATGTGTCTATAAAAAAACCGTAATTATGTTACAATTATTTATGATATTATGTATGTCATCATAATGGATTCCACAGTCATAACCATTTGACATAATGGAGTTTAAACAAATGCAAGTGCAGGAATAAAACAGCACAATCTAGTTTTCCATGCCAACTGAGGAGAAAGGAGTCACAAATAAGAAACGACACACTGATAAATCAAAAATTGTTTTCAGCACACATGTTGCATCATAAACCCCTTAATCAAGTGTTGCCAGTTATAATGTTACTGAATACATATACAGCTATCATAAAATCTAGTGTTTAGCTAGCAGATGGTACATGCTTACCTCCCACCCTAATTCACCATATCCCCTGATAAACGGTCATAAAATGTGAAAGATGCCATAAAACTCAATGATAGATACATATAACAGAGATGGGGAGACAGCAATGGCAATCTGAGTCACAGACAAATCTGTATTGGACTGTGTGTATTTTTATAAACTCCCAGTAACTTCAACATCTAGGGATAACTGAATGAGAACATGCCACACTGGCAATCAGCAGTGTATTTGTCTGTCATGTCAATGAGCAGGTTATGTTCAGGAGGCACCCAGTCAGAACCTCAGCCAACAAACTGGCCATGCCTTATTAGGATTTCTGTGGCATTCCTCAATCCTTATACACAAATAGTACTTCAAGGTCATGACTACTTCATTCCACATCCTTCCCAGTTTGTCACTCAGCTATCATCCTATTATCAGCGTAGTATAGTTTCATATACTGACAGCATTGCAAATAAAAGATGTAAAATGAAATCTTCCTCCATGTTGACAGCGTAGGCCTACATCACATTGCCTTTTAAGGCTGATGGGAGAATTTAATCACCAGCTCGACTAGCTTCCAGTCAGACACAAAAACACAATGTAGCAGCTTGAGATGTTATCACAGGGTAATTTAAGTTATTGAAAGGAGGTCAATTGCTGCTAAAGTGTATTTAAATTTGGACTGTTGTATTTGTGCAAAATATAACAAATTGTATAAACATAACAGTAGTTTTGCATTATAGAATGTCAGAATGAATATAATCAACATGAATAGACAGCACCAAACATGTGCTGCAGTCGGTGCTAATTTTAAGTTCAGGTTTATATTTAGAATTGTTATTGCATTGAGTAACCCTCAATTAATGGTGCTGATTATGTGACTTAAATCATGAGTCACGTAAAAGTGTCACTTCTTAGGTGCTTGTATATTTAAACAAAACACAAACTGCAGGCATAGCACATAATGCTATATTGCCTATATATGCTTATAAAAGGTGATGGCATTTGTTAAGCCCCATACTGTAGTAATGGTTAACTTTATATTCAATTCTAAATTTTATAAGAACTTCATGAGTGTACTATATGTTACATATGACATGAGACCTTAAATTATTCTTCTGTTATAGAACTTCAAGCTTAATTATGGCATTTTAAAAGGGGTTTGTCCAGAGGTGTGTTGAAGCTGGTTCAGCCAAACTAGAATGTAGTAATTCAAAACAGATGAAACAACTGCCATGTAAGTTAGTCACACTTGGCCAGACATTACATACGAATCACAAACACTACTGTTATTTGGGACATCATCCCTTATCTTGGAGTTCTCAAAGAACATTTTGGAAACATCCATTTTTCTAAAATGTTGCGCTGGAGAAAACCCCAAGTTAATGGAAAATGTCCACAATAATAACCACGTTTATTGTAACACACCATCATCAGAAACATTTTGATGTAATAACCTTCTGTTTTCTACACAGTGCAGAAATTACAAGACCTAATAAAAACTGGAAATTGAGAACTGAATACGTGAACTAGCAGTCCAAATTTTGGCAGCACACCTTTGGTTGAATAATGCTTATATTGAATGCACAAATTACCACCTGTTATAAATATCCATATATTCAGTAATTGTCATTGTGTCAGTATGGAATGTTCAAGCCCATGAAGTACTTATACAGGAGACTTAAAGCTGGGTGTGACTTCAGCAAATCTCATATACTACCTCTATGGTAATAAACTTAAAACACAGAAACAAATATTGTTGTTAGAACCATTACCATATTCTGGCTTAAAAGCTGCTCATTGTGGATTCAAGACATTAAGTTCATAGTTTCATATAGACACTAATTTTGGTGGTACAAAATTATGTGTTACATAGATACCTTTTTGTGAGATTTGAAACTTCTCAGAAATATTGCTGAAGATCCAAGCTTAGTGCCACTGGGTAAAGTTCCTGGCGTTCTGACGCACTGAACTGCCTTCATCACCCAAGACTGCTTGACCCTGAAGAGGAAGGCATTACACTCCTATTTGCCCAACACCATGTAATACCCAAGAGGACTTCCTCAGTAACCTTTTTCATAAAAACACAAACATGAAAAATGTTAAAAAGGATAGTGGATAATGAAGATAAATAAAAGGATAAAGTTATTATTTTAATTTAGATTAAGCAATATATTTCGCCCCCCTCCCCCAAATTTGAATAACAGCCTCTTTCAGTTTACAGGAACAATAGGAGCATGAGTTTGGAAATGTTGACACAATTATTAAAACAGCTTTATAATTACACAGGAAACTTAGTGAATATACCCTCAGACAGTAATAGTGGAAGGGAGTACCACATATTTTATTCACACAGCTAAGTTGTACTACAATCAGGGAATACCACTGAACAGAAAACAGACTAACATGTGCAAAAAGCATGTACCCAAACCAACCTACATTCCCATTCCACTGACCTCATCTTCCTTGGCTCCCTATTTGCACAAAGTATGTTCTTAAAATCCCTACATCCTCTAACCCTGATGATACGGTCTGCAATATAATCTGCCTTAATCCAGAACAATATCACTTTCATTAACTCTCCTTTCATCTCTGCTGTTCTACAGACACTGATCAGACATGTCTGGGATATTTGTTTACTTGTGAAGGCACATCTTTCGTTTGCCCATTGCTGACTTTCAACATCATATCCATAAACAAATGTACAGCAAAACCTTCAATACTGAACCCATACTGGACTATGACAAAAACATTGGTAACTATCAATTGACATGATATCACATCCTAGAATACTTGCATCGTCATCAACACTTCTATGAGAACCTCAAATCTCACACAATCTACTCCTTGATCTTGCACTGCATATAATGTCTTGCAATCTCTAAGAAGTCAGCATTGAGAACACAGTAACAGAGACTGAGTAATTCCACAAACGACCCAGTAGTATTTCTAATATGTGTATATTGCAAGTTCTATTGTCTTAAATTACTGCTCTCATGACTTGACAATTGATAAATGTATAGTGCTGGGTAATATTCATTGTAATATTTGAACCACAAGTTGAGCTTATTAATTACTTTCATCTTCTGTGCATAATAGCAGCTCTCCAACAGTTTCAGTTTTTGGTAAGGCATAGGTAAGGCCCTGTATCTTGCGGTCACATTATCTCTCCTCTTCATGTATCACACTCTCTGCCTGTGTTAATTTAACTTATATATGTGACAAATATTTTAAAACATGCTTTTTTTGTTTTGTTAATTTTCTTCAAATGCTGACTATAAATGTGCAGTTGAATGATTGAATTGTATAAGCATATATTTTCATATTACTTTTTCCCCATACAAAATGTGAATTATTAAATATATGTCTGTATATTCATAAAAATAACTTAAAAATACTGTTGTGCAGGAATTAAAGAATAAGCATCTAAACTTGTTTATTATTTAACAAAAGCAAAATGTTTCCTGCTGTGATGAGAAGTTCATTAACTAGGTAATCCTCTATATTGTGTTTAACAAGAAAACAACAAAAAATTATTTACAATCCTGAAGGTTAATGATAAGGTCGATAAGTAATGTATGGTGCAATGTGGTAATACAGTTTCAAGCTTATGTTTATTAGACTATGCATCATTGTGATAGTTGAAGAATAAAAGACCAACTTGATGTCTCTTGCTATTTTATTTCACTTCTTATGTGCTCAACATGTTTCGGACATTAATACAGCCATCATCAGGAGCCTGCGACTTTTCTATTGTATCACCACGTTGGTTGTGTGTTCTGTAAAGATGGAGGTTTTTAGCATTAGTGTAAATTATACTATATAGAGGTGAATGCTTGGTACGATGTGTTTAGTCGCTATGTTGCAGTTGGTACGCTGTAGTATTTTCTACTTATAGATTATGTGTTCTCATGTGTGCAGTGTGTGTTATTGGTTGATTGGCGATGCTTTGCTAATGTACTCTGGAGTTGTGAGTTTGAGATTGCACCTACCTTGTTTTGATGTGTGTTGGAGTTTCGGTGTGGCTGGTTGGGGTGGTATCCGTGTGGCAGGCTGAAGCACAACTGGTCTGTTCATGTG
>Ga0123355_10012653_pt1 | contig 13080 bp, 9 predicted proteins | sample TergutEmb28metaG_3_FD_89872 | JGI IMG/M metagenome (GOLD analysis project Ga0123355, IMG submission 89872) | Embiratermes neotenicus P1 segment gut microbial communities from Petit-Saut dam, French Guiana - Emb289 P1 | ecosystem: Host-associated > Arthropoda: Insects > Digestive system > Gut ... | reverse complement strand
GTTTGTCTATGTAGGTTGTGTATAGGTCAGAGGTATGGGGGGGGGGGGGGGGGGGGGGGGGGGGGGGGGGGGGGGGGGGGGGGGGGGGGGGGGGGGGGGGGGGGCGGAGGTAAGTGTTATATTTAACAGTGCTGTCAGTTGCTGCTAAGATTATGTGTCATCAATGGTAGATGGTTGAAATATGAGTGTGGAGTATTGGTGGAATGATGCTGATATGGAAATGTGTTGACGAACTGTACTCTGGCATATTGCAATGCAAATTCATGATCATGTACCATATGGTGCTTGTTGTAGGCAATACAGAAAATATATTGGTTTCCTTGTGCCTGCTGTTGGGTTAAGTGACCTCAAAGATAGAAGGAATGGGTCTGAAAATGCTTGTATCATGTAATATGTCCTAGTGGGTGCTCTTACAAGCAGGCATCACTGGATTGCTGAATCACTGTTCCAGAGGAACCCATTTCCTCTGAACTTTGAACTCGCTAGCTGTCTATGGGAGGTAGTTCTGAAAGAGGTCAATGTTTATGATCCCATATGAAATATCTAAAGACTTGCATGAAAGCATTGCGTGTGTAGAATACAGCATACCAAATGATGTTATTCAAAGGTGTTTCAGAATAATAAGTGTCAATTTGAACTGTGCTTTCAAAATGATAGCTTTTGTCTTGAGCATACTGTGTGTTATTTTAAGCCTTAAAGAGATTGTGAGGTAATCAAATGTTTGGGACTCCTTTATATTTTGAGCTGCCTAATATTCGGCCATGCTGTTTAATGTTCAGTGTACTGTAAGGTAAAGGTTGAGGATTAACACAACAGAATAATGATTCTTTTTTTGTTGTAGCAAAGAAACTTCCTCCTGACGTAAATAAAAGGGCTGTTTTTGCTTGCAATGAACTAGATCTGAAAGAAGTGAATATTTATGGATTTGACTATGACTATACAGTGGCACATTATAGACCTTCCATGGATTTCCTTCTGTATAAACTAGGAAGAGACATACTGATTCAGAAGCATAAGGTAATTAAATTATTGTTTGTTTTTAAAGTAACTGCAGTCCATTTTAGCAGACATTACTTACTTACTTCATGGTGCAGAGTCCTTCTTGAGAAGCTAACTGGTTTGTAGCTAGTCAAGAAATTCCCCGCATTTCACGGAACCCGAAGGTTCATTACCGCACTCAAAAGCGTCTGCCACCTGTCCCTATCCTGGGCCAGCCCAATCCAGTCCATATACCCACATCCCACCTCCTGGAGATCCATCCTAATATTATCCACCATCTACGCCTAAGTCTCCCCAGTGGTCTCTTTCCCTCCTGTTTCCCCACCAAGACCCTATACACCCCCCTCTCCTCACCCATATGTGCCACATGCCCAGCCCATCTCATTCTTCTCAATGTTATCACCTGTACAATATTGGTTTCAGCAGACATTAAGGGACTAAATGAATGTTATGTTACTTCTAATTTGTTTTTCACCATTCTATTATTTGTAGTAGACCAACACGAACGCATTCCTGGGGTGAGTGGGAAATTATACCGAGATTCATAGGTAAATGTGTATATGGTATGCACATTTGTATAAAGCTTCAGTAAATTTGACCACAAAAGGGAAATGTAATTGTACTTGATAGATTTTGTATTAAATTTAATTGAAATAAAAGTATTGCTCTTTCTCTCATGCTCTCTCTGTCTCTCTGTAGTATCCTGCAGGTATTGAAGAGATGGAATATAAGCCTGGGTTTGCAGTCCGTGGTCTGCATTATGATGTAGAGAAAGGAGTGCTGCTTAAGCTTGACTCATTTTTACAAATCCAACTTGGCACTGTGTATCGTGGTTTGTCCCCTGTTTCTGATGAGGAAGTGCTGAGGTTATACAAGAATCGTGTCATTCCAATTGCTTATGTTGAGTCACAGGTGAAACATATGGTAAGTTGTGTGTCTAGGCTTACATGAAATTATTGCAGATGTTGGTGTTCTTGATAAGCATATGAAATTCATTAATTTTACTAATATAAATTCAGTTTCTTCTGCAGATGCGTGGCTGTTTTCATTGCAAGTCTTTGAACTTGCTAGTAGAACCGTGAAATGAAAACAAATAGAGGGCTATTGCACTAATATTTTATTATAATTAGAAGTTACAGAGACATGTTGTATTGTCAATAAGTAGCAAATTTGTTTCCTAGCAAGGATGGGTTAGCAAATTTAGACTGGCACTTGGGAGACAAATATGATAAAGCATACAACAGAAACTCTTTCTGAAGGCCAGTAAAGAAATTTATCTAGAAGTAACCACAGGTAAAACTATGTATATAAATTTTTGTTGAAACCAGAATAAGCAGCAAAATTATACTCTAGCTATACACAGTAATAATTTGGGAGTTTATTTATTTATTTTTATTTTATTTCTGTACATCCCATTTAGGTACAAACCATGGAAATGTAAAAAGTAACAGGCCATGACAGTAACAGAGAGATGTGAGGTTTACTTTGCCATCTGTTATCCAAAATACTGATGATCAGAATGTGCAAAATAATGATTTTGTTTCTTGTTATGTCTGGTGGTATAAGGATACAGATCACACATGTTTGAAAATAAAGTGCTTAGGAAAATATGTAGACCTAAGAAGTTAGAAGGAATGAATAATCTGTGATGTTTCAGTATAAGGGTCTTTGTCATTTCTGCAGACTATATAGTATTATTAGAATAGTGAAATCTGGTAGAATGTCATGTAATGTGAATGTGGCTGGAATGGAGAGGCAAGGAATCTGAGGAATTTTAGTAGATAAGACTCTGAGAAAACATCTGCTTGGAAGACCAAAAAGCTAGGAAGGTGGGTGTTTAGGAGGCACATTTTGAAGATGTGGGAGGGTTGAAACTGGCTGAGGACCATGGCCAATGAGAGACTAGGGCTTATAAAAATGATGTTGAACCTATGGGTTCTGGTGCCACAGTCCCAATTAATTCTTGCTGTCATTTAGCTTTGAATATTTTATTTTTCTGTTTGTTACTTTATCTAAAACCCAGGCATTAAAATGTATAAACTTTTGTCTGTCACTCTGGGAAGAAGGTATATTGAGCAATGTTTATGCTGAGGATTATCACTGGACTCAAGAGAGATGGAGTAAGAGAGAATTGGAGAAGATTACATGATGACAGAAAGAGAAGTGTCATATTTAATGATATTTTCAGTGCTGTAATTATATAGGACGGTGGTGGACAAATGAAATATGAGCATAAAGCATTGATGGGATGATACTGACAGGGAAATACAGAAGTGCTCAGACAGAAGGTGCAGCAGTGTGACTTTGTCCACAGCAAATACCATATGGACTGGCCTGAGGTCAAATTGGCACCTCTGTGGTAAGAGGCCAGCAACTGACCACCTGAGCCATGAGCAATATATTATAAATTGTGCTTTTTATATCATATGGTTCAGGCAATTATATCATTAATAATGAAATTGGAAGGATGTGTAACATCCAGCTGAGAAAGTGAAAATGCATAAGAAATTTTAGTTGGGAAACCTGAGGCCATCTGTAGGACATACAGTTGGGGAGGATAATATTAAAATGTATCTCGGTGAAATATGTCAGACTGTGGACTGGGCTTATGTGGCTCAAGATAAGAATCCTGCTGTTTCCTATGAACACAGTAAGGAAACATGGGTCTTATATGGGCAGAGAATTTATTGATAATTATATTTTGTGGGATTGTTCTGTACTGTGAATTTTGATAGTTAACAAGATACGGTTGGCATTGACTTCATAGGTTCAGTCCCTAAAGTCAGTAAAAGATTTTTAATCATACATAAGTAGAGAGCTGTTTATTTGATTTAGACAAATGTGACTGGTTTCTTTCTCTCCTCACTGCTGATGCCTGCCCTCCCTTCTGGTGACTGACATAAAATACCTGTTCTTCTAAGTAACTGAAAAATGAAACATTCCTTCCTTTTGGGGTGGACCACATATCTATGCAGAGAGGGCAACGGTCGGTGAGTGTAACCTGCACAGATTTCAAATCCAGGTTGTGTTGCCCGCACTAGGAATGTATATCCAATCTCTTAGAATGTAGAGTGTTGTTACTGTATATTGCTGAACAGTCTGCCTGGACTATTGAAATGCCAACTGTAGATTATTTATATTTTAGAATGAAGTTTTTGCAGTAACCTCATATACTTCAATGTTGAGCGTGTTTGTAATGTTGCGTCAGACTATGTTTTATTTCCTGTATCTGTAATTTTCTTTTGTTACTAACTACAAACTGTGAATGCCAGTACATTTACATTCTCAAAATATAAATAAATATTTGTGTATTTATTAATTTATGTAGTCATGCATACTTATGTAGAGGAAAGGAAGCATAAAAAATATGACTGCAATGATAACGCAGAAGTATGATATTTTGTCTTGTGTGACTACACACATATGCACACACTCTTTGCATCACATACTATTCATGTTAGGATCACTTTACTAAATTTTGTAGGTAATTGTGAATTGCTGCTGTTTACACCGTTGAATAATTTAACCCTTTGACGCCTAACGACCACTATAGTGGTCGTACCACACCGCTAACTTCTAAACTTTGCATTTTATATATTTAGTCAACAAATATAAGTACTGAATTTTTTAAACATGGTATATAATCTCCTTTGTTTCTCTTCAAAATAAAGTTTGTTTAATAATTCTAACTTATTTGGTTCCTGTTTTATTCACATTTTATTTACAGGGTTTACTAAAATTTAAAAAAATAGTTCCGGGTCCAAAAGGTTAATTGACACATAATGAGAGTTACGCCAGTAAGTCAACCATTTTTCATTATCAGTAGTATGTGGTTTCTGGTAATGGCTTCTGTAACTTACTGTAACTCTATTTTTTGTGTGTGTCTGAAAATTTAGTGTTTCTGGTGGTTCTTTTACTTGAAGCGTTAGGTACTGCGCGGGCACACAAACACACACACACACACACACAAACTATAAATTTAGTTTTGAGGTGTTAAATAACTTCTGGCAGTAAGCGGAAGGTGACAGATTAGTGCATGGAATTTTCATCTTGTACATGCTCAGTGCTACAGCATGAGGTGATGAAGTTTGGATGCTGTAACGAGTTGTCAAAATTACAATGTTGTGGAGAAAAAAAAAAATTAGGACCATACACATTTTCTGTTGATAATGTGCCATTGCTCAAAAGTAGCGCAGCCATGGGCTGAAAGAATGATATATTGCAAGCAGCACAAAAGAGTAAACTCTAAATGTTGAATAGACAAAACAAATATGTTATCAACAAAATATAACACAGCATATGAAAGTTAACCAGGACAACTGAATGTTTATCACTAATAAACAAGTTTGCAAGTTTACAATATAGGAAGGGAATGACCAGAAGGATGTGTCAAAATAAAAATATGCCCCTATTTGGCTGGGCACTGCACAGACCAGAGATGAGAAGAAATGTCATATTCTCCACACAATAAAACATTTACCCTTGTTGGCCAGTGTCATTTCTCCATGTCACCACATGTGGAAACATGTAACATAATCAAACCAATTTTAGAATTCCCAGACAAAAATTTAGATGTTTTACTTTTTGAAGAACAGAATGGCTCTTTTTGAAAGCCAGGTTTTGGGAAAAAGGCTGGCCTCTGGGGTAGAAGGCTGTGGGGAGTGGGGTTATTTTATAAGGGAAATGGTAGGTGCAAAAGGCAATGCAACCTCATTTTGTAAGCTGATAAAATATTGCACCTGGCACAGTAATTAATGTTGTGATCAGTTGTACATTATTTTGATATAGCAGTGCATGTCAAGTTAAATCAGGAATAGTCTTACAAGATTGCTGTTTTTCAGTTTTGTTTCTGTGTTGTGATAAAGCATCATCCATGGTGTTTCCTGCTTAATAATACCTTTGGGCAGGATAATGTTGGGTGGAAAGAGAGGAAAGTAGAGTTGGTTTCTTTCCTTAACTTGCCATATTTTGGAACTGCAGATTGTTGACTGTGTAGGATACTGTAAAACAGACTGATGTGGTCACCTTAAAAGGAATGTTGGGAGGGGAGTGCTGACTGATGCTTGTGTGTGTGTGTGTGTGTGAGACAGTGTACTGTTTGTAAGACATGTAAGTTCACAGTGAAACTGAAAAGTGGGAAAGTGCAAGAACAGTCCACTCACTTATAACTGGGAGCCCATATATCTATGGGTGCATGTGCACATGCTCATTTGTGAATGAATGAATTAATGCAGACCAGGATAACAGTCTGCATAGTGACTAGGCTACAGCTTGGAGGACTGAGGAACTGTGGTTCATATCCCAGCAATGGCAAGAGATTTTTCTTTTCTCTGAAGCATCCATACCAGCACTGAGGACCATCTAGTCTGGGTACTGGGGCTCTTTCAATGTGGGTAAAATGGGAAGGACACGAATCTGACTGCACACCTTTATCTAGTACTGAGGTTAAGAATGTGTGTGGAACTATACCTACATTCTCTGAAAAGCTTTCATGGCATGCACGGGGTTAACTTTACTTTTAAATGCTGATGTTTTAGACAGCAACTTTCTGATGTAACCTATTCATTAATAAAACAAAGGAATAGTTTATCTAAATTTAACACATAATCATTTTTTTTGCAATAAGTGGAACAAATATTTTTTACAAGTGGGAGGTATAGACATCCTGTTCATTCTGATTTATAGATAGTGACTGTCAAGTGTCTGAGGTTGTGCGTGTTAGCATAGGAGCGTGGGGGCTGAAGTACTTATACTAACATATCAGTGCCCTGTTTTTTAGTCTTAATTCTGTTTCTTTTTCTATGTTCTGGCCATTCATATTTTGCTTTTCCTGTTTCTGTTGCCAGAACAATGTTTGGGTGGTCACAGATTAAAAGTGTTGTAATGTGTTTCAACCTGAACCACACATGGTATTGAGCGTGTGTTGTGTCAGTTGTACTTGCATCCCATTTTTGTATGGTTTTATATTGTTTATTCCTTTGTCTGGTTATGTATTTTTGTTCTTTGTTGTTTGTGCTAAAATAAGACACTGTTCAGGTAGATTCACTCATTTGAATATGAGTTTTATCTTTCACAGAAGCATGAGTAAAATGCATGATTTGTTTTGCTGTCAACAGTATTTAATGTCTCCTTGCTCTTCTTTGTAACAGCATGAGGACCACAGAAAAAAACGTTGGGTGTCTTGAAATTAATGGTGGTTTGAAAATTGGTTTATTATACCAGAAGGATACAAATTTCTCACCTCAAAATTGTAGGCACCAGAAGGGTGATATGAAGCAAACTTCATACTGAAGACCAACAGATGTTAGGAGCTACTATACAAAATTCAGTTGCCAGAGTGACCTGGTGCCCAGGATTTTTGCAACCTTGTATGATACTCTGGTTTTTGCTTAAATTTGAAGTGGAAAAACTAATGCATATAAAAAAGATACTTTGTGTATGTAAACAGTACAGTGTTTTTATTGTGTTTTTTTTAGGTTATGTATGCAGTGTAAGCATAACTTTAACATTTTGAAATGATCTTTTGCCAGATGATTGTTTTTAAATGATAAGTTGTGCAAATGCTGTCCAGTAGTGAGTTGCATTTATCATTTTTGTTATCATTTATGTATATTTTATATCTAGACTAAGGAAATTCTTGCGTACATTGTTATATCACTTATAGTTACCATCCTTTTTGTTGACTGCATTTGATTCATCACTAACATTCTGGCTGGATGGCAAGGTCAGTTAACTCTGTTTATGTAGGTACAGTCTCAGAAGCTGTTCACTGCATAAAATTCAGATGCCAAATCCTTCAACTAATCACTTTTAATATATCACTTTTATGTTGCATAATATTAACAGCTATTCAGTGACATAATAAAGAATTGCTTTGCTTATTTGTTGGCAGCAAGATGTCAAGATAAAAATGGTGCAGTTAGCTGATTTGTTCTCAGTGCCTGAGATGGGTCTGCTGTGTAATGTTGCTGAGTACTTTGAGCGCAATCATATTGATTATCATCCCGAGATTCTTTTTCGTGATGTGAAGGTATGTTTTTTATTTAAAAATCATACCATGAAAATATGGTTGTATTTTACCTTAGCCATGATTAGAGAACACATTGCAAGAATGTCAATGGCAGTAGTCAGAATGATTGTAAAAATTCGTAAATATTGATAACCCAGTACTGTTACATAATACATAAAAACAGCTATCAAAATTACTGTAAGAATACATAATCATTCATATTGAAAATTATTGCAATACTACATTCATATCTAGCTGAAAAAGTTGTTGTTTGTAACATACATAGCCAGAACCATTAGAAGGATGCTTAAACGCTGGTATCCAAAAGTTATTATTGCACTTTGTATCAACCACAAAGAAAGAAGGCCCAGTGGAGTAGTGTCACAGTGAGGTCACAGTTGGCCGGGGAATGACCAAGTATTGCAACACAGATAATCTTGATTATCTTCCATTCTGTTGTAAGTATCTGTTCTGTTTAATTCAACATGTTTCAGAGTATTTGATAATTAGTGATTCATGTGGTGGGGTAATATTATGTTCTAGTATGTGGGCCTCTGCTCCGATAATCCAATGTGCTGCACATAAGGTAGCCGGTAATTACATTAATTGTTTATGATAGCAGTTCTCCAGCAAAAGCTTAGTCTGGCTACATTCATAAATGTACTGAGTACTAACTCAGGCTTAATCATTTCCAGATTGACTTAATACCAGTTTTGTTCTACTGGGTTCAGTGTTAGGGCAGCCGCGACACTTTGTGCCTTGTACTTTTTACTCTTATGTAGACTGTTGCCATCTGCCAGCAGTTGTTTGAACTTTTGGAGTTTGTTCATGAGTAACCTGCAGAACTTATCAGTCGAGATTCCTTAAGAACAAAAGTCAGAAGTATATAAATGAAATGTTTAACAAACTAACTGGGGATGAAATACTGGAACAAACTGTACAAAATATGGTCTTGTAAGAATCATTGAAGAAGTTGGCTGTGGTTCCACATAATCTTAAATGACATTTTTATGTGACTCCAAAATATGTGAGTTACTAGTTTGTAAATTCAAACCTGAAATAAGAAACTCATAATAACATGCATACCTTAAATTTATAGAAGTTTATTAAATATTAAGTCATGTGGTCTGTAGACACATAAAAGGCTTTTAAGTACTCATTCCAGTTGAGCTGTTTCCCAGTGACTTTTTTTTGCTGAAGATTACAGAAATGGGGTCAGGAATGAGATAATAAAGTGATTCAACTTTGTGTTGCTCTGGTCCACAAAAATCCCAAACTTTGTGAACTAATAAGTTCTAGACCACCACCTCTTACCAAGACCACCACCACCAGATTAAAATAGAAGTGTACAGGACTAACATTTAAGTTCTGGGAGTCCTGCAGTGAACAGCTACAGTACTGAGTTTTCCCAGGGTGTGCGGAAAGCAGGAACATTGAATAATGAGATTGAAACTTAATGCCATAAGCCCGGTCACTTCCGGAACTTTTCTGCTAATTAAAGGGGTTTGTGGCTGCCTTGAGCCAAGTATAATCATATGTGTAACTGCTGTTCCCACAGAGTTCAGTACAGAGTGGGCATCCAATAATGCATGGAATTGTAGAGCAGAATGTGTCAGAATACTTACAGCAAAACCAAGACATCCGCAAGTTTTTTGACCGCTTGGTGGCTGCAGGCAAGAAGCTGTTCCTTGTCACCAATAGTCCATACCGTTTCGTGTGAGTTATCATGAATGATTGTTTTATTTGCCTGTTGTGACTATACTGACATTAGTCAATGAAAAGGTATTCTCATGTCAGTATATGCATTCTGTTATAATTCTCCTAATAGGAACAAAGGAATGGAGTTGCTAGTTGGAAATGATTGGATGCGATATTTTGATGTGGTGATAGTCCAGGCTCGTAAGCCAAAGTTCTTCACAGATGAGTCAAGACCATTCCGAATATATGATCGTGAAAGTCGGACACAACTCTGGGATCGTGTCATGGGCCTGGAGAAAGGAAAAATCTATTATGAGGTGCAGAATACATTTTGTTTAAATTAAACCTTTATGTCTACTAACATAATACCAACCACAACATTGTCACAGAAGGAAATTCACTCTTTCCATGTCAAAAATAGATTTTAGTGTCTCATTGGTCATAAGTCTTCCATTCTTTTCTAAATATGTCATCAAAATGCTACAAAACCCTCATGAATTGTACTGCTAGTCTGAGAAATCCAAGTGTTTATCTGTTTATCACAGGTTCACTATAAGTTTATGTTATTCTGGGGTCAGAACAAGCCTAAATGCTGTCTCAAGTGATGAAAAACTTTGCTATCCCTGCCCCTTCTCACATAAAAATGTCTGAAAACATTACAATAATTAATACCATTGGTGTCAGTTTTTTCAAACAGCTTTATTTATATGGTGGCATAACATGCATAGATAACTGTCAGTTAACCCTTTAACGCCAAATGACTTCTAAAGACATCACATACAGTGTTTCGAAGTTTGGAGGAATTCTGTTCACTCCTATAGGATAAACTGCTGTGACTTGCTAAGCAGCATGACCCTTGAAGGTCAGGGTTTCTTTATGGAGCCAGAATGTACCCCCTCCGCCTCCTAAGAAATCGCCATAACAAACACTGGCCAGCGAAATCATCAACACAACTGTGCTGCCGTCTGTGGTCTTCTCGCAGCCAAAGAAAGGGCACAGTGTATAAGAGCACCAGATGTGACGCGGGCCTGTGTGTGGTGCCTCGTTTTGCGGAATATCAAACCATTGTAAATTTGTAAATCACCCCAATTGTGAATACTGTGTGTCATGATGAAACAGTGATCCAAGGTGCCACAGACCGTATGCAGCAACCAGAATTACTTGAGTAATGAACTATTTAAACCACATTTTGTACAATGCATGTGATTCAGAGGGCTAAATTTATTATAAAAACATGTGAACATTTTTTCCCGGATTAACCAATTCATAAGCAGAGAGCAAAATTTTATTTCATTAAATTTGAAGGAAAGGTCTATGAGATATGCTTTTTTTTTCTAAGAGTAAGCAATAAAATTTAAAAGTCCCAGCTAAAAATCTCGGTGGGCAGCATTGCTTGGAGGGATTTAATTCCAGCATTAAAGGGTTAATAGTCAGTATATGAAGAAAGGAGCAGTAGTAAATCATTTTCATTTACCAAACCCCTGTCCCACCAAAAAGGAGGGTTTGTAAATTGACTTGCTGCTAGTTACTTGGAAGTTATGAACCACCCTCTCTTCAGTCTCAGTCACATGCTCAGTTATTTCCGTCTCTTTAGACCATGTAAGAAGCACCTGGCTGGCAAGTACTTCACAACAGATATCAACATGAAGCAAGCTGTCACTGCTCAGTTACAAACTCTTGACACGTATTTATTCTATGTGAGGATACAAGTCTTGGTGCCATGGAGGGACAAGTGTGTAAACATCAGTGGTGACTATGTGGAGGTCTGATATGTACCATCTGCTGCCTGTGTGCCACATGGGCCTTTAAATTTTTAATTGATTAAGTTTTGGGTATTGAATGTTAACCCTCCACTTCAGGGTACAGTGAAACAGCTTCAAGATATGACAGGATGGAGGGGAGAGCAGGTCCTTTACTTTGGAGATCATCCCTACAGTGATCTGGCAGATGTCACCCTGGAACATGGTTGGCGGACTGGAGCTATCATTCATGAACTCAAAGTGAGGTGTAATACATGCTATATTGTTTTCTCAACCTTTTTAATAGCACATACTTAACTGAGGTGGAAGAGAAAAGAGTTTTGGGAGACTTGCATATAGTTAAATTTTCTGGAAAAACTCACTGACCTAATGAGACAGTTTTACATTTCTGTGAAATAAAGATGCTTTAATAACAACTTTTTTTTAACCTGCTTTCATCCCTAAAATAAAAACAGGAGGGTTTTGAGACAGCTAGATTGTGTAAATGTATGGTGTTTGCACATGCACTTGTGCATGTGTGTGACCTGATTCAGTTTTTGAAACAGTTGATCAGTTTCTATAAAACTTGGTATGAACATCATGCCACTGGAGCTGCTCGAATGCTGTATTTTTGCATATGTTATTATGTAAAAGTTACATTTTACTAATCCCATTAAGTCATGCAATCTAAAATGTTATTTATTTTTCTCTGTGTTACTGTTAAGTAGGCCTGATGCTGGTTTATTCCTGCTTGTTAGTTCACACTGTTTTTTCACATGTATTTTTTCCCCCTCATTATCTGTTTGATTGTTAGATAGTGTTTATGGTGTTAATTCACCATTTATTTTCCTCACTTCTAATTAAAATTCACATGTCACTCTTCTTTACTATTTGATTTAATGTTCATTAATTTGTATTTATATTTTTCATTTGTAAAATATTTACTTCCAACTAATTTTACCGTATGAGAAGTTACCACCTCAAAGAATAATATATGTATGTCATTTGCAATGAATATTGGAGAAATGCACGTACAATAATCATGTGCTTGGTAGCTCCACATTCAGATAAATGGACATTCATAAACAGTCCACTTCAGGCAACATTCATTCTTGCTGATCCGTTTTTAAATAGCATGAGATTGACACACTGAATAATGAAGAGTTCAAGATGAACTGCAACTGGCTGCAGATGTTAACACAGCTCATAGAGGACTTTCAGGATTGTGATTCAGCTGAGGAGAAAGAAGTATTGGCAAAATGGATGGCAGAACGAGATGATCTTCGGTAAATGCTGCGTCTTATATTAATGTAATGACTTATATTTCAGATTTACATTCAAACAATACTTACATGTATTTACCATGTATAGAAGTGCTGGAGCTCTAAATTTTATTGTTAGAAACTTTTTTTTGTAGATACTGTAATATATATGTGTGTGTGTGTTTTTTTATATTTATTTATTCAGCATGCTCCATTACAAAGTAATACTACATGCTTTTGTGTCATATTTTTACAGTACAGTTACCTTTACACTTATGTACATTCCTTCATTTTCTACTGTTACAACTATTGAATTATCAGCTTGTGATCTTTATAACTAGCTAGGGTACAGTGTATATACATTAAATGATGG
>Ga0123355_10012652_pt1 | contig 13081 bp, 5 predicted proteins | sample TergutEmb28metaG_3_FD_89872 | JGI IMG/M metagenome (GOLD analysis project Ga0123355, IMG submission 89872) | Embiratermes neotenicus P1 segment gut microbial communities from Petit-Saut dam, French Guiana - Emb289 P1 | ecosystem: Host-associated > Arthropoda: Insects > Digestive system > Gut ... | reverse complement strand
TGTGTGTGTGTGTGTGTGTCTGATTACCGCTTATGAAAGTGGTGGTTATGAATAGATCAGTTTTACAGGCGCCGAAAAATTGCCATTTTATTTTATGCTGTAAATTTTTAAGATAAACATTCATTCATAAGTCTTTGTAGACTAACGCTTATAAAAATGAATAAAAATTACCGAGCTTTATTATGAAGAATAGTCAGCTAATGGAGAGTAGGCAAATAATCACTGTCGTCGTGAGAAACATAAAATACGTAAGTGCCCTTTGTAGGAAAACTGTAGGTTTACTTAATGTTACGTCATTTGGTATATATATATATATATATATTCACCACGAGGCTTTAATTTTTTGAAACCGACAGAGAAGATGGACAGTGCACATGAAGACCTATGTGCAATTCTGCAACCTTCCCCAGCGTACGAATGCCACTTTCCATCACTCTGTAAAAATGAAGACATCCTTACATAAGCCAAACCGACCTGTGCGAAAGAGGCAGTCTTGGTTCCTATTAAACTAAAGTGGTAAATTTTTATATCTTATTCTTTTAGTATAGGGTTCTATTAAAAGACAAATTTAGAAATAAATTTTTACTGTACTTTTAAGGCGTGTAATTATAAAATACATAATACAAGAATATAATCCATCAAGGCGCAACTTTAATATTGCAGTTGTAGAATGCAGCTACATGTTTCGACTACTCCAAAGTAACCTTTATCAAGGCGCGCACCTTGGAGTAAAAATAAAGATAATTCAGTCCCATTACAGGCCCGAGGTGCCCAGAGGGTTCCAGGAAGTTAAGGTTCCCAGATTACGTGACAATGGCATAGGATGGTGGTAAGGTTGTCAGCCTTACGCAACGGCCGCTTTTACACCCAGGAAATACTCCTGGTACTCATTTCTGTTAGAGGCTGAGTCGACCCCAGAGCCATAGTGTGATCGGAAGGATTATGTCAATGAAAAATTTCAATGATACCACAAGGAATCGAAAAAGGGACCTTCCGATTTGTTGCACAGCACCTTAACCGCTGTGATACCGCTCGGTCCCCGCGCCTTGCAGTAGCCGAAACATTTAATTGCAATGTACAATTGCTGTATGAGAGTTGTGAATTGACTGATTATATTCTTCTGTTTTATGTAATTTTCGACTGTGATAACATGTAGACCTACTGCATATTTTCGTATTCTAGAAGCAGCGCTAAAATCGCCATTAGTTTTAAATCTGTTGATAAGATGTGGGGAAACATAGGACTATAGGACGTGTGTCTTGCAAAATGTGGGAAGACAAAATTGAAGTACGCATCTTTATCGGAGTCTAGCTTTGTATTATCATAGCATTCGTGAATTGGTAACCCAGAAGGATAAGACCGCGATCGCTCCGAGACTCTTATGCTATGCTTCTTTTCCCCCCTCACACGTTAGGAACGTAACAAGGGAAAGGTTTCAAAGAGCTGTTTACAAAGGGAAGTGTAATGATGAAACCATTCCGGCGTCAGCCTTCCACCTGATAATAGGAATTTAGTCTCAGATTCTCTGTTTCCTGCCCGAAGGTTTCACCTCAAAATCTATAAATATATTTCGATGAGGTTTGGGATTATTTTCTGCATTAAAGTTTCTGAAGCAATTTGTTAAGCCTGTTCGCAGAATTTTGAAAAGCGTCTATTAGCTTCGTCATGTCTTTGTCTCTCTGTCTGTCTGTCCGTCCATCCGTCCGCATGGAACAACTCGGCTCCCACTGAACGGATTTTGATGAAATTTGGTATTTGAGTAGGTTTCAAAATTCTGTTGACAAATTAAAGTTTAATTAAAATCTAACAAACATAATGGTTACTTTACATGAAGACCGATTTACATTTTTGATCATATCTCGCTCATTTCTTCTTGTAATGAGAAATGTTTCGGTCAAACGTTGTGGAGAAAATTGAAACACATTTTGTTTTCGATTACGTTTCTCGAAAATCGTGCCGTTTATGAGGTAATGGAGAAACATTTTGTATAGCCAGACAGGCAACAGATGACAATAAAATAAGGCGCATGCGCATTGCAACCTGGATATCTAAGTATATTACAAAAACACTCAGATTATGTAATTCTTATAACTTTTCCACTGCAACAATTGTTGCAAGAACTTGCCTCTGTGCTATTTTATACGTACATTGCCTGTCTTCTTTTGCTTGTATCCATCAGATGTAACACGTTCGTGGTATGAAGTTAAAGTTTAATTTCATAAAATTAGAAATCAATTAATCCGACAGAGAACTGTTTAATCATATGAAACAGAATCATCGTTAGGGTATCCAAATTCAATTTGAAACATTTTCCGATATGCTGAATATTTAATGAAGTAAAATGGAATTAATTTCTGATAGCAATGAGTGGGACAAAAATGTGTTCCAATAGGCAATATGTGAGTTCGTAGATTTTAGTATTTTGTGTCTGTATTCTGCCACTCTGTAGGTACGCGTGCTTACACAGATGTCTCAGTGGAACGTACTGCATATTTCTCTCGTGTGGAAGCAATGAAGTCCAATTACAAAGCAACAACCCCAGTAACGGATACTCACAACATGTTAAGTATTCTTATAAATATAGCGTTTTATGAATTGGTTTTTAAACTACTCTTGGAGAGAAGCATACAGAAAATATGTAGTCTCTTTTGACAGATCCATAGAAAGTAATGAAAGGAAAGCAAAGTAGAGTTGTTGTTTAAGAGAACGAAGGAGAAAAAGAAATGAGGTCGCGATAGTTCGACTTAACTCAACCAGCTGAAAATATGCAAATTTTATGCAGATTTGTTATGTTTGGAGAAGGTGCTGCCCTCTTAAGTCGCTTGTCTGAAGCTTGACGTACAAATGCAGAAAATTCTTTGCTTTTATTCATAAATATGTATCTCAAGAGTGATCTAAGGCAAAAGAGAGATAAAAAATTAACTCTCTATAGATGAAAGGCACAAGCGTAGCTGTACATGCGGGTCTGCTTTTAATCCATCTTCATCACGCAGGGAAGTAGTGGATATATTTTATCGTTATCCGAATAACCACGGTTAGTTGTTTTGCGTAATTGTGCCTCTCTCCCTGTACAAATTTTGTTTATGTTTATGACGTTTGCATTTTTACTAGACTGACAAAGATGCGGCAGTATGTACTATGTTTTCGTTACATTTATTTAAAAAATGCATGCATGTTTTGTGTATATATATATATAATGTTTTGCTGACCGTGCATCTCAGTATAATCTTAGTAATTAACCAACTTAATGCACAAAATCTTGTTTTATAATAAGTTTATTATGTACCTCTACATGTTTCGAGCACTATGTGCTCATCATCAGGAGGTCAAAATTGTATTATAGAGCATCTGGTATCATCATGTCTGTAGGTGGCCGTCCGGTGTACAGGTTGAGAGAGGAGTCCTCTCTCAACCTGTACACCGGACGGCCACCTACAGGTGTGATGATAACAGATGCTGTATAATACAATTTTGACCTCCTGATGATAAGCACATAGTGCTCGAAACATGTAGAGGCACATAATAAACTTATTATAAAACAAGATTTTGTGCATCGAGTAGGTTAATTACTAAGAGCATATTATATATTTTGTGTTTATTCGAATATATTTTATCTGACTTGACCAATTAATTTTAAACTTGCGAATACAGCAGAGCCTTCATTACACATATCAACAAGTCCAAGAACCTGGTAACTGTCTTCCGTTATAATTTGTATTTTAACCAGAATTTTAATATTATAAGGTTCTACAACGCATGAATAATAGACTAGTTGAAGCGGTAAGACGTCAAGAATGAACATGGATGTGGAAAAGTCTAGGGTAATGATGACTGAAGGAAGGTTAGTTAGATCGGTCAACTGTTGCGTAGAAACCGCCTTATAAAACAAGCTATTGAAGGGGAGGTTGAAGTAATGAGGATACGAAGAAGAAGACCTCAGCAGCTACTCGAATAGCTCGAGAAAATGTTATGATGTTGGAATTTGAAAGAGGAAGCACTAGACCAATCTCTACAGAACTCCTTTTCGAAGAGGCTGTCGACCTGCCGTAAGACAGGATACGCAGTGAATGAGATCTGTTTCTTAAGCAGAAGCTGTGGTTTTATCCTGCTTATCTGTTCGAATTTTTTACCGTCTTCAGGAAACGACTTTTACCAGAAGTGTATTAATATAAGAGACAACGACTGATGCAGCATAACTATGTAACTAAATCACTATACGAAGCATCATCAGAAGCAAATTGTTACCGAGCTTCTGTAGAAATTATATGCTTTTTTACGACTCAGGAGGTTTCTAAGGTGTTCGTGAGATCCCATCAGCTGTCTGTGTTTTGATCCGTTCAGGTTGGAGGCTCTGTGTAATAGCTCCTATCACGCTGCTCCCTTACGTCGAGAATGCTTTAAACTCTCTCCCTCTGAAGGAAAAATTTTTATCGACTTCCCGCAACTGCATATTCTGTTCACTTGCAGCTACTCTTGATATATCTACCAAAGAAGAAACAATTTTATCTAGCATTGTAAAAATATACAATTTCGTTTCGAGCATTAATTGTGTATTATTATCACCATAGTTGAAAATACTTTGGTCAGTGTTGTATAATAAAAGCTTTCTTATCCGCATGCCGTACTCAAATACGAAAATAGTCCGATGTTTATTGGACCGTGCATCATTGTGACAGTTGAAGAATAAAAATCCAACTAGATGTCACTTGTTTTATTTACTTTACTTCTTAGATACTCAACATGTTTCGGGTATTAATATGTCCATCTTCAGGAATTTGCGACTATGGTGTTGATCTACCACACTGGCTGTATTGTTCTTGGATTGTTGTGTGTTGGAGTTAGGGTGCGGTTCGACTCGGGTTGTATCCGGGCTACCGGCTTAAGCAGCCGGCAGACCGGATACCACCCTAGCCGAACCGCACCCTAACTCCAAAACTAGCAATCCAAGAACAATACAGCTAGTGTGGTAGATCAACACCATAGTCGCAAATTCCTGAATATGGACATATTAATACCCGAAACATGTTGAGTGTCTAAGAAGTAAAGCAAATAAAACAAGTAACATCTAGTTGGTTTTTTATTCTTCAACGAAAATAGTCATGCCAAAATGTAACGCAAATTTCACTGTTTATTTTGTGTTTGCAGTACTTAACTTAATGACGTAATGATTATTTTTCACGTTGTTATTTTGTAAAGTGGCATACAAGTCCTCCTGTAAACTCTTAGGGTTATATTCTCATACAATGTCAGCACAAATTGAAAAGTTTATGAAGTGTATCTTAGCTGTTGAGTTTCTTTCCACTAAACGCACCCTTTATTTAGAAAGTAATTTTGAGATTAAGTAGGATAACACTTTAAAACAGCGGACAGTGTTATGGGTCTTCTATGAAACACTTGTCCTGTTCTGAATATTAAATTGCCAAGCTTAACAGATAATTTAAAACACTTCCTAGGTCATGAAGTACCTGAAATCCTTCGTCTTTCTTCAAATATTTACCGAAGATGTTAATAGGTACACAAAGGGGAAACAGATTTAATACTGCAACACGTAATTTCCATAATGGAAAACGGTCTAAAAGTTGAGTAGTTGATTTATGAAGTTTAACAATGACGTACTTCTAGAACAGTGAGAGGAGCCTTGCAAGTTGGTACTGGGGATGTGCTGAGAGTTGAGAAATTTTGTGTTTCAGTTTATTTTCAGGAATATTCCACTTCAATATTTGTGCACTTAACTGTGTGTAAAAGGTGTTTTATCATCTATAGTATCGCGAAAAGGACACTTTAAAGAGTAGACTTTAACATTTGTTTATAGGCTACATAGTGTGTGAAAGATATCCTTATTCCATTGGCTTTCATTTTTCTTCTTTTTTTATGGACATGTTTTGGAATCAATTTGCATGACTGTATAATAATCGGCTGCGTTAAGATTAAATGGATCTGTGAGTTCTTGTTTCTCCAAGAAGCCGGTAACCAGCGTTTGTTTATAGATATGGAAGAGAGGGAAACTCTCCTCTCCTATTTCCCCTGACGCCCACCACAATGGTCTAGTCTAAGAGAAACTACAGTTCTTTTTTGCAGTTCTAAATCACTTACCCGATGACGGTCAGAATAAGGGCAGTAACATGTCCTTGTGAATAAAACAGACTAACAGTTATTTCTTGAAGTTGTGCTGTTTAGAACATATAATTGATCTGGTTTAATACAACATGACGGAATGACGACAACTGAAATTAAAGATCCAAAAATGAGACCATTTGTTTCGATAGGCTGCTGTGTGTTTCAGTCCGTCCGCTAAAATTCAACGACAGTTGGTAAATAGAATTTTATTATTTTTGACACTGAAGAATTCACCCAACGCTGGATTAATTATCGATATTAGTTAAAATAGGAAAACAGTTAAGGGATATTTGTATAATATCGGTGATTATTTTGGCGCAAGTCCCTATACGTATTTCGTAAGAAAATATATTTTGAACAGAGGTCTTAGAAAAAAAATCATTACATACGTTCTGTAACCATGAATTTGCATTAGTAAATTTAAAATCTAAATAAAAAAAGACAGATACTTCAAACCAGAGCTCTTGCGCTATGCCTGCACCTTCTGTCCTGTCAGGTTGATTCTAAATTATTTCTTTCATCTATGGCTGGCATAATTAAACTTATCAGACCTTTACCTACAGATCTGTTGATAAACATAAGGCGAATGTTTGTTAGCCTGACAACATTTGAGTTCTTCTTATTACAGTAATTTTCTGTGCCTTAGGCGTTGGATATTATTGTAAAAGTGCAAGAAATATTTTATGGCAAAAAGGTTGAGCTTTGCTATGGTTAATCCATTTCGGCTCATTTCATTCCACACTTCCCTCCTTACCAGTTTCAGTTTCAGTTTCAATCTCCATAATATCGCCACACCTTTCTCTAAATTACTTTCCAGATCAATTGCAACTTGGTCGCTGCTTGATTCGATAGAACTTACACTGATACAATAGGATTTGATCTACAGATCTAGGCGTGAAGGACAAATCTGTAGACGGGTTTCTGTATTTTTCTCAGTTCTCCAATGAAAATTGTTGAAAGAAACGTGTCCACATTCTTCCGCTTCCTTCTTAAGCCATAACAACAAATTTTTATTTCCTTCGATTCCATAAACTCTGTTAGGAAAATACAGATAAATGTCCTAGCAAAGGCCTGGCTACTTCTGCTGGACAAATATTTTTGAGCGGAATGCGGACTATCGTCATTACGGTAACATTTGCACTGCCAGAAAGTCACATGTCTTGGACTATTTATTCGTTAGTGTGCACATCAAATCTCAGTGTAATTATAAGTGACTGAGTTGTAAAGGATGTAAAATGAATTTGGTAATCAATGACAGCGACGATATGGAATATGTAACATCCGTCACAAGTTTATGCAAGTTGTTTAATTTTTTTAAATTTATATAGGATAAAATTAATTTTAATTGCTTATTTATTTATTAATATCAGTAACACAACAATAATATACATGAACATATATGAAGTTAAGGGAGTAAGGAATTTAATATATGAAATAGATATAAGGCTTCACGAGATTTTGATGAGAGGCGGCCATCAACAGGACTTCGTACAGCATTAGGCAAAGCAAAAATGTTCAGCCAAAGGAGCCTGTTCGCAGGCATTTGAACGTGTAACTTCCTTCACATAGGGCCCTGAGGGTCTTTTTTAATTGCGCTTACATACGGTACGTTACTCAATAGACCACATCCACATATCGAGCGTTTCCCTCTTCTGGTCGTCCGCAATTTTTTACTCAATATTTTCGCTGGTTCTCTAGGTTATCAGAGGCCGTCTCCTTCATCCGTAAAATGAGGAAGAGCTGTGCTGCGGTAAGTACTGACTGAGAGCCGACTGTAGCTCGGCCGGCAAAATATTCCCACCTTTCGTGGAAATATAAATTTTATTACCGTATTCATAAGCGCTCGCCATTGTACCTTACCCATCTTAATTCAGTCACAAGCTTTGAAAATTATTTCGCAGTATTTAAATACTCTTCCCCATCTATGTCTATATTTTTCAAAATATCTCTTTCTTTGATGACCACAACCATTTGTGCATTTCATATCTTCACCATGTCTACAACGCGGCTTCTTGATTTCATCTCTCTAATATTCGCAATGTTGGAAAAAAAAAAATTCCCGCCATGCTTCTTCTACTGCCCCGCTGTCAGGTGACGTCAAGCAAAGGCACGCACTCCACTCACCTAGGCGGATCCATTGTCTTGTATACTGGGAAAAGCAAAACTGTTCGCTATTTGTCAAAACGGATACGCCTGTGTGACGTTTTGTGAGTTAAGCTGGAGTATTGGTGTGTTAAATATGAGAACGAAGACTGCTCTCATATTGACACATAAACGCGCAGAAGTGGTTACTTACTTCAGCCATCGACTGTACCACAGCCAGTCCATTTTACGTTACTCGACACAAGTAATCTCTGCATTGTTTCCGGTGCCCTTTGTCCTCTACACTTCTGAATATTTCTATTTTTAATGAGACGCTAGTCGCAAACCAGTGCGAACTATGTGGGGCGCCGAGAAGGTCGATATTCCCTATTAAACTTTACGTATGAGAAAACTTCAGCAAGCAAGCCGTAATCCACTAATGCAGGAAAGTTAAGCTGAATGTGTAACCCGGTAGTGCCGAAGGCCTAATTTCTCATCATCAAAAGATGTACCAGGAGTAAAGAGCACCCCATTCTGTTTTGCACGCCGACAGTACTGTAAATGTTACTACATCCCTCACCCTTTTGACAAGTGCCTCCCTGTAATACGGTGGCTTTTGTGTTCGTGTACCACTTTTTGCCGCAAGCAACATGGTGGCGCAGCGGTGGAATATTTGTCAAAAACAAAAGCCACTCCCAATTCATCTCATTTCTGAAATTGCCTCGTCAAATTTCCGTAAACCTCTCTTGTACCTAAGTTTGCGAAACAAACATACGAATCTTACCCGAGGCTTCTGTTCTGTTAACCAGAAATCCGTGACATTTTAATGCATATAACACTTACATATGCTATGTTATACTTTGGAATAAATGCTAAGTTTTATTCGGCGAAGAGCGTTGTTAGGATTGGGAACAGCGTAATACAAAAATGAACATAGGTACGAGGTACTGTGTGTGTGCGGCAGATGGAAGAGCACAGGCGTATGGCTGAAAGCAGAAAAATCAAAGGTATAAGAAGAGATGAAATGAAAGGCAAAGAATCTAGCAGCTGAAACAGAGACAGTAAAGAAAGACATAACAACTAACGAAATGCAAATGATGAGGAAATGAACACAAAAAAGAAAGGAAAATGGAGGAAGAAGAAGAGGTAGTGTAATATAAAATAACGGAAGAAAAAAGTAGAGGAAGAAGCCAAGAAGAGGGACAGGGTGGTAGCCAAATGAGGAATGAATAAAAACAGAAAGAATGTCACGAAAAAGTAAAAACAAGGAGGTAACAGGAAAGAAAATATTGATGAATAAAAATAATTGTCAGGGTAACAAAACTATCTGCACTTAGAGGGACTAAATAAAAATTGTACGAGTATACTAGTAGAAATTGTGAGTACAAAATATTATGTAATACACATATAAAATAAACGACTAAGAAGAAATACGTGGGATTCTCGTAAGCCTGCTCATGAAATATTACTTCGCCTTTCGATAAATCATAAATTTAAAAATGAGATCCGGAAGCCAGCCATTGGGAGAACATTTTGTTAGCCGCAATTCGTGACAGCACTGTGTTGCTAGGAGTGGCGACTGTTATGAAGTGGATCAATATTTTTGTTTGTTTGTTTGATCCCTTTTTACATCTGTGCGTGTTAAATGCATGAACATTCATCACGGCGTTTGCATTAACACTGTGGCTATCCAGAGTGTTTCCAACGTAAGTGGGGCCTACGATACATCATGGGGAAGTGGCCTGTATTCCACAAGCAGAGTCAACGGCTGTAGCTGTTTTGAAACCTTACAAACCAAACCCCTTATATGCCAATAGTACCTACGTAATACACAACCACGAATGCACTGGCTTAAGAAACCGCATTTTTCTACACTTTTTACTCGGTACTTTTGTGTACTGTATGATACTATCAAGAAAGAGTGGTTTTGTAATGATATAACTTTCGCAGATTGTTCTGTAATGTGGACGGACTGTTGTTATTTGTTAGGTAGGAGCTGAGAATATACTCTATATAATATTGCCATTAAGCCAAAAATTTTAGGCGCGTACGCAAAATTGTCAAAAGCGACTATTAGCTTCGTCGTGTTTGTCGCTCTGTCCGTCCGTCCGTCCGCATGGATCAACTCGGCTTCCATGTGACACGTTTTCAAGAAATATGAGTATTTTTCGAAAATCCGTCGGGATAATTCAAGTTTAATTAAAATGTGATCTAAATAGCATCTACTTTACATGAAGATCAATATACATCTATGATCATACGTCGCTCAATTCTTCTTAAAATGAGAATGTTTCAGGCAAAAGCTGTAGAGAAAATGAAAACAAATAATTTGTGTTCAATAACTTATGCTTTTCGAAAATCGTGTCACTTATGAGATAACGTGGAAAAATATTGTACAGCCGGACAGGCCACAGAAGACTATATGGCGTACGAGCAATGGTTTCGCGAAAGCTGTTACTGTATATGTATATTGCCTCTCTTGTACTTAGTGGTATTGATTAATCTGATAAGGCTGCTGTTCCTCCCTTTTATTTTGTCATGTATCAGGGAAACAGTATGTTAGAAATGGCACATTAGGTGAGACACAGAAGACTAAAAACGGAGGAGAGTAAATTCTCGATTCTTTATTACTGCTCCAATCAAAAGTTATCATTTCTGCCATGTCCAGAAAATCACAGAAATGAAATTTATTCTTATATATATATATATATATATATATATATATATATATATCTGTGGTACAGTAAATTTCAGTTTTATATATATGTAAACACTTACATAAACGTTGTGTCCCGCCTTACGAAACTGATAGAAATAACTGATATTTGAACTCAGTAGCAGACCTTGTTATTACCTCGTAGCAACTTTTTTGAAGTCTTCCTCTGTTATCACAGTGTCAGATGGTTAGGTAACAACTTCCAACATCTTTTGTACTGTCCAGTGTGTTTATGAGCTTCTTTAATTCTCATAATCAGTACAACTTTCCCATGATCATCAACAAGACAGGCGATGTACGTATAACGTAACACTGAGGAGCGTTCATGCAACGATTGTTACAGTGGAAAAGCAATCAGTTTTACATATTTTGAGTGTGTGTCTGTGTCTGTGTGTGTGTGTGTGTGTGTGTGTGTGGGTGTGTGTCTGTGTGTGTGTGTGTGTGTGTGTGGGTGTGTGTCTGTAGACTTAGGTATCCAGCATGTGGCGTATTGTCACCTGTGGCCTGCCTGACACTACTACCGGGATGCTGATAAGTCCTTAGCCCGACCAAGAAGGAAACAAGCTCGGAAGCATGTCAGGGACGCGCGCGATTTCAACAAAATCGAGATGCGAGCTGTCATCAAGTTACATTTCCTGCAAGGCAAGGCGCCGAAGTAAATTCACACAATTCTGACAGAAATATTAGCGTGTTTTCTTCTTGGTCGGGCTAAGGACTTATCAGCACCATGTATATTTTTCCACATTATCCCATAAAAGGCACGATTTTAGGAAACAGTTTTTGAGCACAAAATATGTGTTTTGATATTCTCTACAAACTTTGTCTAAAACATTTCTCATTCCACGAAGAACTGTGCAAAATATGATCACAAGTAAAGATTGGTCCTCAAGTAAAGTACCCGTTATTTTCGTCAGAGTTTAGTGAAACTTTTATTTTCTCGACAGATATTCCAAAAATACTCAAATATCAGATTTTATAAAAACCCGTCCAGTGGCAGCCCAGGCGTTCCATGCTGACAGACGGACAGACGGTCAGACATGAATAAGCTGATAGTAGTTTTTCGTAATTTTGCGAACGCGCCTAACAATGAACCGAGATTTGCAGTTGAGAATAGGTGCACTTTCTTGCGTGTAGGAACCTAGTTTATAAGAAGTTTTAGTCGAACTCTCTAAAGGGCTAATTATGGTTGAGTTCGGGCATTTAATTAATTATTGGCCCACATGTAAAATAAACCGCGTTGTAATGTTCAGTATTTCGTTCTGGTTTTGGAGATACTCATTTCAAATATTCTGCAGAAAGTTTACTGAGCCTATTGGTAATTACAGACTTTCTCCATGAAAGTTATGGGACTTAGTAATTCTACAGCATGTCACAAGTGCTTAACCGTTTGGCGTCGGAATTATTTTTTAAATTTTAGCACACTCTGTATATAAAATGGGAATAATACAGGAAACAAATACGTTAGAATTATGAAACAAACTGCATTTTGAAGAGAAAAAAGAAACGGAGAGTCTATGCCATGTTTAAAATATTGAGTACCTTTATTTGTTGAATAAATATATAAAATGAAACGTTTACAGGTTAGTGGTGCGGCACGACCACTATAGTGGTCGTTAGGCGTCAAAGGGTTAAGCCTTCTTCTTTCCCATCTCCTTATTCGTTGTCACAATATCATTGCAGCTTATATAGCACTGTTAAGTGGAACAAGAACCAAAACTCTTATAATGGACATTGTTTAACCCAGGTCACCACTCTAATTACATGACAGAACAGTTGCTTATGAGTCTCCAGTTCTGGAGACGAAACTTCTACCCTTTCAAGTAAAACAGGGTTGCACACTTCTACACCATTAAGTGCTAGGGAATGAACTTAAGTAATATAAGTTGGTCCCACTTTACATCGGTAATAAAGCGTTTTTCAAGCGTTGGTAATGAAACGTCTGCGGGTAAGCGGGAAGGTAAGTATGTTTTGAAAGATCGGTGTCACTCTGCTAACACGGCGTGTTTCAGCGATTGGTGTAGTGATGGAAAGGTTCAAGTATGCTATTATTCTAAAATAGCCAGCTTATTGCACAATGTTTTTATTTTAAAAACAGTTATGTTTTAAACAACCGTTAAAATATATTTTAATTATCAAATCTCCAACATGTTTCGGTCAGCACTGACC
>Ga0123355_10012651_pt1 | contig 13082 bp, 15 predicted proteins | sample TergutEmb28metaG_3_FD_89872 | JGI IMG/M metagenome (GOLD analysis project Ga0123355, IMG submission 89872) | Embiratermes neotenicus P1 segment gut microbial communities from Petit-Saut dam, French Guiana - Emb289 P1 | ecosystem: Host-associated > Arthropoda: Insects > Digestive system > Gut ... | reverse complement strand
TGCTGTATATATTTTACACATTTGCATATATTAACCGCAAATATTCTTGACAATATGACCATGTAGGGTTATAATTTAGTGACAATGCGAGTGGTTCAGATCATTCGTTGGGGCTAGTCGAAAGACTCGGGTCCCACCACGGCGGGGAATTACCCCGCCACTTTCCTTTTTATGAGGTGTTTTGTTGAATAATATAAGTGTTTTCATCGATGAAGCAGGTGATTTTGGACCGTATGAGTACCATTCGCCATATTATATAGTAACAATGGTTTTTCATGACCAATCTAATGAAATAGCAAGTAATATTAGTTTATTAAATTCAAAAATACGTAACTTAGGGCTACCTGATCATACAATTCATACGGCACCATTAATACGTAACGAAAAACTATATAATGGGATGCCGTTATTAGAGAGAAAGCGCATTTTTAATGCAATATACCATTTTGTTAGGATGTCAAAAATATCGTACCATTCAATTATTGTTAAAAAAAAGCACTGCATTGATGATGTAGATTTAATCTCAAAACTTACGAAAAGATTGTCTGAATTTTTAATTGAAAATAATAAAGAATTAATAAAAAACAATTACGTGATTTGTTATTATGATTATGGACAACGAGAATTATCACATATTATTGCGTCCGTATTTAGTGCAGTTTTGGATAATGTAAAATTCAAGAAGGTTTCTCCAGCTGATTACAAGCTTTTCCAAGCTGCTGATTTTCTTTGTACAATGGAGTGGTTGTCTGCAAAAGCTAAAGGGAAAATCCTTTCAAAATCTGAATTACTATTTTTTGGCTCTTCAAAGGAGCTTTCGAAAACATACTTACGAACGGTTCATAAAAAACGCATTGCGTAACAGGTATGTGACCGATAAAACACAAGAAGCCAAATCACACATCTTTTGTTGGTGCATTACTTAACTATGCTTAACGTGAAGCCGTCATAGCCTTTTATGCCGACTGTTTGTAAAGAAGTAGATTCAATGGCTTTTGTGTTGCTTAGTTTTTCAATAAACTGCTGAACGCCTATAACTTTTGGATCAGAGCTGTTTTTGTTACATAATTCACCGTCACGTATGACATTATCGCCATAAATAACTGTTCCGGATTTTGAAAGTTGCAAGGACAACTCTAAATACTTAGAGTAGTTGGGCTTATCTGCGTCGATAAAAATCATATCAAAAGGTTCTTCTTTTTCTGCAATTAATTGTTGTAACAAATCAGATGCGTCACCGTTCAAAACATTTACTTTGCTCGACAACCCTGCATAATTTATGTTTTTGCACGCCAATTCAGCATAAATTGCTTCGTACTCAATACTTACGACAATACCGTCATCAGGGATTGCTTTTCCTAGCCAGATCGTGCTATAACCACAAAATGTTCCAAGCTCGAGTATGCGCTTGGCATTTTTGATTTTAGCCAACATGTATAAGAGCTTACCTTGTGTTGGAGAAATCTCCATGTCTGGTAGATTAAGGTTACGACTTTGTGTAAGTGCATGTTCTAACGCAACATCTTCCTCAATAAGGCCCTCAGTTAAATAAAGGTCATTATTTGTCCAAATATCCATAGTGTGCTCCTCCTAGATTCTGCGACTACGCGCAGAATGACGTTGGGGTGTTGCGCAGAATGATGTTAGAATCTTCCGCAAGTCGGCGCTACCTATTATACCACAACTGAGGCTGTTGCAAAACGCACGTCATTGCGGACTCCGATCCGCAATCCCCTAAACATAGCACCGATTCATGGGATCTCGGATCAAGTCCGAGATGACGGGCTTATAGAGGCTCTGTGGTAACTTGCATAAGTTTAAAACAATAAGGGGAGCGAGTGCTCCCCTTAATTAATCGAGTGTTTGCTTAGAAGTTTTTGCGAGGTGCGTTTGTTGTGTGTAGTAGGTCGTGTGCCTTTTTGCTACCTGGTTCACCAAGATACTCATCGTAGAGAACTTTGATTTCCGGGTTTTCAAAGGATTTGCGAATTGGTCGACTTTCGTCTGCTGTGTAGATAGCTTTGGTACGTGCTGCAACTAAGTCTACATTATTGCGTACAGAGTCGCTCTGATATGGTTGACCGCCACCGTTAATACAGCCACCGCTACATGCCATGATTTCGATCATGTGTAGTTCTTCTTCGCCGTTCTTAACTGCATCTAAGAGTTCTCTTGCATTAGCAAGTCCTGATGCGACAGCTACTTTGACATCCATGCCAGCGATTTTGTATGTCGCACGTCTTACACCTTCCGGTCCTCTAACTTCGTTAAAGTTTACGACCTCAAACTTATCATCCAGCCAGTGACTTGCAGTTCTCAGCGATGCTTCAAGAACGCCACCTGTTGCTCCGAAGATGACGCCTGCGCCACTTCCTGTGCCGAATGGATTGTCAAAATCTTCGTCAGGCAGATTTGCAAAGTCAACACCGTCTGCTTTTAGCATACGTGCAAACTCGCGTGTTGTGAGAGCTGCATCAACATCAGGTACTCCTGCTGCATCTTGGTTGTCACGTCCGATTTCAAACTTCTTCGCAGTACAAGGAATGATTGAAACAACAAAAACATCTTCCGGTTTCAGATTATTCTTCTCAGCAAAGTATGTCTTGAGTATTGCACCGAACATTTGTTGTGGTGATTTACATGATGACATATTGTCAATTAGATCAGGATAATAATGTTCACAGAACTTTACCCAACCAGGTGAGCAAGATGTGATAAGAGGAAGAGTTCCGTTGTTCTTCACACGATCAAGAAACTCATGAGCTTCTTCCATTATTGTGAGATCAGCGGTTAGAGTCATGTCATAAGAACCGTCAAATCCTGTACGGCGCATTGCTGCTGCAAGCTTGCCTGTGACAAGTGAGCCCAGTGGCATGTCGAACTCTTCACCGAGAGTTACACGGATAGCAGGTGCTGCAAATGCAAAGACTTTTTTGTTAGGATCTGCAATAGCTTCACGTACTTTTTGTGTGTCATCTTTTTCATATAATGCGCCTGTTGGGCAAACCACGATACACTGTCCGCAGTAGACACAAGGAGCGTCATTCAAGTTGTGGTTGAATGCACATGTGATATTTGTGTCGAAGCCTCTGTTGGCTGCGTCAATGACTGATATAGACTGTTGGTCTGAACATGCTGCAATACAGCGTCTACAGAGTACGCATTTTGTGTTATCACGTACGATTGCGGGAGAATGATCATCAAGTTCGTAATCATGTGTCGAACCGGCAAAAGTATGCTCGTCAATTGCGTAATCGTTACAAAGCTTGAGGAGTTGGCAACTGCCACTCTTTACGCAAGAAAGACACTCTCTTCTGTGGTCTGATACGATGAGTTCCAGTGTGTGTTTTCTTGATTCTCTGATTTGTGGAGTGTTTGTTTGAACTTCCATTCCTTCAAAAACAGGATAAACACATGCTGCAACAAGTGAGCGTCCGCCCTTTACTTCTGCAAGGCAAATTCTACATGCGCCGATTTCGCATAAGCCTTTCATGTAGCAGAGAGTTGGAATCTCAATGTTGGCATATTTAGCCGCTTCCAGTATTGTTATGTCGCTTGGAACTTGGAGCGACACGTTGTTAATCTTAATGTTTACCATATCCATATATTCGCTTCGCTCCTTTATTGTTTTATTATTGCGTCAAACTTACATTTCTCTAAGCAGACACCGCATTTAATACATTTACTTTGGTCGATTTCATGTACTTGCTTAACTTCACCTGCGATACAATCAACCGGGCAAACTTTTTTACAAAGAGTACAGCCGATACATTTCTCAGGAACAACAACGTACTGTAGTAAGTCTGTACAGACTCCTGCAGGACATTTTTTGTCAATTACATGAGCTCTATACTCATCTCTGAAGTATTTGTACATTGATTTAACCGGGTTGGACGCTGTTTGACCTAGCGCGCAAAGTGATGAAACAGAGATGTGCTCACAGAGCATTTCCATTTTATCAAGGTCTTCCAGTTCGCCATTTCCTGATGTGATTTTATCAAGGATTTCGTATAGACGTTTTGTACCGATACGACAAGGGCTACATTTACCACAAGATTCTTCAACTGTGAAGTCTAGGAAGAATTTCGCCATGTCAACCATACAATTGTCTTCGTCCATAACAATAAGACCACCGGAGCCCATCATTGAGCCCACTGCTGCGAGATTTTCAAAGTCAATTGGTATATCAAAGTGTTCAGCAGGGATACATCCGCCTGATGGACCACCTGTTTGTGCAGCTTTGAATTTTTTGCCGTTAGGAACGCCACCACCGATTTCATCAACGATTTCACGTAATGTAATTCCCATTGGAATTTCAACAAGACCAACGTTAGTAACATTGCCACCCAGTGCAAAAACTTTGGAGCCTTTGGACTTTTCAGTTCCCATTGCTGCAAACCAATCAGCACCTTTAAGTAGAATTTGTGGGATATTGGCAAATGTTTCAACGTTATTCAATACTGTAGGCTTGCCGAACAGACCTTTAACAGCAGGGAAAGGAGGACGTGAACGTGGTTCACCACGATGTCCTTCAATTGAGAGTAGCAAAGCAGTTTCTTCACCACAAACGAATGCGCCTGCGCCAAGTCTGATTTCTAAGTCAAAATCAAATCCTGAGCCGAAAATGTCTTTTCCGAGTAATCCATACTCTTTTGCCTGGTCGATTGCAATTTGCAAACGATGAACAGCAATTGGATATTCAGCACGAACATAAACATAACCTTGATTTGCGCCAACAGCGTAGGCAGCAATGCTCATTGCTTCAATTACAGAGTGTGGATCACCTTCAAGTATTGAACGATCCATAAATGCGCCGGGATCGCCTTCGTCAGCATTTGCGCAGACGTATTTTTGATCGCCTTTTGCATTTGCAGCAAATTCCCATTTCATGCCTGTTGGGAATCCTGCGCCACCACGTCCGCGAAGTCCGGAAGCTTTTACAACGTCGATAACTTCTTGTGGAGTCATTTCTGTAACAGCCTTACCGAGTGCTGCATATCCATCAAATCCGATATATTCGTCAATGACTTCAGGATCAATTACACCACAGTTTCGTAGTGCAACACGAGTTTGCTTTTTGTAAAATCCTGTTTCGTTGAGAGATTTTAACTCATCACCGTCGCCAACTGTTTCGTGATAAAGAAGACGTGTTACGATACGCCCTTTGAGTAGGTGTTCGTCAACGATTTCTTTACAGTCTTCGGCTTTAACTTGAGAGTAAAAACTTCCCTCAGGATAAACAATCATAATTGGGCCGATAGCACACAAACCGAAACAACCTGTGTGTACGACCTTAACTTCGTTTTCAAGACCAACTGCTTTTATTTCTGCTTCTAATGCATCACTTACACCATAACAACCGGAAGCAACGCAACCTGTGCCGGCGCAGAGCAACACATGAGATCTGTATAAACTCATACTCTACTTCTCCCCTTATACTTTTTCATATGCGCCAATGGTATATTCAGAAACAACATTACCATTTACCACATGATCGTTTATGATTTTTGCAATTTTGTCCGGAGTAAGATGAACGTATGTAACCTTGTCTTTGCCAGGAACAATAACGTCCATTAAAGGCTCAAGTTTGCACATTCCGATACATCCTGTTTGTGCAACTGTGACATGCTCCAGGTTTCTTTTTGCAAGCTCGGCAGTAACTTCGTTGATTATTGCGCGTGCGCCTGCAGCGATACCGCAAGTTGCCATGCCTACAACGATTCTGATAGCATTGTCGCCATCTTCACGTACAGTTGTATTGTGCTTCATTTTGTCTTTGATTGCTGCTAGTTCAGCTAGTGATTTCATTTACTTCGCTCCTCCTGATAAATTTTCTATGTGTTCGCTAATATATTCTTTTAAAAAAGTTAAGATTGCCGGGCTATTTAGTGAAGCGTCATCACCGATCAATTGCTTAACCTCTTGCGTTGAAAACAAAAATTCTTTCTCGTCTACAATGTACCTAATAACGAAATCCACTGTGAGATTGAGTGATACTAGAGTTATAATTGTTTCTGTGAGATTTCCAATCGGCTGGCGATCGATATGACTCATGACGAAGATTGCTGTGACCGTTGTTCCGACTCCAAGTGTCGAGATAATCTCAAATGATCCACCTGTAATCTCAGCAGCTTCTTTTAAGAAAGAAATCCCAAGACCAATTTTTCTGGTTGTGCGTGTTGTGGAGAATGGACTTTCGACTGTTTTAAGAAAATCCTCACTCATCCCTTTTCCGTTATCTTTAATGCGAATAGTAATGCGGTCTAATGTGGAATCTTCTTCAACATCAATCTCCACCAAAGTAGCCTCAGCAGCTATGGAGTTCTGCGCTATATCAAGGATATTGAGAGAAAGTTCATCCATCATAGTTTTGCCTCATTGTTACTAGCCCATTTCGAGCGGTTTTCACAGATTTTTTCGCGTATGTAGGGCGATAAGACCCGTTCTAGCGAAAAAATATGGGGAAATTGCTCGGTGTGGGCGTTATTCAGTGTCCGCATTCATGTATTGAGCGATAATTCCCGGAACCATGTCCACATCAACCTTTGCGTGAACATCTTCGTTGATAGAAAGCACAGGAGCTAGTCCGCATGCGCCTACACAACGAGCTGAATCAAGAGAAAACTTCATGTCAGGCGTACATTCGCCGTCTTTGATGTCCAACTCTTGCTCAAATTTATGGAGAACATCACCTGCTCCAACAACGTAACAAGCAGTTCCCATGCATATAACAATTTTATACTTGCCTTTTGGTGTTAGCGAAAATTGTGAGTAGAAAGTTACAACACCGTACACTTCGCTAAGCGAAACACCCATACCATCGGCGACCATTTTCTGGACCTCCTCCGGCATATACCCATAAATGCGCTGTGCCTCTTGGATGACGGGCATAAGTGCTCCCTTTCGATCTTTGTTAAGAGCAATCGCTTCTTTAAGCTCTTGTTCTTGTTCCTTTGTACCTGCAAATGCAATAGCGGTGGCTTGACTCATAAAATTACTTCTTCCTTTCTTTAGTAACCGCTGCTCTATTCTTTGAGTAAAATCAATCAGTGGCTACCTAAATTACAGCATTATATATAGTATAATAAAATGTCAAAATAATCAAGAAAATGACACTTTATTTTACATTAAAAAATCTATTGCTGCCTTTGCCGATAGCTCGGGGAGCAACATGGAGTGTTTTCTTTCACTTATTGACCAGAGTTGATGTGCATCTGATGAGTATATGACATTCCCTTTTTCAGGAAAATTAACTATTTCTTCATCAAATCCATTTTCAAAACCTCTTGATGAAACTTCAACAGTATTTATATCAAGATGAGGTGGTAAAAAACCCAAGTTTGATATAACGCTGAAGGAATCTCTGTCGATATGAGCGGGAATAAAAGCTCCGTCATGACTATGAGTTAGTTGACTAAGATCATCAAATGAAATTGTTGTTGGCGCAATGAGCATACGCTCTACTTCGCCTATTTTTTGGTCATCTGTGTCGTATAAAATCTGATCTCCGAAAATATCTACACGGTTAGGGAAGGTCGAATAAAAAGGACTGAGCTTGGATTCAAAGCTCAAGGCAGAATCTATATCGCTGAAAAGGCAAAGCACATGAACCTCTTCCGCAGTTGAAACTTCAACACCAGGCAGAACGATTAACTCCCTTTCAGACGTTTGTGCGTTTAATCCCTCAGCGACCGTTATAACAGCACCAGCGTTTGCCAGTGAGTTGTGATCGGTTATAGCTATTATATCAAGACCGTTAAGAAGCGCCATGCCGACAATGTCGTTTGGCGTCATATCATTATCTGCACAAGGTGAAAGTGCAGAATGTATATGTAAATCGTAGTATGTTTGTATCATGGGTTTCCTTATCCTAAAAGCTTTGCGATTTTAGTTGCCAGCTCGAAGGCAGTTTCTTTTGAGGAATAAATTGTAAGATCTTCTTCGTTGGCTTTCTCAGCGACACTATCAGAAATGGTTAATCCTTCGGGAAGTATTACACACGCAGCTTCCGTCATTACGGCAACTGCGACCATGTTAAGAGATGTTTGAACTGTTATCAAAACGCCATCAGTCGTACATCCGCCAAGCACACGGCTGAGCATATCAGATATATAGCATGATGCAATGACTCTATCTTCAGTGCCTGAGAGTCTAACTAAACCGAGTTCTTCTGCCAGTTTATTAGTTGTCATGTTTGATCACCTTGCCTTTCTTTTTAATTGAGAGTGGAGAATTGAGAATGGAGAATTGAAAAAATCGTTTACTTTATGAACTCCAAACACGGTAATAAAGGTCGTGACAGTATCAGTTAGACATAGCTATATTCACACAGAAATTCTCAATTTTCAACTCTCAATTCTCAATTCTCCCTAAACGGAGGGGGCATATAGTCTTGAAGCACGTCCAGTTTGAAAACACAGTCAGCTTCAAGAGCTGAGCCACCGATAATGTCTTCTGCAAGAGCATTGCATGATGGAGCGCCACAGGATCCGCAGTCTATTCCCGGAAGTGTTTCAAGAAGATTTTCAATATCTGCAAGCTTGCGTAGTGCAACACCTCTGTCAGCATCTATTTGTAAAGTGGAGCCATGCTCAGGAGTGAATTGCCAATCTAATACAACCGGATCATATAAATCCTTGTCTACCGCTGTATTATCTTTATCTTCTGCAAGTGCGAATCCGATACGCTGGATTCTTGCTCTTGCAACAAACGGGTTTTCAACAGAAAGACATCCGCCAACACATCCACCGGGACAAGCGTTTAACTCGACAAACCGAACATTTGCCAGTTTGTCGTTTTCAAGTTCATCCAAAACTCTGATAACATTTTCAATGCCATCAACAGCGATAAATAATGATTCATTAATAGCGCTGCCTTCGCCACCTGAGAAAGCCCACTTGATTCCTCGAACGCCTGCTGTAGCGAGGTTCTTTGGCTCGGTCTTTTCAATAGCAGGGTGGAGCTTTACAAACATCTCAGACATAGAAAAAACACCATCAATTACAACACCGTCGTAACCAATACGATACTTTGATGCAGTAATTTTCGATGGGCATGGAGATATAAAGAAAACGCCGATTTCATCAGGTTTAAGTCCTGTTTCTCGAACGGCTTTGTTTCTTGCTGCAATGGCTGCAAGTTCGACGGGTGCGATTACTTTTAGAACATTATCCAAAATGCCGGGATAGCGCACACAAATAAGATTAACTATAACCGGACATGCTGAACTTATGACCGGACCGCTTAATGAGTTGCGGGCTTCCGGCAGAATTTCCTTTGTGTAGTCTGAAACATTTTGTGCTGCCAGGGCAACTTCAAAGATATCATCAAATCCAACATCTAATAGAGCGGTTAATATAATGTTGACATCACGAATGCTTTTGAATTGTCCATAGAGTGAGGGTGCAGGGAGTGCCACTTTGTATTTGAAGTTATCCATTATTGAGAGCGGGTCAGAGATGGCTTTCTTCGCATGATGAGGGCAAACACGAATACACTCACCACAGTCAATGCAGTGATCGCTTAATATTACTGCCTTGCCATTTCTTACACGAATGGCTTCAGTCGGGCATTTCTTTATGCAGTTAATGCAGCCCTTGCACTTTGCAGCGTCAAGTGTGACTGAATGTGTAATGTTATCCATATGCGCCTTTCGTTTATGTTCCTGAAAATAATGAAATAACCAGGGTGGTGCCAACACCAACATCACTTGTTAACTTTATATCGTCTGCTTGCTTTTTTATATTTGGTAATCCCATACCAGCGCCGAATCCCAGTTCACGGATGGTTTCACTAGCCGTTGAAAAGCCTTCTTGCATTGCCAGATCAATATCTGCAATGCCGGGTCCTTCGTCAGTTAGTGTGATTTTGACATAATCTTCGGCGATTTCTGCTTCTGCAATACCACCGCCACCATGTATGACCATGTTTATTTCACCCTCATACATTGCAATTGAGGTTCTTCTTATAAAATCGGGCGAAAAGCCAAGTTGCTTTAGCGTCTTTTTTACTGCAGCAGAAGCAGCACCTGCTGAAGCAAAATCATTTGCACAGACGGTATACTTCTGTCTAAGTACATCAGGTTTATTTTTATCATTTGTCATGAGTTGTATATCCTTTGCTACCGGAGTGTTGTGTTACTAAGTACATTGTCCAACATGTGCAGGATTATGCGATGTCACCGCCGGGCAAGCCCGCTTTGTAAAGCAAACCACACGCAGTGTACATGGAGTAGTCTGTTTTCATAACGACAATTTCTTTTTCGTTAGCAAGTTTAATAAGGGACTCATCGGGCTCTTTCCCACGTACTAACATAACGCAGTGGATATCCATCATTTCTGCAGTCCGTATAGACTGTGGATTGTTAAGTCCGGTTAAAAGAAGTCCTTTATTCTCTCCAAAAGCAAGCGCATCACTCATAAGGTCTGCACCACATGCTGCATTGATCTCAATGTCGTCAAAAGCGATATCTGTATACACTTTGGCGTTGACAACTTCCATTACTTGAGTAAGTTTCATCAACTCACGTCCTTTCCCACGATTGGTGGAAATTTATTATAGGTAAGTGCTGATAATAATGTAATGAGTATATAGGAAAACGCTTGCATTTGCAAGCGTTTGGGAAGAATTTTAATGGGTGAGTTAATGATGGATTGCAGAGCGAGTAATAAGGTGAAAACTTTGCGCATATTGTATCGAAATCTGTAGAGCGGAGGCGGATAGTAGGCAAACAAGGGGCGCATTATGCTCCCCTACAGGCTATTTTTGTATTCATTATGATTTTCGGCAACTTGAGAGGTTCCATCATCATCTAAGAAAATTATTCCCACTCTATCAATATGTTCACGAATTGCTGTGTTTGTTTCATTATAATCTATAACATCAAATTTGAATGGCAGTGGCAAATCGTCTAGTTCAGTCAAAAGCCTACCTACATTAATCTCATCACCCCAAACGGCAATGTCAATATCAGAATTATCGCGATAATCACCTTTTGCGCGAGAACCAAATATGGTGGCCTGTGTTACGCCACCGCTTTTCAAAACAAAAGAAATTTGTGCTATCTGTTTATCCTGTAACCCAAACTTCACGACAAATTCCCCCTCAAATGCTCACAAAGTACTTGTAGAGCAGGTTGGAACTCATTTTTAATTTGTTTAAATATTGTATTAAACGTTTCTTCGTCATATTTGTGGGACATAAGATTTCGTGCATCAAGCATTTCAATGAAAGTTTGTCCGTCTTTAATAATATTCACTGCAAAGGCCTCTTTAAGCACAGGGCGCGGAGAAGGCTGTAAATCATGCCCCAAAAAAGTCATGTAATCTTTTAATGTTTTCCAAGCCAAGTCAAAAGCAATTTCAAAACGTTGTATAAATCCCTCGCGAATAATAGGCAGTGTGCTTTCAAGCTCATAATCGCTGATTTCTGATAACAATGCACATGCTCTCGAAAAGTTATGAAATCTTTGTTCCCAACGAATATCTTGGTTGCTCATGAATATGCCCCTTTCAGTATTTTCAGTTGTTGGCAACTTGTCATCAACCAATTTTGTATAATAGCATTATAGCATATGACCATAGTGATATACCACAAATATTCTCTGCGAGGTATCATACAACAAAAAGTTGTGCATATCCAGTTTAAAAATTAGCATACTGATGATACTATACTTTCATGCGCATATACATTTTTCCCATCAAGTGAAACTTTTTGGCTGTATCATGCCATTACTATAGCAGAGGTGGTGATTTGATGTCGAACCCAAACGCTGCTTCGCGGTTCGATGAAATATACGACTCCACGCACAAGGAGGTGCTTGCGTTCATTATAGCGAAATGTGGACGTACGGCCGACATAGCGGATATTTTTCAAGAAACATATGTGGAATTGTATAAAATACTAATTAATCGTGGAGTGGGTTATGTCACTCATGAAAAAGCGCTTGTTATGCGAATAGCAAAACGAAAAATCGCAAAGCACTATATGCTGTTGGAGCGGTTGAAAAACTTTGTTTCGATGACGACCGTGAATGAGGACAACGAAGAAGTTGACTTGACTGAATTTGAAGCAACTGATTTTACAGCGGAGGATTTTGCAGTTGATAATATCTTGCTTGAGAGTGCAAAGCAATTCATCAAATCAAAGTCCATAGAAGTAAGAAAGGTGTTTTATCTTATGTACGATGTGGGTCTTACCATTCCTGAGATAGCACAGACGCTTTCTATGAGTGAATCCAATGTGAAAAACAAGTTATATCGAACGCTGAAAGAATTACGAAATTTATTATCGGCAAATGACTGACACATGGATTCTGCGACTACGCGCAGAATGACGCTGAATAGTTGAATGGAGTAGTAAAGGCAGAAATATGAAGATTCGCACAAAATGACAAAGAATAGAAAATGTGATAATAAGAGAGGTTTAGTTTATGAAAGGACATGAAATAATTAATGAGATTGTTCGTGAAGAAATTCCGGACGTTGAAAAAGTGAGAGAAAATTGCCACAGTATGTTTGATTCTCCAGTGGTGTCACAGCCGAGAAATACAGTGCGGTTTAGAAGATTAGCTACTGTTGCTGCTGCCATAGTGCTGATGATCACTGTATCAGCTACTGCATTAGCAGCTCTAGGAGGATTCGACTGGTTTATACAGCGGTTTAATCCAACCTTTGCAAGTGTTGTAGAGCCTGTCATGGTCTACACGGAGGATGAGGGGATACGGATAACAGTTATCGGCGCACAGACTTTTAACAATATGGCGGTTGTATATCTATCCGTCCAAGAAATGACCGATGAAAATCGCCTGAATAGCGATATGGATTGGTGGCCCGGCTTGATTGTATTCTTCGATGCAGCTGGTTCTAGTGGTCAAGAACTGCTTTACTTTGATGAAACGAGCGGCACCGTCTATCTTGAAGTCAGAATTAGCTCAGACGAAATGCTTCCCGAACCGCTGGCACTAAGAGTGGATAGGATTAATTTTGAAGATAATGGGGAACTCGTGAGTATAGTTGGGAACTGGGAACTCGCAGTATATACAGGAGATGGAGCAAGTCAGAATATAGTTAACCTGTCTTATG
>Ga0123355_10012650_pt1 | contig 13082 bp, 8 predicted proteins | sample TergutEmb28metaG_3_FD_89872 | JGI IMG/M metagenome (GOLD analysis project Ga0123355, IMG submission 89872) | Embiratermes neotenicus P1 segment gut microbial communities from Petit-Saut dam, French Guiana - Emb289 P1 | ecosystem: Host-associated > Arthropoda: Insects > Digestive system > Gut ... | reverse complement strand
TGTCTTATTGCTTCTTTAAATTATATTAACTACATTAATATGTACCTAAGGACTTGTTCTATATCATATATGCATTGTACTATGGTCTATGGAATGTTAATAAAATTACAATTACAATTACATACAAATTTGTAGTTGCAGAACCGGAAGCAAAAATGTGAAATGTAGATCTTGGCATACATGGCAGGATGTTCTTAAGAAAGAATGTGTGAAAATATCAAATGGCTCAAAATCAGGGAGAGTAGTGCCCTCTTGTGAGCATGGCAATTAACCTTCAATGGCACCATACAAGGTAAGAAATTTCTTGACTTGATAAACCACTATACTTTAGGTACTGCAAAAGAAGTGTCATGTATCAGAACCTGTCAATGGACTCCAAGGATGTAAAAGTGAATTGTCTTCCAAAACGTAACCCTCAATATTAAATACATTAAAGCAAAATAAAAACAGCTCAACAAGATTTTGTGTAGGTCCACTAGCTCTATATTTGGTAGCTGATAAAAGTAACAGTGAACAGACATACTGACAGTAACGAAAAGCCACTGGGTACCTTTCAACATTTTTATATTTGTGTAAAGAAAGAGTTACACGAATCAAACTACTGAAATACAATGCACGATTTGTGGTTCCAACAGCGTATTGGGTGAAAAATTCAGGTGTTCAAGAATGACGACGTTTCGGATAAGCTTAGTTGAATCCTCACTGAACTACATTAAAAAATCCAGCTTGTCTAGGTTAACAATATAAAAAACGATTTTATGCTTATACAGGCCCTGTCCGCGTATTTCTTTACGCTGCTTACAAACACATAACGGCAAACCCATAGGGAAATAGTAAGTTTGACCCCAATCCGTAATTGAATCCAATCAACTGCTGCATACAACGGCGCACAAGAACTTCATGTGGCATTCAGTAACATATGCAAATTCTGCATGCAATCTGGTATACTTATGAAGGCATGTGAGCTATTTTTAGAATTATACGCTGGTTTCTTCGAAAATACAGCTAGTGAAATAAGTAAATATGTTCTGTACCTTACATGCTTGGAAAATGCGTTGACAGTGCATTATGGCTTCCATAAAACTGCATTCGATCACGTAAACAATACGTCAACAAACAAATTTATAAAACATAATTCATTAGTTTTAAAATCATTTTAAATACACGTCGAAGCCATTTCAGCTTTACCATGTGCCGCACCGTCTATCGGAAGAGTTCACCACGCACGCCATCTGAAAGACATTGCAGGAAACTGTAGATTGAGAGAGAACGAATCGCTTTCTTAGCAAAAATGGTGGAGTGTGCTGGGTGACAAAGGAGGGATCCACCAAAATATAGTGTCACATATGCAAAAAGTATTGGACGGAGCACATATTTACCAAATAATAAGGGTACGTTACTTACTATAGTTACGCAATCGAGTCCAGTTCTTAAACAAAAGACATGCGAAGTACGCAAAAAAGCGAGGAGAGATCAGCTTGGTTGGGAGGTGACCTTCTATTAAGGAACACACTTTCGCGTATTTGACCAAAGAAGTTGTGTGTAAACATCATATAATTAGAGTCATATATATTTCACATATTTATAATCATTTACGTTTTGCTTAACGTAATTTATTTATTTCATAGGAGAATTAAATAGTATATTCGAATATACAATAAAACAAGACCAATCCAGATGGCTCAACACCAGCTAGCCTACAAGTATAAGGTAGCATTGTGTATACAGGGCAGTGTTCCCATGGCGAACGCCTTGGGATTAGTTGTTGTATATACTGTTAAGTACATAATAAACTGTATGTGTATTTACTAACATAAATTATTCTGTGCAATGTTTCAGTTTATTCTATGTTCTGAAACCAGGATGGCCAGAATGGAAGCATCACATAATTTTTCCACCATTCTTTCCACAGAGCATGCATTATTACTGTCGCTTGGAGTGCAGTGTTTACTGAATAAATAAAGGTTGCCTAGACAACATTAAGAAGGTAGAGTATATGTTTTTATAGTACACCATAGACCACACAGTTTTTCATGAATATGACTACAAATACAAATAAGTTCATGATGCAGCTTACATATTCTGTCCATATATTGTTACATACAAATATTTATAAGGGATTATAATTATGTATATCACTGTTATTGTAACATTTAACACATATATTCACTTAAAATTACACTCTTACAGGGAAAATGGGTTCGAAATCAAATTCAAAAGCAACAAAAGGAACCAAACAGAATGTGACTAAAGCTAATGGTGGGAAACTTCAATCTCAGGAGTCTCAAATTGAAAATGAGGCCAGTGGAGATCCTCACACTGATTGTTCCATGTTGCGAAAGCCAATAGACATCAGTGTGTCAGGTGTTGGTCAAGTCGTAAAAGTTTATCAGACTGGCACTACAGAGGTACGTAATTATTTATACATAATCTGTAATTAGTAACCCATAAGAAGTGGTAAACATATTTGAGGTTCACTCCTTATATTTACTGTTTCCTTGAGTAAATAAATATGTTGGCAACCAGTAAAAGAATCCTGTTTCTTTAATTATTAGTTTATTTGTTTTGTTATACTGATAAAATTCAAGCAGGAAGACGAACAATATGCCAAAACTTCCAAGAATGTAATATAGTATATTGGTTTAGCTGACAGGTATCATTTATTGTCATGTGTTTATTTCTTTATCATATTAAGTTTGCCCACTCAGCTGATGACCCACATGCATGGAACGGTAGTGGCAAGAAGTGATGGACAGTAATTGTCAGATAAAATAAGCATCCTGTATGATGCAATTATGAATTTGCATGGAAGACCATCATTTTCAGAAACTATCTTATGGTCATAGGTATTGTGCGTTATTGTAGAAGTGCAGTGAACCTCGCTGTTGAATTGTAATTCAGACTTCATGTCCTGTACTTGTAACATATACTGCAGAGATACTGAATGCAGTTTTTAATCAAATTAAGGCTAATGGAATCAACCATTATGTCTGAAAGTCTGTATTTCCCAAGAATCTGCATTGTGATGTATGTGAAATTTAGATTTTTAATTACTTGGTAATTTTAACTATTGAAATCACATTTTAAGTCACTTATTTCATTTACTTCTTGGTATTACTTTTATTGTGTTGGAGGGGAGGGGGGGAATATCATTTCACAAGTTCATGATAAAAAAATGTCATTATAGAGAATGTTCTTTATATCATTTCTGAGCTTTCACACTGCCTTATTTTTTGTTACATTTGTAATAATTGGCTTCAATTCAGTAATGCATATGTACATTAAACTGTCATATTTACAGCTTCTAAAATCTTGACTTTTGAGGCATCACAGTGGCCTCTTCTTTGTTGCAATGCATGTATTTGTTGCCAACATTGTTAAAACTTGCGCTAGCCTCTAGTTAGTATAGCATGTAGGCTTGCTATGAATTGGAATACAGCAGAATTCCTTTAATCTGGCACCCACAGAACCAGATAGCTACGAAATTATCAAATATTCTGGATTATCTGACTACCATACTTTTGCTGCCAGCCTTCAGAGAATGTACACTGGTCACTTATTTTCATTTCCATCATAAAAAGGCTTAGCTTTTCCAATTATCGTAGGCCAGTCACATAGTTTGCTAAAGAATGCACTGCTGCAAACCATTTACACATCTCATTGTCCAGTTGCACTAATTTAAGTAATTTCAATGTCTATTGCTTGAGAAGATCCTTCACAATTTCGCTTGAGCCACAGACAATTATAAATTGTAATTGTCCTGTTTCTTTATGTTATAAATAGTTGACAGTTCAGTGAGGTATGAAGCTATAACCACACGTTGGCTTTCACCACTCTTAGGCCTTCTAATTATTTAAAGTTCCTGAGAAATCATTAATGTTAAATATTTCCTCTTGCCAGCAGTACCATTTTAGTCACCTTTGGATGTTCTGAAGCCATTGTTGTAGCTTGATGGGCACATTAAAGTTCAGATAATGTAAGATAAAGTCACAGAATCAGTTATCAATGGTGAAACTGTCAGTTACAAATCACATGTGTCCAGTATTGGACCGTTCTCTTGAAGTGTCAAACTGTCAGGATTTCTGGATTATTAGTACCTGGAATTAAGGAATCTTACTGTATATGCTAATGCAGCTTTTGACGGTTCTACTTTCATTTTAATTTAATTAACATTTAAGCACCAAGTTTTCATGCCCATGGTACACAGCCAGAATTTTTCATGCTATGCATGGCTATTTAAATTTATGGTATGCAGCTGTTCACAGAATAAATTATATAAACTATAGTTTTAAACTTGTAAGTTTGAAATAAATACTGGATTTTTAAGAAAGATCTGTTCACTTTTATACAAAATGTGAAAATTAATTATGCATCATTCTTTATTAGACGGAATCTTTTTACACTAACTTACAATATTTTGGGGCCATTTGTTTTCATTCTTTGTAAACGAATTCACACGTGTGTAGGTAGGTACCAAAAAATGTTTACTGTGACTGTACGCAGCAGGTAAGTATTGTCAACTTTACAATTTATGGTCTCACACTTCCTACCTCCAACTTATGCTTTTATAAATAGGCCTTTGTTGTTTGTCTGAAGGTAGCTACACTGTGCACCATGCTATGAAACATGTAACAAGGCCTCAGACTTGGACTGGTCCTGTGGCATTGTTTTGTAAGGGTGTGAAACTTGGTCTTTCACACAGGGGGATGAGGTAAGAAAGTAGTGGAGAAGACTACATAGCAAGGAGCTTTATGATCTGTACTCCTCATGAAATATTATTTGGGTAATCAAATCAGGAAGAACGAGATGGGGAGGGCATGTAGCTTGTATGGGAGATAGGAGAGGTGCATACATGATTTTTATGGGAAACCTAAGGAAAAGAGAACACTTGGAAGACCGAGGCATATATGGGAAGATAATATGGAAATGAGTCTTCAAGAAGTGGGACTGGGGCATTAACTGGTTCAGGGTAGGTACAGGTGATGGGCTTTGTGAATGCAGGAATGAACCTTAAGGTTCCATAAAATGCAACAAATTTCTTGACTACTTGAAGACCTGTTAGCTCCCCAAGAAGGATTGTGCTCCATGCAGTTAGTTAACTAGCTACACTATGCAGTGACAGAAATCTTCCTGTTTAAGGTATGAAACATGTAGTTGATGGTATTATTACAAGTGTCTACACACCTCACAAAACTAAGACAGTGTGGCTTTGAATTCTAAGAGGTCAGACTTGATGGATACCCTATTTTGGAGCTTATTTTTGACCTAGAATCTGAGAGGGAAGTTGAAGGGACTGAACACAGGACATACAAACAGGGTCAGCCAATGGAATAGACAGATAAGTGTGTACAAGAATAAAACATACAACAGTTATAATACCGATGAGACACTTGATCTGTTACGGTAGGGAAAACTGCGAGGTGAAACAAATATCAGTGGTCATGACTTCACTAGTGGAAGCAGAAAACATCTCACCATATAGGTGTGTTACAAATATGTTGCTACATTCCTGCAATATGGGGCTGACTAGTGTGATGGGCACAGCATTTGAAAGACCAGCATATGGTCTCTTAGTATGGTAAAGGTTAATGCATTGCTAATATTTGTTTTGTATCAGCAGCCTTGATTTTTCTTTAATATGCCAAGTATTTGCATTGTTGCAAAATCTCGAAAGGTGGGGGATAAAATACCAGATGTGTTCATGACAAAATACAGATCTTCTAAATACATTTGACTTCATTTGATACACTTACTGATATAGTATGTACTTAACAAGAAAATGGTTTATTTTCCTTAGGAGTAAAAGAACTGGGGCATGAAGTGCCAGGGTTAAGAATGGGTGGAGGTATACCTCAATTCCCTGTATGCCTTCATACCATGCAGGGGGACAGCTTGACTTTGCTGTTTACTGTAACATACGTACTGTAACCATGTATTATCAACAGTAGATTTGTACCTTTAGGCAACAAGCATCACAGCCAATGACCGCTGCAAAAGGAAACTATGCTCAAAATTGGAGAGTGAATCTTGGTTCTTATTGGAGCCCGAATATCATTAGGTGTTAAATAATGTGTATGTGCATGAATGCATGTTGCAAAGGGGGTGTACTGCTACGGTATGCATATGACATATGAGATATTATCATATTATATACCATAAAATACCATTCTATATCAAAGCCTTGGACAGAAGTGTCATGGATATTGGGGATGATGGGGCTCAAGTCTTCTCCCTTCCTGACTCCTGTTGTATTTCCCTCCATCCTACTCTGCTCTGTCAAATGTGTCATAGCATTTGACAGGAATAAAGCTTTCGCATGGTTGTCACTGTGAACATCCCTGTGAGCAGAATAGCTGGACGACTTGTAGGGAATATGGGGACATCTGCTAGAGTCAAAGGCACAACAACTCATTGTTAAGTGTGGCGGGAGTCAATTAATTTAACTTGTTTCCATGACCTAGTATAGTAATACCTTCTTCATGCAGAACACCTTTCATGTATAATGACTGAGCAGTAGAACATTTTAGTTTTGTAACTACATTTAACCCTTCTGCAAGATGCTTGTGCAGCTCACTTCTGTTTGCACAGACTGTTTGAGGGACAGCAGTACTTATCTGCTTTAGGACGATTATGGTTCCACATGCCAGTCTTACATTGGATCTCAGGGAAGGGGGGAATATGGTCATGGATCCAGTGGTAGGTTCTTGTGAACATTCTGTACAGTAGAACAGGCATTTGTGTGCAGTCTTTGGAAGTCAACAAGACATGCTAACTGGGAACTTACCATTCCTCAACTTACAGTTTGTAAAACTGTCAGAAAGCATTGGCAGTGGAAGTACTACAAATTTCAGGTTTTGCAGGTTATTTAAACCAGTCACTAGTGTTAAGCATGGTAACTTTTGTGATGAGATGATAGAAGGATTTTTATCACCAACGATTTCCTGTCTACAGTTGGGTTCATCAGTGAAGCCAGATATCATTTGTAAATAACTTTCTGTTGTCACATTTAAGTTTAATACCATGGGAACCAGGAACCAGGGTATTGTAGTTGGTATAGCAACTAGCTACAGGCTAGATATTCTGCGGTTTGAATCCTGGCAGGAACCAGAGATTTTCTCTTCTCCAAAAACCATTCATACTGCTTCTGGGGCCCACCCAACCTCCTGTTCATTGGGTAGTGGGGTTCTTTCCTGGGGGTACAATGGCTGAGGCATGAAGTTGACCACTCATCTCCACCTGATTCTGAGGTTCAGAATGAGTGGAGCTATACCACTGCTCTGCCTATATACCCTTATGATGTGGACAGGTACAACTTTACGATTCAGGAGGTTGGACTGGAAGTCAGTGCTGGGAACACGAAGTATGTGTTCATCTTCTGTCAACAGATTGCAGGTCAGAATCGTGACATACAGATAGCTAATAAAACCTTCGAAATTGTGCAAGTTCAAATACTCAAGGACAGTATTAACAAATAAAATTTGCATGCATGAAAAATTCATGAGCAGAATAAACTCGTGGAATGCTTGCTACTTTCAGTCGAGAAACTATTTTCTTCCCACCTAAGGAGATACAAATTGAAATACACAAAACTATTCTGTTGCAACACGCATGCTGTCTGTGAGTGTCTGAATTTCAAGTTTTGAACCATCTGACTGATTTTCGGAAATCTTTGTATGAACACCGCTATTGGTGAATACTACAGTGTCATGCTGTCTAGTGTCCTACAGTTAGTAATAACAATGACACAGATGTTCAGATATGTGAAGTGGGAGAAACACAAACATCACTCACACTTACATCCTAATACAATGTATAGGGCAGTGGCTAGCATGAATCTGCAAGTTTTGCAGCTGTTGATTGGCTGCAGGCATGCGGAAGGGTGTGGGGAGAGATAACTGTTACTACTAGACCTGCAAGTATGTGCTTAGCTCATGGAAGTAAACATGAGTGTGCCTTACCCAGTGTTTTCAGATACAGCAGTATCTGCCTTATCTAAAATGGGATGCAGTGAAGGTCAACCTTATAGGTTTATGCCAGCTACTATAATAGACCTTGAAAAATATGCAGTGTGTGTTAAGGTAGTCATTTAGTACAGTGTAAAATAAGATGGCAACTTATTGAGTATGATGGAGCTAACTGATGGGTCATTCAAGCTGGGCTTGTGGGATTTGGAACTGAGATTGACCATAAACATGGCTACACATAAATTACATACTCTTTGGAATTCAGCAGTTACAAATATAGAGACGATGCAAAACACTGAGGTTATATCAAATAAATTTAATGTGTACAGAATCTGTGCTTGAGTAGAAGTACTCTGTTCTTCACAAAAATAAAATGAAATGATACTAACAATTCTGATGAACATGTAGAACTAGATACATTTTACAACAGGGAAGTAGACTTTATGAGTTCTGCTCCAAAAAGTTTGTACTGGATTAGGTTCCTATTAAATTGGACACCCAGATGGCAAAAAGGCAATGTTTGCCATTTCCGCACCATGGAGACATATTGGGAAAATAGAAGTATAGCTCCTCTAATTCTTATCCTTTGCACGATACAGAGGCGACTGGTTGATATTACACCCCAGTCATTTTACCGTAGGAAGTAACCCCAGCAGAGGCTGGGTGGCCCCCAGAGCCAGTCCAGATTGTTTTGGAGAAGAGTAAAATCTGTTGTCCCTAATTCAAGCCTGTAGCCTAGTCAGTATACGGACTATAACACCTTGGCTTCTTCACCCAGATGAAATGAAGTATTAATGATTTTTGTTCCACTGTGTGTCTAAAAAAGAGTTTCTGTTTCAGGTTCGTCAGTTACTGGCTTATGAGTGTGACCTGGTTTATGAATGCAAGGTGTGCCGGAACCTTTTTAGAAGCTTGGCAAACTTCGTTTCCCATAAACGTGTCTACTGCAGGGAACAGTTCAGTGACTCCAAACATGTTTTGCCTGCACATCATTTGGTAATTAACCCCTTTCTTGGTTGAATGGTGCTGTTGAATGTAGTAATAGTCCCATGTCAAGTGCAGCCTCTGTCCCTGTGGCATGGCATGGTTGTGGATGGAGAAAATAGCCTCCATGCATGGAGGATAGTAGCAACAATATGTAATGAGTGGAAAATCAATGAGGGGTGGTCCTTCAGCTTGGGGGTTGGGCAAGGTGCTGACATATCCTCATTCGATGCTGACTACTGGCTGGATCACTGGTGTTTGATCCTGAACAAGGGAACAGATTTTTCTGTTCATTGTACTCAGACTGGCTGTGCAGTGCAGTGGTTGATAGAGTTTAAGTAACCAGGGTGTGAAGGTGAGCCCTCACCTCTGCCTGGCACAAAGGTTTAGATTGTGTAGACTGTTACCTGCACTCCCCTACATCGAAACATGTATTACTATAAGGTTTTGTATGTGAGAATTTGCACACACCTGTTTGTGCGTATTCATGGGCATAAACTGCGGGGTTGGTGTGTGTGTGTGTGTTTTTTTTTTCCCTCCCCCCCTAGTGTTGATATTTCGCTACACTGTTAATTTTTGTGCAGCCAGGATAGCGTAGTTGGTATAGTAACTTGCTATGGGCAGTATGGTTTGGGGTTCAAATCCCAGTGGGGGTGAGATTTCCACACTGTCCAGACCAGCCCCAAGGTCCACACCCATCCTGTACAATGGGTACTGGGTCTCTAGGGTGGGGGTAAAGCAATTGGGTCATGGCATTGAGCACCCACCCCCATCTAACCCTAAGGTTGTGCATGCATAGAGCTTTACGTTTACTCCTCCTCTGTCTTCATGGCATGTTATAGAGTGACCTTTGCCCTTTACCTGTTATTAATTTATATTTGTAATTGTTATTATGTGGGCCGGGTAGCTCAGTCGGCATAGTGACTGACTAAGGGCTGGACGGTCCGGGATCGAATCCCGGTAGGGACGAGATTTTCCACCCGTCCAGAACGGCCCTGGGGCCCACCCAGCCTCATGTAAAATGGGTACCGGGTCTTTCCCGGGGGTAAAGTGCGGCCGGGGCATGCTGCTGACCACTCACCCCCTTCTAGTGCCATGGTCATGGAAGAGTAGATCTGTACCTCTACCCACCCTCTGGGCCACACCGGGCCTGTAACGGGATCACTTTACCTTTACCTTTAACCTTTTGACGCCTAACGTCGACTATAGTGGTTGTACCGCACCGCTAACCTCTAAATGTTGCATTTTATACATTTATTCAACAAATATAGGTATTGAAAATTTTAAACATGGTATATACTCTCTGTATTTTCCTCTTCAAAATGCAGTTTGTTTCATAAATCTAACATATTTGGTTCCTGTATTATTCACATTTTATATACAGGGTGTGCTAAAATTAAAAAAATAATCCCGGCACCAAAAGGTTAATTGTTATTATATCTAAGAAAAACTGAACAGCTGAAACAGTATTTTAAGAATGATTAACCGTTTGGCGCTGGAATTATTTTTTTAAATTTTAGCACACCCAGGATATAAAATGTGAATAAAACAGGAACCAAATACATGAGAACTATTAAACAAACTGCATTTGAAGAGAAAAAAACGGAGAGTATATGCCATGTTTAAATTATTCAGTATCTATATTTGTTGAATAAATATATAAAATGCAATGTTTAGAGGTTAACGGTGCGGTATGACCACTATAGTGGTCGTTAGGCATCAAAGGGTTAATAAGTGAGTGGAAGCATACATGAATGGAAAATTTCCTGGTTAAAAATTAATATTGATATTGAATGGTTAAATGACATGGTTTCATGCTATCATTGTGTGCCAGTATTCTGTTACATGTTTTGTACCCTTGCTTGATATTCTCATTCCAGTCATATTTCATTTCATTACGTGTTACAAGGTACTATAAAGTGTTACGTGTTGTCAATTTGCATTGAACACGCACTGTATTCATAGAATATGAAACCGAGCTTTTAGATCATAAAGTTCTCAGATGTGATGCTGTGTATTCTGCTAGATGAAGTAGCACATCTATCAGATACTTTGGTAGTGATGTACCAGACTGTACAGCATCACATCCCAAACATGATCATAACCCTTCTGCAACTGGCTTGGTATGTAAATTTTATTGAATGAATAAATAACATGAGTGTTATTTGAAGAGAAAAAGGTAAAATTATGACATAAGTGGCAATTTATGGAATATAAAGAGACATTATATAGCACGTCTTAAAAATTTACTAAATTTCCTTGTTGCCTAAATATATAATATGAATTTCTAGGGTGTTTTTTTATGTACAATTTCATATGCCAACATGGTTCCATTAAACATTAATGCTCACCATTTTGAAGACCACTTATTTTATACAAGAAACTGCTCTGTCTATCCCCAGTGATTTAGAACATTTAAGTTACCATTCTTCATGTCACATGATTGTCAAATGTACCACTGCAGGTAGAAGACAGCACAACTGTCATTCAACCAGAGCCAGTTCCACCTGGTACAACAGAGACTTGGGTGACAAATGATGCAACCCCTGACCCATTAGGTGATGACAGTGATGATCGATCGGCACTTCACATAGAAACATCAGTTCCTCCTATTGCTACTTATTCTAAACCTAAAAGAGATCTGAGCCATATAATAGAGAGATTATCTCAGAAGAGAGAAATTAAGAGTGTTGCAGAAACAGGTGGCCATATTTCAGCATCAAAGTTCTATGAAACTGTAAGTGAAGATGTTGCAGCACAAAGAGGCACCCGTAAAGAACATGTAATATGCCTAGAAGGTATTGAAAATACAAAAATCGGGGTGTTTCAAACTGTGCTTCCATCCAGTTCTCCAGTACAAATGGATAACATTGATCTCATGAAGGCCCAGGTAAGGAATGTTCAAGTATCCTATGATTACACAAGACTCAGACCTTAGTGAGCTAATTTGGTATAGTGTCTAGGCTGTGTGGTGGACAACCAAGGTGTCATGGTTCAATTCCAGCAGGGGCAAGAGATTTTTCTTTTCTCCAAAATATCCAGAATTGGCTGTAGGCCAAACCAGCCTCTTATACAGTAGATGTGGAAGGTAAGGTGGCCAAGGTACGAATCTGGCCGCTCGTCTCCATGTAGATTGAACACTAAGAATTAGTGGACCTATCCCACCACTCACCCATTTGCCATAATGGAGGGGGACACAAATCCCAGGTGTCAGGTCACTGGGGCAAGTAAATTTTCTTACATTGGTGCCTAATATTTGTGGATACTCAGTATTGCCTTTGCTTTGTGTCACCCTTTGGCACCTAGAATTTTGAAGTAGCATCTAGATGGTTGGAAAATTTTTGCATCCCTGCTGTCATGGCATGCACAGACATGACTTTACATTTAGCTATTGAAGCTTACACAGTCACTGAAAGTGACCAGCATAAATTCTGAAATTGACTGTTGATATACAGTTCCAAACCTGTTATCATTCTGTTTACTTTCCAGAACACTAAAATTAACACATATAGAACAGTTTTAATGGTAATTTTATGTGGTTGTTAACCACAGTTTCTTTAACCCTTCAAGCCAGTTGGACACATGTACATTTGTCAGCAGCTTACCCTGCTGACAATTTTACCTGTATAGATTGTTCCTCATGGCCAGGAGCCATATTTAAATACTGCCCGGGTAAAAGACTGAGCCAAATTTAAATCAAAGCTTGAAGGGTTAAGGAAATAGCATAGATTAAAAATGTTTTCAAAACTGTGCACTCAGAAAAGTGATTGGGCCTGAGAGAGATGAAGTAAAATGAAAAATTTAGGGTATTACATAATGTGGAACTTCATTATTTATACATGTAACTTAATATCATTAATAGCAGAGAAATCATGAATGTTATAATGGGCAGGACATGCATTCAGATAAGGGGGATAAGAAGTGTGTACAGACTTTTCATGAGGAAATTTCTTAGAAAGTTGCAATTTAGATAAACATGCAGGGGAGAATAACTTAAGGCAATCTTAGGAAGCTGGTTGTGAGGATGAGAAGTGATGTAACTAGCTCCAGATAATGTCCATCATTGGACTTTGTTGTTACTGGTGCTGAATCTTCAGGCTTTAGTACCAAAGAGATCATCATCATCATCATCAT
>Ga0123355_10012649_pt1 | contig 13084 bp, 15 predicted proteins | sample TergutEmb28metaG_3_FD_89872 | JGI IMG/M metagenome (GOLD analysis project Ga0123355, IMG submission 89872) | Embiratermes neotenicus P1 segment gut microbial communities from Petit-Saut dam, French Guiana - Emb289 P1 | ecosystem: Host-associated > Arthropoda: Insects > Digestive system > Gut ... | reverse complement strand
GCGTCGTCGCCTCCGCAGTCTGTGTCTATTATTATTTTTTGCATTGGCGTCTCCTTAAATTGCTATCTCAACCTCCGAAAATATTTTATTTCCTATGCTGTATGCTTCTATTAAATCATCCTTTTCTGCATCTTCATCTAGGCATAAAGAAATAGCCTCAAGCATATTTGCCTTGGCTTCTTCGTAAGTCTTTCCTTGCGTCACACATCCTCTAAGTTCGGGACATATAGCAGTAAAGCCTCCGCTTAACTGTGGATAGAAAATGGTTGTTAGCTTCAACTTGCGCATCTTGCACATCCTTCCTTAAAACTATCTCCCTAAATATTCTTCAAGTTGCCGTCTTGTAAGACTAGTGTCTTTTAAAATCGCTCTTAATGTTCCGGTGTCTAAATCCTCATTATGCATGGGCACAATTGCTACTAATACACCATCAGTAAATTTTCGATGGCTACCGCGTTGGCTAACAAAACTAAATCCCTTGCTCTCGATGAACTTTACCATTATTTTTGGTCTTATTGCAAGCCCCACCTAGCCACATCCCTTCTCAGTAGGAACCAAAGCCACCAACCAAGAAAGGGAGCCCTAGGGCTCCCTTCTTGCTTCATCATTAGTATGCTTTTAATTCTTTAGTACAAAGTTAAGAAATTATCTAGATTAGCGAAGAGAAATAACTGCGTTGTTGCCAATTCTGTCAAGGGTGTAGTAGTCGTTGTATCCGAACGCATTAAACATTGCGCGGAATGGCAAGTACATACGGTTATGACGGAATAATGGAGTTACTGTTCCTTGTGGGCCTGACAGGTAGTCAGCAAAGGAAGCAATATCATGGGTGCCAGCATTGGGGCCGCCTGTGATTGTCATTTGAGTAGAACCTTGAGTCAACTCGATTGTAATCCAGTTGCCTGCATAGTCCCAACCAGAAACGGTTCCTACGTTGGTATCCCATACAACATCGTTGGTGTAGTCCACACCGGCTGCTGCTGCAAAGGAACGTACAGCTACAAAGCCAGCTGCGAATCTCATACCTTCAAGTCTTTCCCAGATAACTGGTGGAACAACTCCGCCAAGGGCTACATCAGGATTGAAGATTACGCCAGCAAGTGAGCGAGCTCTGTTGCCCATAACATATTCTTCGCTTACGATGAAGTTTTCGATACCGTAAGGTACGCTTGAGAAGGTGCCCAGTGGGTTAAATGGTGCGCCGGTGCCTTCAAATCCGCCTTCGCCTTCTACATTTGCTGCAGAAACAAGGTTATGATTTCTGGCAATGCCAGGGCCTGTTACCATAAGAGTATAAACCTCTCCTGGATATACGTGACCAAACACATGAACATTGTTAAGAGCGATAGAAGCGATTGCGTCTTCGTCAGCTTCAGATGTTACTTCGATTTGAATAACATCCATCGCGCCGCCAAATACTGTTGGAAGCCATACTCTTTCTCTGCTTGTTACAGCTTCAAAACCTGCGCCAGAGAGTACTGGGGTGTCAAAGCGTGAAACAATGATATCCCATTGACGTTGGATATATCTTCTGTGAACGAATACCCAAAGAATGTCGCCTTCTCTTAGTCTGCCGGTTTCGGTTTCGGTGATAACAAAGTTACCGATGTTTTCGTGCTGGATATTCATTTCATTGAAATCAGCAGGAACAGTAATTCTATTGCCACCAACAACTGTTACAGGGTCATAAACGTTAGCAACTACTGCAGTTCTAGCTTCAGCAGCTGTGCCTAAGTTTTCAGCACCAGCACCGCTTACTACTACTGTAATTTCGTCGCCATACTTCGCTTCGTAACCTGCTTCAACACTGAAACGGAATTCAATTTGAAGGGTTCTTCTTGCGGCTTCTGGATGACGGGTGTTAAGTCTTACAGAGTTGTTGGTCATACGGAGGAATGCGTTGCCTGTGTAGGCAGCAGTACCTCTTCTGATCCATCCGCCGTCCCAATCTGGGTTTTCGCCATGAGGAACAAGACGATATCTCATTTCCATCAATCTCAAACCTTCAGCATTTTCGAAGGTGAAATAGAGTGGATGAGCATGGCTAAGATGCAGAGCACCTCTTACAGCTTCTTGAAGCTCTACGCGTGCAGATGCGCCGGTTATATAAAGACCGTCATCAGCTGCATGACCTGAGCGAAGTTCTGGCAAGTCGCCACGAACATAAAGTGTAAGACCAGCTACTACACGGTTGGCTACACGCTTATGGTAGTATGCAGCTTGACGGAAGCCAAGACGGAAAACACCAGCTAATGCATCAGGCAAACCAATAGCACATTCCTCGTCTGCACCACCAGCAACGTCCCATCCGGTGCTCAAACCACACAGTGGGCGTAGAGGCATAGCAGTAACAGCAGCAGCAGTCAATAAGCCTGCGGGCCATGATGCTGGGAAGCCAGTATTGTTATTTGGATTAAGAGCAAGATCAACTGCTGCTTGAGTTAAGGGCATTTGACCCCATTGAAGACCGTGATAACAATACGTGGTCCAACCAGTGGGATTGACGGTTGCGTGCCAACCATGCATACGGCTAGCATAAACCGTGCCAACACGTACTTCAACATCAACCGGACCTGTTCTTGGAGCATCAACAGGAACGAGCTCTAAACCATCAATTCTTAGTTGGCCGGGAAGAGCACCTAGGGCACCCCTACCAAGGGTTTCAACTACTATTAACAATTCTTGACGATTGCCATTTGGATATACATAGGTTGCAATCCTGTTTGCACGGATTTCAGGGTCATCGCCATCGGCTTCTTGTACTAACAGAGTATTACCAAATGTCAGAATGCCCCTTGGAGATGACAAACGCAGTTCATCTGGAACATATGCCGGACGGACTTCGTTGGTGCCATGGCCCCAAACATAACCGGGTTGAGCAATTAGCCTGATGGCTAAGAAACGATTTGGACGACCAGTAACTACTCCCTCATCATCCACATCTGTTGTCGCACCGCCAACCAAATCAGTAAGTGCACCTTGCACATTTTCTGTTATGGTTATTGCACCAAGTTCAGCAACCCATTCAAAAGCAACGGGGCTACCACCATTGATTGTGAGACCACCAGCTTCCCATGATGCAAGTGGGCCGCGGGATATTACAATACCACCTGGGTTATGAATGCGAACAGTCATATACGAATCTGCATGACGCACTCTTTGAACTGGGATGTTAATACCCAAGACACCTGTTACGTTAGGATCAAGAGTCTCACCAGGCACCCATGGAGTTGCGCCTGTCCAGTTAATAGCGGCTGCGCTTGCAACATTCACCAGGAATATTACACCTGATTGAAGTCCTGTGGTTACCCACCAAGCTTCCCAACCTACTAATTGGTCAGTCAAGTCGTTAGATGCAATGGTTAATGGAACCTTAACGTCAGTTTCATAGAAACGAAGGTAGTCATTACCAGCACCTGTTAAATTTACATACAGACGAAGTGCTTCACCGGTAGTTGGTGCTGCAAGACGTTGGCGGGCAATTGCGCCTCTAATGTCGCGACCGTCGATATTGATGGTGAAATTTTGAGGTTCCTCCATCCCGGTTGCATTAGAAGGACGATCAATCGGAGTAACGACTTCTCTTGCAAACAAGTTTGCAGGTACTAACGAAAGAATCATCGCCAGCACTAAAAGTAATGCAATTTTTTTCTTCATACTTTCTCCTTTCCGGTCTTTGAATTGCGTAAACCGATACGCATTTTTCCGTTTCATTTGCTAAGTGCTTGCCTTAGTGCTTATCCTTAGTATTTTGTGTTTATGGCTTACCTTGCGGCAACCACTAAAGCGTGTGGGATATCCCCACGAAACGACGGTACTTTGGCTTACCGTGGGCCTTATGCCCATTTGGGCTTTGCCCGGGCTTTGCCGTTTCCCGTAAAAACCAGTTGCCTCCTTTCTTTGTTTGCGGAAAATTCCGCTGATATTGGTAGTATAGCACTGAGGAAAATTAGGGTCAACATTTTTTACGCAAATGTTATTTGATTGTAACATTGGCGTAATATCCGTTTACCTTGCGCCGACTGGTATAAAAGCAGCCATTATGGCTGCCTGTCCGCACATTTGGGGGTTTCGTCTTCCCCTGCTACCAAGGCAAATATACCACGTACTGGTATCTGGTTCAACTCTTTTAGTTAAATTGTAATAATCCTGTAACATTTCTTTTGTGGTGGTATTTATACCTTTTAACTACTACCGTTGGCTTTTATAGTATTTGGATATGCGGTTATTTTATGCTTTGGGATGGATTTGTAATGGGGTTGTAACATTACATTTATCCAATCCCTTCGATATGATCCTCAAAATATTGCATGGTAGAAAACCGGCGTATAAACTTATTTCTACCGGCTCCTTTATCTGTTTTAGCCTTTTGTATGTATGCCTCCATACAACAATGACCCCATAAGGGGCCATTGTCATCTCAGCTCAGTGAGCTTTTTTTAGCCTCGTGCTCTACGAGAGTTAAAATCATATCAACAACGAGGGAAACCTCGTCATTATTATATATGTCCTAAGATTCCCTCTTAATACATGGAAATTATAACATTCGGAAAAGGTTTTTGTCAGTGCTCCTTTAGTTACATAGCACATTATCCCGAAGAATCTGCTTGCATATAGCAATGCAATAGCATAGAATATAAGCAATATTAATTTGTTATTAGGAGTGAGTTTATGCAAAAAACATCAAATGTGTTTGCGCGTGTTGAACCGGAAATAAAAGAGCAAGCCGAACAAGTTTTAATTCAATTGGGCATCCCAATGTCAAACGCAATCGGGATGTTTTTACGCCAAATCATTGTGCAAAGGGGTATACCTTTTGAAATGCGGTTGCCGGTGCGCGAACCTGTGGACATAAGTACACTGACTACAGAACAGTTGAATGCCGAATTGGAAAAAGGTTATGCTTCAGCAATTGCTGGACGTCATCGCAGTCTTAAGGATGTCGTGACTGAGATGGAAAGGGATTACGGCATATGATTTTTGATGCTTACAATGTACAGATAATTGATGAAGCAGAAGATGACCTGCGCCGCATCTATACTTATTTTACCTTTAAACGGCAAGAGCCGAGGATTGCGAGAAAAATCTATAAGCAAATAGTAGACAAACTTAACACGCTTGAAGAAATGCCTTTTAGATACCCAATTTATCAGGAGGAACCATGGAAAAGCAGAGATATTCGCCAAATATTTGCCGGTAGTTACTGCGGCTTCTATTTTGTTAATGAAAACGTCGTGAAAGTAATCCGCATCCTGTACGGCGGAATGGACTTAAATAACGCTTTGAATGAAACTAAGTTTGATGATTTCGATTAAAGAAAATCGAAGAAATGGGGGTTCCAGTTATGAGTGAAGCCATAGCAGCGTACCGCCATGTGGCGGCATCTGACGAGTTTATTCTAAAAGAAAAAATGCGGTCAAAAGCACGGCATGATGAAGCACAAGCTATTGGCAATGCAGAGAGACGTAGGGACGCACATTGGCAGGGCGTAGTTGACAAACAAGCCAAGCGAATAGCAGAACTGGAAGCACAACTTAACAAGAAGTAGACAGCCGGCAAAGAAACTTTACAAAGCCCGACATACGTGGATTTCCAAACCCTCACATGTTCGGGCTTTTTCCGTGCAAAACCTCATCAGCAACTTCTTTGTTACGCATAAGATACATGTCATGAAAATCCTCATAATATTGACAGCGATAACCACAAATGCTTTCATACATACAAAGGAGACGATACAAATGCGCAAAATCGTAATAGCACTACCAAAAGGCGGCCGCCTACTATCCTCATCATATGAAATCTTCAAAAAGGCAGGCTACACCTCAATCGGCTTAGAGCAAGAAATCCCGCTAAAAGACCGCAAAAAGCTGGAATTTACAAGTGATAACGGCTCTGCTGTATTCCTGCTGGTACGCATAGCAGATATCCCACAGTACGTAGACAAAAACTGGGTAGACATAGGCATATCCGCATTCGATTGCTATCGTGAATACGAGCTGGCCAATGCCACTGTCCGCCACTCTTTAAGAGGGGATAATTTTTCAAGCGATGTACTGCCGGATTTAAAACTCTGCCAAAACTCTAGGTTTTGCGTAGCAGGGCGACCACAGGGACAAAGGTTTTATGAAAAATGCAAGCAAAGCGACGACAAAATACTTGAGGTAGCCACCCAGTACCCCAACATAGCCGCAAAATTTTTTACTAAATCCGGCATAATTGCCGATATAATAACCATTTCAGGCTCATGCGAAATAACGCCTAAGTATTGCGGAGCCGATGTTATTTTTGATATCGTAGAAACAGGGCGGGCACTTATAGAAAACGGCCTGATAATATATGAAGAAGCCATGCCCATTCAAACTAAAATATTAGTAAGCAAAGCGGCACTTAAATACGATGAAAATATATCAGCCATGATAAGGAGACTAAAAAATGCGATTACACAGGAAGATTAGAGAGCGTAACGTTGAAGCAGACAGGGCCATAGAAGCAACCGTCCGTAAAATATTGGATGATGTGCGTCAAAATGGTGATAAGGCTGTGCAAAAATATACCGACATGTTTGACCAACCCTTTGACATGGGGCCGAAAATCTCAGATGACATTGTCTCCATGTTAAAGAGAGCCAAAAGCCAAATAGAGGAATACCACAAAAAACAAATAGGAACCGGTTTTGAGTATAGCAAAGATAATGGCGTAATCCTGGGGCAGCTAGTACGCCCGCTAAAGCGGGTTGCGGTTTATGTCCCCGGCGGTACGGCGGCTTACCCCTCCTCTGTACTCATGAACATCATCCCAGCACAGCTTGCTGGTGTGCCGGAAATCGCAATTTTTACCCCACAGCCTAATAATATTGTACGGGCGGCAGCCAAGGTGTGCGGTGTGGATACGATTTATCAAATAGGTGGGGCCCAAGCTGTGGCGGCTGCGGCATATGGAACCGAGACTATACCCAAGTTTGATAAAATCGTAGGGCCTGGCAATATATACGTAGCAACAGCCAAGCGCATGGTTTATGGCGAGGTGGATATAGACATGGTAGCAGGGCCGTCGGAGATTCTAATAATCGCTGATGAAACCGCTTCAGCTAAATATGTAGCGGCAGATTTAATAAGCCAAGCCGAGCATGACGAGCTGGCCAGCTCTATATTAGTAACAACCAGCGAAAAATTAATTGAGGAAACCGAAAAGGAACTAGAGCGGCAAATAGCAAATCTAAGCCGCCGCATGATTATTGAAGACTCTCTAAACAACTACGGCGCAGCTATCCTTGTAGATAATCTGGTCGCCGCCTTTGAAATTTCCAATGACATAGCCCCCGAGCATTTAGAAATCCTAACCGCTAACCCTATGGAGCTACTGCCCAAAGTCCATAACGCCGGCTCAATTTTTCTGGGCCAATACACTCCAGAGCCCTTGGGCGACTACATGAGCGGCACCAACCACGTCTTGCCTACAGGGGGCACTGCTAAATTCCACTCGCCCCTTGGGGTTTATGATTTTGTAAAATTTAGCTCATACAGCTACTATCCCAAGCAGGCACTTATGGATATTAAAGATGATGTAATGAAATTTGCACAGCTAGAAGGACTTGACGGCCATGCCCAGTCAGTTGGGGTGCGGTTCGAATGAGGCCATATGTTGCGGGCATCCAACCCCAGGGCGAGGGCTGGATTAAACTAAACACCAACGAAAACCCCTATCCCGTGGATGTTGAACTTTTCCTGAATCTAGCCAACTTGCGGCGGTATCCAGACCCAGACAGCCAAGAGCTATGTGCGGCTATAGCCGAAAAATATAGCGTCCCTACCGACAATGTCTTTTGCGGAAACGGCTCGGATGAGGTGCTGGCTTTAGCGTTTCAGGCGTTTTTTGGCGGTAAAGAGGTTTCAATGCCGGATATATCATATGGCTTTTATCCGGTATGGGCAGAAACGTATGGTATCAGGCCTCGGCTTGTTTCCCTTAAAAACTGGGAATTAGACTGGCGCGAATATCAAGGCGATTGCATAATAGCCAACCCCAACGCCCCCACCGGGTTGGCCGTAAAAATTAACAGCATCCCACAAGGCGGCATTGTTATTATCGACGAGGCATATATCGATTTTGCTAATGTGTCTTCTGCGGTTGCGTTAACTCAAAAATTTGATAATCTGCTGGTGGTACAAACCTTCTCAAAAGCCTACTCACTGGCAGGGCTGCGCGTGGGGTTTGCCATCGGTAATAAAAAGCTAATCGAACGCTTAAAACTCTTCAAAGACTGCTTTAACTCCTACCCCCTAGACAACCTGGCACAGGAAATCGCAAAAGCGGCGATAAAAAAGCCGCCAAAGGTGAGCGAGGTTATTAAAACTAGGGAATGGCTAAAAAAACAAATCCTCTGCCTTAATTCCCAAACCAACTTCGTATTCTGGGAAATAGAAAACGCCAAAGACATGTACCAGCATCTACTGGCAAATAAAATCCTGGTGCGCTACTGGGATGCATTTCCAAACCACCTACGGGTAAGCATAGGCACACAAGAGGAGATGGAGGAATTTCTATGCTGCGCAAAACAAATGAAACGGATATAACCGTAGTCATTGGCCAAGAAACCAAGATTAACACCGGCATAGGGTTTTACGACCATATGTTAAACCTTCTGGCCCATCACAGCGGGCTCGAGCTTACGATTAACGCCATTGGGGACTTAGAAATAGATACCCACCACACCATAGAGGATATAGGCATAACACTGGGACAGGCTTTAGCCGAAATGCTGGGAGATAAAAAAGGCATAAACCGTTACGGCTCGGCCAGGCTGCCCATGGATGAAAGCTTGGTGCAGGTGGATATAGATATATCCGGCCGCCCGTTTTTGGTATTTAACGCCGATATCAAAGATGAAATGGCAGAAGAATTTTTCCGGGCACTGGCTGTAAACGCGGGGCTTACTCTTCATATAAATTTGCTATACGGTAAAAACGAGCATCATAAATGTGAGGCGATTTTTAAGGCCTTTGGCCGTGCGTTAAAACAGGCTATAGCCATAGTAGGCAATGAAATCCCGTCGACAAAGGGTATGCTGTAGAGCTCCGTTGATGATAGGGACAAAGGTTACCTGTTTCTTCGATTTTCTTGCACACAAAAATTTTATCAAAATGGAGGCTTGATACAATGGTTATTCTCCCGGCAATTGATGTACTAGGCGGCGAGGCAGTAAGACTATATAAAGGCGACTATGGCAAAAAAACAGTCTATGGCGACCCTGTATCTATCGCCCAACAATTCAAAAACATGGGTGCGTACTACCTGCATATCGTAGATTTAGACGGCGCAAAGGAAGGCAGCCCCCGCAATTTCCCTGTTATCGAAAAAATCAGCCAAATCCTCCCTATACAAATAGGCGGCGGCATAAGAGACGCCGATACCGTGGAAAGATACCTTAAAATCGCCGATCGTGTAATTTTAGGCACAGTTGCGGCAAACACTCCTGACTTTGTAGCCAAAATGCTGGCAATCCACGGCCCTGACCGGATTGCGGTAGGGGTAGACGCCCGCAACAACAAAGTCTCAACCGGGGGCTGGCTAGAAGACAGCGATACAGATTATTTAACATATATAAGCAACCTAAAAGAAATAGGCGTAAAAACCATAATAGTAACCGACATATCCAAAGACGGCACCCTAACCACCCCCAATTGGGAGATGTACGAAAAAATTAAGAATATAAATATAATTGTTTCAGGTGGGGTAAGCTGCGATGAGGATGTGCTAAAAGCCCGTAACTACTACGGCGTAATCGTAGGCAAGGCCTATTACGAAGGGAGAGTTAACCTAGAATGGCTACTAAAAAACGCATAATTCCGTGCTTAGACATTAAAGGCGGCAAGGTAGTAAAAGGTGTCAACTTTGTAGATTTAACAGATGTAGGCAACCCTACGGAGATAGCTAAAAGATACGAGGCACAAGGAGCAGACGAAATAATTTTCCTTGATATCTCCGCTACCAATGAAAACAGAGATACAGTTTACTCCCTTGTCCGGGATGTAGCCTCTGTACTTACTATCCCCTTGACGGTAGGCGGCGGCATACGTACCGTAGAGGATTTTGGTAAAATTTTAAACTGCGGGGCCAGTAAGGTATCAATTAACTCTGCGGCGGTGAATAATCCCAGATTAATTTATGATGCCTGTTTGGCCTTTGGAAAAGAGCGCGTTGTTGTGGCAGTTGACGGCAAAAAAACCCGTGATCGCTATACGGTTTTTGTGAAGGGAGGCCGCGAAGACACCGGTATTGACCTAGCAGCATGGGCACAAAAATGCGAAATGCTTGGTGCCGGTGAGATTCTACTAACATCCATGAATGGCGACGGTACCAAAGAGGGCTACGATATCCCCATGACAAAAGTGGTATGCGATGCAGTAGATATCCCCGTAGTTGCCAGCGGCGGATGCGGTAGTATCGACCATATCATAGAAGTGTTTCAAAAAACCGGCTGCGACGCCGCATTGGTGGCCAGCCTTTTACACTATGGGCTGGCAACCGTAGGAGATGTAAAATCCGAAATGAAAAGGAGCGGCATCCCATGCAAAATGTGAAGGAGGGCACAGCCCGACCCGAAGGAAGCGCAGCGAGGATTCATTCCTCGCGGAGTGGCGGGGCTTGGGGCAGTGCCCCATTAATTGAAGGCCTAATCCCAGCCATAGTGCAAGACTATTACACCGGCCAAGTACTAATGCTAGCCTATGTAAACCAAGAAAGCTACGATTTCATGCAAAAAAAAGGCGAGACCTGCTTCTGGTCCCGCTCAAGAAATAAGCTATGGCATAAAGGTGCCACCTCCGGAAATGTACAAAAAATCAAGCGCATGGCCTTTGACTGTGACGAGGATACCTTACTTATTCAAGTAGAGCAAACCGGCCAAGGGGCCTGCCATACCGGGGCCTACAGCTGTTTTGGCGAAGAAACCGGGGAGTTTAACATATTAAACAATGTATACCAGCTACTAACCCAGCGTCAGGCCAACCCACAAGAAAAATCATATACAAATTACCTGCTGGACAAAGGGATTGATAAAATCTGCAAAAAAGTAGGCGAAGAGGCAGCAGAGGTTATAATAGCGGCAAAAAACGCCGACAAACCGGAGCTAACAGCCGAAATTTCAGATTTAGCTTATCATCTGCTAGTGCTGATGCTGGCCCAAGGCCTGCGCCCACAAGATATATTTGAGGAATTATCCCGGAGGTTTTTAGAATAGAATTTTAAACAACACCGCAAACAACTGCGATACGCACAAGTGTCATAAATACGAACCCTGCGGTTTTTAGCATATTGTGTCCTCTCCGTCGGTGGAATTTATAGGGGTTATCATTAAAATAAATCCGAGTGAGTACCCGTGCGGTGTAAAGCTAAAATAAGTACATTGGCTTTGATTTTATATACCAGAAGCCAATCTGGGGTTATGTGGCACTCTCGATAACCTTTATACTCGCCGTGTAAGGGGGTGGTCGCGGTATTTTTCGTCTAGGAGCTTACCATCGACTAATGTATCAACAACTTCATCAAGCAAACCCATCTTGTAATTACGCTTTCTAAGGGTTTTGAGCTGACGCTTAAATTTGGTTGATTGCTCTACTTTATACAGCGGCTTTTTCATTATTTTCAGCCTCTATCTCTTCATCTATCTCTGCCAGGATTTCTGCAAAACTACTATACCTGGGCACCCTCTCCCCGACCTCTATCTGCCTGATAATCTCTTCGCACTCTTCAAAGGTCTCTTTGGTTTCATCGTTAAAATCGCCATGTACAAATCCGTAGTCGCATACATAGCTATCCTCGGTAATGCGTCTTTCGAGTATTTGCTTTAACACATTTAGGGCAAAGTTTCGTTCTTTTTCGTTAAAACCCTGTAAAAGTCCTACAGCTTGCTGGATTACAGCATCCATTATATTCACCTCGCATTAATAAAAGAGGGCTAGAAATCCAAATCAGATTTCTAGCCCTCTGCTAGGACTGCGCTTGGCAGGAATCGAACCTGCGACCTACCGCTTAGGAGGTGGGCAATCAATCCCCTGCCAACGATTGATTTTACTGGGTTTTCACGTTGCTGATTTGGTTTGCTGCACCTTATCAATTTCGAAATACTTACAAAAAAGCGTGGAGTTGCTCTATTGATAGGCAAAACACAGCGACAGCGCAAGGTTTTTGTCGCTGGGTCGAGGGCAAACCCCTCACATGCTGTTATTGAGATCAATAAACCCTGCTTGTATATCTACCCCTCTGTTAATCTGTTAAGATGCATATACAATATGTCACAAGGACTATAGTAGTTGAAACGTGTAGAATCTAAAGGCGCTATGATATAATACCACTGGTACAGACGGGCCTTCCCATACTATAGAAATGAGATGCATGAGATGGATAATCAAAATATAGCAATACCTCCAAACGAACGTAGCAATGAAAATGAACAACACATAACTCTACTTCGTAGCGAAGATGGCCAACTATATCATGACGTTCCACTGGAGGGTATTGGGCTTAGCACAAGAAGTTATAACGCATTAAAAAGACGGGGGTACAATTATGCGTCCCAACTCCTATCACTAACCGAATCTGAACTTTATCAATACAAGAATATTGGGGTAACAACCGTTGAAGAAATAGTGCAAAAAGCAAGCACAATAACTATAACTGATATATCCGCCTCCGAGCGAGAAGAACGCGAAAAAGAGAAGGAGAAAAAACAAGCCGAACAGCCTATCATAGTCTTCCGCAACCATGATGACCTGCTATACGCAGATATCCCCATAAAAGAACTAGGATTATCGACACGAAGCTATAAGCAGTTAACGGAATCGGGTTATATATTTGCATCGCAAATAGCAACCTTATCAAAATCACAGCTATCAAGTATAAAAAACATAGGCGTCTCAAGTATCAAGGAAATCCAAGAATTAATGGATTCAATTGTTGTTAAAATGCCGTCATCATTTATACCTAATGAGTATGATACCTTCAAAGAAAGCACACCACCTCAACCCCTCATTGATTTCGCAAATGCCATCCCCGATGAGAAAAAAAGGCAGATGTTTCAAATGCG
>Ga0123355_10012648_pt1 | contig 13085 bp, 9 predicted proteins | sample TergutEmb28metaG_3_FD_89872 | JGI IMG/M metagenome (GOLD analysis project Ga0123355, IMG submission 89872) | Embiratermes neotenicus P1 segment gut microbial communities from Petit-Saut dam, French Guiana - Emb289 P1 | ecosystem: Host-associated > Arthropoda: Insects > Digestive system > Gut ... | reverse complement strand
TTTCACCGGCTTCCATAACTCAGTGCTTTTTATTATTTATTTTTAGAATACGCTACGCTAGTATTCCATATTTCCCTGTGTCTGTCAAGCGAAAGTTTTTGTGGGTATATGCTCGGTTGCAAGTCACCGGGCATGTGACCATGCGATGCATAACTAAGAAAATTAGCGACCGTAGGTGAATACCCGGTGACTCGCATAGCGATTTGTTTGGAGGTTGATGCTCAACCTCCAAAGCCCATCGGCAAATGCACAGTAGCTTTAAACAAATCGCCGTCAATAGTTATCTCAAATCTCCCGCCCTGAGCCGTGACAACGCTCTGCACAATCGACAACCCAAGCCCGCTGCCACCATCCGATCTGGAGTCATCTCCACGTTTAAACCGCTCTGTCAGCTCAGATGGATCGACATTCAACGCAACCGCTGAGATATTCTTGATGTCTACCCGAACAAATGCGGAGTCTGGAGAAAACCGCTGCTCAGAATCTCCAATAGTGACGTTGCTTGCCTCGGCAGTTACATCCAAGTAAACTCTTGACTCTTTTAATGCATATCTGAAAACATTCGAAAATAGATTTTCAAGCACACGCCACATAAGCTTTCCATCAGCTCTGACCAGCAGATACTCAGGCATGTTTACACGAAGTTCAAGTCCCGATGTTTTTATTGTACCATCCAGCTCACCCAGCACTTGATTGATCAGCGAAACAATATCAAGCTCATTGATATGCACATCAATGTTGCCAGATGCCGCCTTTGCTGCCTCAAACAGCTCCTCGGTCAGGAGTTTAAGTCTCTGTGATTTTTGTACAATGATATCAAGATACTCCGGCGCTTTTTCGCAGTCAAGCCCCTCATGCTTAAGCAAATCTGTATAAGTAATAATTGACGTAAGCGGAGTCCTTATATCATGCGATACATTTGTAATCAGCTCCGTTTTCAGCCTTTCGCTCTTAAGCCGCTGCTCGACAGCATTGTTTATACCCTCAGAGATGTTATTTATAGAGTCTGCAATGTTTCCCAGTTCTCCACCGCCAACATCAATGGGTTCGGCCAGCGCCCCACGACTCACTGACATTACGCCAAGCTCCAATGTATTGATACGCTTGGCGTAGCGGAGCAGTAAAACTGCAATAAATACAGCAAGCAACACAGCGGTAAGGATTAAAGGCCCTGCCGTACCATTTCTGGAAACAGCCCCAATGATGCCAACAAAAAGAAGCGTAAAGAGCGAAGCCAATGCAATAATTACAGCCTTTGTCATTATCCGCGCCCCTGCCCAAATATATTTGAAAAATTTGATGCTCATTTTACAAATCCAAGCAGGTAATGCATAGATGAGTGTGTGCTTCCACACCTTACCAGCTTTCACCCTTTTAGCAAACCCAAGTAGCCAAATCCCTATTGGGGTCACAGCAACAATTGATGCCGCCACACCAAGTAAATATAATGCGATAAGATTACCCAAACCCCAGATACTATTTGCAAAAGTCGCATACAGATATACACAAAATATAGTACAGGCTGCAACAACAGCCAAGCTGATATCCAGATATGGTTTGTCAATAGGCAGAAAGTAAACATTCTTGTTTCCGAAAGTCGCTTCCGCTTCGGCACCATATATGCGTCCGGCTCCATTTAGCTGTATGATTACCAAAGCTATAATCAATATAAATGCTGCAACCATAATGACCATGTTGCGTATGTATGTGTTGCGCACATTTGATATCATATCGTACTGAAAGTTTATCATTCCTTCAGATAGTCCAAAATTCACCATACCATCTCGGTCAGTTATATCGACCAAAACGATTCCCGGCAAAACATTGGTTCGTTCGAGATTTATCAAAATGGACAGCAAGCCACTGAGCATCACAGCGGTTAAAACAATTACCAATATAAAACTTACTATTTTTACAGCCTTATGCGCTGTCCATTTTTTCCATTTTGTATCCAATGCCCCATACCACCTTTATATATTTTGGATTCTTAGGGTCAATTTCTATTTTTTCCCTAATGCGCCGTATGTGTACGGCAACTGTATTGTCGGCGCAGAAGGCATCTTCGCCCCACACACGCTCATAAATCTCATCAATTGAGAACACTCTGCCCGGGAAGCGTATAAAAAGCAATGCTATTTTATACTCTATGGGCGTAAGCCTGACATCTTCACCATCAACAGCAACGGTTTTGTTATTGTCGTCAATAGTCAGCCCACCAACCGTAAACACCCCTGCTTCGGGAGGCGGCAGACTTCCAAGAACTGTAAATCTCCTTAATTGGCTCTTCACTCTTGCCATAAGCTCCAGAGGATTAAATGGCTTGGTTATATAGTCATCCGCGCCAACCGTCAATCCCATTATCTTGTCCGTGTCTTCACTTTTTGCCGAGAGCATTATTATTGGAATGTTGCGGCTTTTGCGGATTTCCATAGTCGCCCTCAGGCCATCGAGTTTTGGCATCATAACATCCATGATGATGAGCTTTATATCGACCTTTTCAATCGCTGTCAATGCTTGGGTTCCGTCATAGGCCAAGTGTGTCTTATAACCCTCATGCTCAAGATATATAGCGATCGCTGCTGCGATTTCCTTATCATCATCACAAATCAAAATGTCCATGCTCATACTCCTTTTCGCTAATTGCAATGCTATTAAACGATATTAAGAGTATATCATACTTATTTCTGTGTTATCATTTATTTTAATCACATCCTTTTATTTTCTGCACTGTGCAATAAAAGGATATGATATAGTTCTTACAAGGAAGCAAATATATTTCTTAAGAATTTATGACTAGTACTTCATTCTTGAGATAAGTTTGCAAAGATTGTGGTAGGTTTTTTCGTCTGGCAAGGCAAAAAACTGCGGGAATACCACTGGTCTTTCAATGTTTTTTAACGAAGTCAGACGGAACAAAGATGCCGCAAGATTTGTAAGCTTATTTTGAGAATGGAGTACTAAGGTAAATAAATCCTTACTGTTTTCAAGATTGACAAATGTCTTCTCGTCAATTACACTACATGTAAGAAATGCGTTTAATTTAAGCTAAATAAGGAAATGTTTGGAGATGAACTTATGGAAATGGCAAAGGTAACCAGTAAAGGTCAAATCACAATTCCGATTTCTATCCGGAAAAGACTTAATATAAACGAAGGCGATAAGCTACTGTTTATCAACAGACCTGATGGCGTTGTTATGGTAAATCCAGATATGCTGCCCGGTGGGGAGACCCCGGATAATACAAAAAAAGCTAAAAAAGCAAAACCGCAGCGTGAAACAAGTAAAGCAGTCACACCTAAGACAGAGCGTCCGGAAGTTATCCGCGATACTTCCGAAAACGCCAAACAAACTACTGCTGTTGCGGCCAGCTTGCCTATAGACACAGCGTCTAAGGATGCCCCAACTTCCCAAAGCGCTGCGACCGATGATGCAAGCCAAAATTTCGCACCTGTAGCATCATCCGTAGAAGCGCACACAGAAACAACTGCCGCACCTGTATCTGCACCCACAAAACCGCCTGCCGTTGTGGCTGTTGCAACACATGAGCCAACACCGGTTACGGCAGCTTCTGAGCCAGCTCTTTCGCAAGCAACACCTATAGTCGCACCGCAAACTACAGCGCCGACCAGGGATGAAGTTGAATCTGAAAAGTCCGGCCCAAAAGACCATGGCCTTAATCTCAAAGATTTACTTAACGAAATTCGTTCAATCGGATCAAACATCTAATACAACATTCTTAAAACAACTGCAACTGCATAAAATTTGCGTTGGATTTTCCCTCTGGCGAGACATATCCCATTGGTATTTCATCGGATTGCAATGAGGCCAGGCGACAAAAGGTAGTTATTTTGAATGTACTCGCGCAATTAAGGAGCCTTTCGGCTCCTTAATTTATTTATATAAACATGCCTGTCTGCGCTGGTTTGTGATGCAGATTAAGTCGCTTCTATCAATCCGTAGTCGCCTTTTTTGCGTTTATACACGACTGAAAACGCATCGTCATTATTTTGGTTTTTGAACACAAAAAACTCATGGTCTATCAGATTCATTTGCAAAACCGCCTCTTCCGGAGTCATCGGCTTTAGCGGGAACTTTTTGGATCGAACGATTCTAAACTCTTTTTCGCCATCCTCTTCATGCATTTCATGCTTAACTGATGGAGCAGATTCACGATCAAGCGCACCGTCACGCAGCCTTTTCTCCAGTTTTGTCTTATGCTTACGGATTTGTCTCTCGATCGCTGCAACAGCTGAATCAATAGATGCCTGCATATCGCTGGTCGTTTCAGTTACGCGATGGAACATACCGTTATTCTTGATTGTTACTTCTGCGATGTATCTGCCGCGCTCAGTAGCGAATGTGACAAATGCCTCTGATTCAGTTTTGAAGAAACGGTCTAGCTTTCCTATCTTCTTCTCGGCGTAATCGCGCAGTTCATCCTGGATTTCGACTTTTTTCTCAGTAAATGTGAATTTCATAACTGTCATCTCCTCTTCTTATGTTCTATATTTCTAATGCAAACATTTGCAGTTGCATAGGAATCATTGCGGCTTAAATGCCGAACGTATGTTTTCCAGTGCCGATTGAAGATCCTCCAAGTGCTTCTGAGCCGTTTCATTAGCTCTGCGCACCTCTTCAATCTCCTGCTCAGCTCGCTCTTTAGCCTCGCGCATTTCCTCCATCTCTTGCTCGGTTTTCTCTTTGGCTTCCTGCGCCTCCCAAAGCAGTTGTTTGGATTGCTCTAATTCCTGCAAAAGAGATTCGAGTTCACCGGCCATAGTCTCGGCTTGCACCTGTGCGGCTTCTGTTACGTTTTTGTGTTCATTGCGTTCCTGCAAAAGGGATTCTAGTTCACTGGCCATCGTCTCGACTTGCATCTGGGCGGCTTCCTTTGCACTTTTTTGTTCATTGCGTTCCTGCGCCAACTTGGATACGTATTTTACTACATCCTCACGATTAAAACCGCCAAAAAATCTCTTTCTAAAAAAGTTTACTTCACCGTTATTCCCGCTCATTCATTTTTCCTCCTTTTACAATTCAGGCTCATCCTGCGCTTCGGGGTCTTCTGGGTCTCCCGGCTCGTCAGGCTCTTCCGGTTCACTTGGCTCCTCAGGATCGTCAGGTTCCTCAGGGTCATCAGGCTCCTCCGGCTCCTCTGGCTCTTCTGGTTCTTCCGGAGCATCAGGTTCCTCAGGTTCGTTTTCAGCATCGTCAGATTCTTGCGGCTGATTGACCTCCGGTCTTTGAGGGGCTGTCCCCGAACGATTCGGTCTATTCTGTCCAGTTGGTTCATTTGGCTCATCAGAATAATCGGGATAGTCATATTCATGCTCAGCTTCCTGTATCCCGGCAACATCCTGATATGTCAGAGGCCCAATCGCACGTGGGGTATTGTCAAAATCCCAAACATATTGCATATCTATGAAGCTCATATCTGTTTTCATGAATGTATTTTCAATCCCTATTACAACGCCCATCGCAACATCTATATGGTAATAGTGACCTTCAATCAAAAGTAGGTTCCATGCATGGTATCTGCCATCAAGAAATCCAAGAATCACTCGGGACTCTATCCCCAGCTCGTCACTTAACGCTTTAAACGCCATGGCAAACCCTTCACCAACCGCACGCCTGTTGATCAGCGCCCCAAATGCAGTTGCGACATTATTCTGTGTTCCATGCTCTGACAGAGTTCTGGCGCTCACTTCATCGAAATCAGCAACCGCAATGAGATTGTTAGCCAATGACAACAGCAGCTCTGCATCCGTTTCACCAACAGCTTCCTCTATGTTTATCTGAACAGATGATGATACACTGTCGATTAGCGACTGCAATATTGTAGGTGGAAATCCAAACGCGAAGCGCACTTCAAAAATTCTGTCATCGCCAGTTTCCGGAAAAACTTCGACTCCAACAACCGGTCTCATCGCAATCTTCCTCGGATTTTGATAATAAATCTCGACAATGTATCCAACCAGATCTTCTACAGTCATTTGTAAGGAAGTGCGAAAAACCGCTTCATCACGATATTCGCTCATTATTTCAAGCAGCTCATCTTTTAGCTCCGATGCCGCAGTAACATTTATAATTGAATCCAACTGCTGCAAAGTGCGCATATATTCTATGGTAACAGTTATCTCAGTAAATGTAACTATTTTTGTGGCATGACCAGCAATATCGCTCACTGCATACACGCCAAGAGGGTGTGTTGTTATTATTTGATGAATCGCCAAGTCTAGGTCTGCTTGAACATCTTCATTGTCATAGATAATCGCAACCAGTCTCCCACTTGTTTCATGAGCTTTAATCATCTCGACAATTGCGTCTTTAAGTTCGTAGAAATTCGACACCTCTATTTGCTCATCAGGCGGACGAACAACCGGATTTGCCACATGCGGGCTTTCAGTCAGCCGCTCATCTTCAAGAATTGCTGCACAACCTGTCGCTGCAAATGCCACGATTAAGATAAGCATTATCAGATATATGATAGATCGTCTCAATCGCATTTCTCCTATACTCTGCATTTCAAACTTTGCGCTTTTAAATGCTATATTTCTATCTCCAATTGCGTTTCCCCTTTGTCCTCCGGTTTTAGTATCGCTCCGGCAGCGGGAATCGCACGGATTTTGTATCGGGTCGCATCTGTTATGGCGGTCGCCTCAAGCGGCAATGCATTTTCCAGCGTTCTGCCCTTTTTCAGCGACATGACCTGCACACCAATGGTTGACCTTGTTGTTTTCGGTGCCATCAGGGATGTGTTGAAAATAAGTGTGCGTCCATCACTTGAAAACACTGCAAGTTCCAAATCCTCATTGATTGGTACAATGGCGCTGATGGGACTTTTATCAGAATATGCACCGGTCAGCTTCTTCCGGTTTAGTTTAGTGGCATATGTTGAAAGCTCTATCCTCGCAGCCTTTCCATTTTCAAAAAAGAATATGATATGACTGGAATAATCGCCCGGGTCGAGCATGTAAATTACATTTTCATCTTCATCCATTTCGAGTGCCGTGGGAAGATATGTACCTAAGTTCGACGCCTTTGTATCTTCAAAGTCCCGCATTCTTGCCTTATAAACCTGCTGGCGGTCAGTAAAAATAAGCAGCTCATTTTTGTTTGATGATTCAAAACTCAAAAACGGTCCATCCGTGTCTTTGTACTTCTGCTCGCCGCCCATCCTGAGTGACAGCGGTGTGATTTTTTTGAAATAACCCTCACGCGACATAAATATGTTGACTGCGTAATCCTCTATATGCTCTTCTTCATCAAAAGACTCAATCTCGTCTTCATATATGATTTTGGTACGCCGTTCTATGCCAAATTTTTTGATAACATCTTTGAGCTCTTTGATTATGATAGAATTTATTCTCTTTGCAGATTTCAGCGTATCTTCTAAATCCTCAATTTCCTCACGCAATGCGCCTGTTTCTTGTGTGCGTTTGAGAATATACTCACGATTTATATTGCGAAGCCGGATTTCCGCAACATATTCAGCTTGCAATTCATCAATCCCAAACCCAATCATAAGGTTCGGCACAACTTCAGTTTCTTCTTCGGTCGCCCGTATTATCGAAATGGCCTTGTCTATATCCAGAAGGATTTTCTGCAACCCTATGAGCAGGTGCAACTTTTCTTTCTTTTTGTTCAGCTCACAATAGACGCGCCGCCGCACACATTCAACACGCCATGCTGTCCATTCGTTTAGGATTTCACGGACACCCATTACCCTTGGAATACCAGCAATGAGGATATTGAAGTTGCACGAAAAGCTATCCATAAGTGGGGTCTGCTTAAAAAGTTTTGCCATGAGCTTATCCGGGTCAACGCCACGTTTAAGATCGATTGTAAGCTTAAGTCCTGAAAGGTCGGTCTCATCACGCATATCCGAAACGTCTTTTAGTTTACCAACTTTGATTAACTCCGCAACTTTGTCAATAATCGCTTCGGCAGTTGTTGAGTACGGAATTTCAGTAATCTCAATGAGATTTCCTTCTTTCACATATGACCAGCAGGCTCTGACCTTAACGCTACCCCTCCCTGTTTCATAAATCGTCCCAAGCTCCGTGGCGTTGAAAATCAGTTCACCGCCTGTAGGGAAATCCGGCGCTTTGAGGGTTTGAGAAATATCGCAATCAGGGTCGTTTATATACTCAATGGTAGTTTGGCAAACCTCTTCCAGATTAAATCCGCAAATGTTGCTCGCCATACCAACCGCAATGCCTGTGTTTGCACTGACCAGCACATTCGGAAACATTGTGGGCAAAAGCGACGGTTCTTTCATCGTGCTGTCGTAGTTATCGACAAAATCAACAGTGTCACGGTCTATATCCCCAAAGATTACGGAGCAAATCGAGTCAAGCTTTGCCTCTGTGTAACGTGATGCGGCACAGGCCATATCTCGCGAAAACACCTTGCCGAAATTTCCTTTTGAGTCGATAAATGGCGTGAGCAGCGCTCCATAACCTTTTGAAAGCCTGACCAGTGTGTCGTAGATTGCGGCATCGCCATGCGGGTTGAGTCGCATCGTCTGACCGACTATATTTGCCGATTTTGTCCTAGTGCCGGTCAAAAGCCCCATTTTATACATCGTATACAGAAGTTTTCTGTGTGAAGGCTTAAATCCATCTATTTCTGGAATGGCACGCGATACGATAACGCTCATAGCATATGGCATATAATTTACTTCAAGCGTATCTGTTATTTGTTGCTCCAAGACATCTGCCCTAAGGCCAATCACGTTGGGGTTGTTTATTTTTTTGTTATCTTCAGTTGTTTTCTTCTTAGGCATGTTGCCACCTTGTTAAAATTAATAAATCAGAATTATCGAATTGCCGCTGAAAGCGCAGATGCCAGCGGCATTATAAACGGCAACTCGCCCACTATTCCAAGTAGCTCCTCAATCGATATGACCCTGGCTCCATCCGGCGGTGCAGTGGGAACTGCTGTTGCGACGTGCTGTGTTTCACTGTTGATTTCAAAGTGCATTCGCATTTCATTTCTCTCGTGCATGTAAAAACTCATATCAATGTTATACGTGTCAATGTCAAGCTCAACTGCATATCGTGTATCCCGCCAAAACTGACGCTCACGGTAGTGAAACGCTCCTGAAATTGCATTGATGGTCTCTGCACTTGCGTCAATAGTAATGCTTATACCAAACTCGTTGGGATCCGACGTTGAGCTGTAATTTCTTGCCGCATTATTGAAATCTTCAGGTGTCAACTCAAGTGTAAACTCGCCCCTATTTTGAGTAAAATTATCATCGCCAAAAATTTCACGATAAAACGCAGATGAAGCCAAGACTTCATCGTAGAAATCCACATAACTTGTACGCCACAGTTGCCTAAATGTTGGGGCAACTATCTCTCCAACACTTGACCCACCCAAAAAATCGCTGGCGCTAAACTCGGCTTCGAATATGTCTTCGGTTATGTCACTTAGGCCCATATGTCTTGCCACATCACTCGTCAAATCAAATGAAAGCCACGTATCTGCCGGAATGAGAGGGAAAATTTTGCTCAGCAACGGCACTCTAAAGTATATCATACCCGAATCATAATTGAAAATTATTTCTATCTCTGTGTCGTCAGCTTCCATTGCGCTTATGATTTGTATCAGCATCGGCAGTTCATGTGCCAGTTCATCCAAATCAGCGTCAGGTATCTGAGTACGCATAAGATTCATAACCTCTGATGATACTACAGTCCCACTCATACTAAAACTGCGTCCATCTGTGAGCGATGCAAAACTTAGACGCAAGCCTGCGGTTGGGTCTCCTTCAAAGGAATCGAATATGGTCAGTTCAAAGTTCATTTCACTTACGGTGCTCAGTATACCACCTGTGGGGATTAAGTTTATCGGCATGTTTATTAGCCTGTTTGCAATCGTAAAATCTCTGTTTATTTCCGCAATCAGCTTTTCCCTGTCGATGACAACAACAATATTATGTGTACTATCCCAGAAAACATTCAGACCCAAAAACTCTGCAACTTCTCGGATAGGAATAAAAGTCACCCCATCACGTACATATGGAGACGAATCCAGTGTCCAGTTTCTTGTTTCGCCGTTTGCTGTGAGTCGCATTGTTCCCTCTGCTACTGCAAAGCTAACAGTTTTACCATCAAGCGTAGCTGTAAACAGCTGTGCTTGACTATCAAAATTCACGCGACCACCCAGAGCTCCGAAAAATGGCGCTGCCGGAACAACAATTGTACCGCCTGAAAACGTCGGCGCTGCATTTGGGAAGCTGATAAAAGAACCATTGTACATCACGTTGATTATGCCTGAGGTGTATCCACGTGCTTCCAGCAGTCGCAATCTATATTGCATTTGGTTATCTAAGACATTTCTCCATGCGTTTGCAAGAATCGCATAATCATCCTCGCTCAGCCCATAAAATAGCATAAACTCATCTGCAGAGGACGCTGCACCCAAAGCCTCCCAAAAAGACATATTTCGGGTTGACCTGCCCCAAGGGCTTTCTGCAAGCCATTCCATAAGTTCGTCAGTGGTCTCAAAACCCCACATATGTGCGAAATCTTCAACCGCATTGGGTGAATCTTCTTGCTCCAAGCTCAGGTGTGGAGGCAAGGCTTCCAAAGAAAATTCTTCGGCAAAAACTGTGAGTGGAAATAGTAGTGTCACTACCAGAAGTGCTGCAAGTGTTGTTCCTAATGCTCTTTTCATTCTTACTCCCCTTTTATCCCTGAAACTTTTTTATTTATGAAACATCAGCAAAATCGAGATATTTGTGCCCATTATCAGAAATAAACTCTTTCCTGCCTGCAAGGTTGTTGCCCAAAAGCAGCTCGAACGTATCTGCAGTTGCGGCTGCTTCCGACGGCATCACCTTGACAAGCCGTCTCGTTTCCGGATTCATTGTTGTCAGCCACATCATTTCCGGATCGTTTTCCCCCAAGCCTTTTGAGCGATTTATGGTGTGCTTTGCACCGTCAAACTTTGTAACTATCTCCGATTTTTCGCGGTCGGAGTATGCAAAATAGGTCTTGCCTTTGCATTCTATTTCAAACAGTGGGGATTCGGCTATATATACAAACCCCTCTTCTATCAGCGTAGGCACCAGTCTGTACAGCATCGTGAGTATGAGTGTGCGAATCTGAAAGCCGTCAACATCAGCGTCTGTGCAGATTATGACTTTATTCCAGCGCAGGGCATTCAAGTCAAACGCACTCAAATCCTTGGAATGCTTGTTTTGAATCTCAACGCCACACCCTAGCACCTTGATGATATCTGTGATTATTTCATTTGCAAAAATCTTGCCGTAATCGGCTTTCAGGCAATTGAGAATTTTGCCCCGCACCGGGATAATCCCTTGAAATTCGGCATCGCGGCTCAGCTTACAGGCACCAAGGGCACTGTCTCCTTCAACGATATATATTTCGCGTCGGTCAACATCCTTTGTCCTGCAATCGACAAACTTCTGGATTCTACTGGTAATGTCAACACTTCCGGAAAGCTTCTTTTTTATGTTCAGCCTGGTTTTTTCTGCCGTTTCTCTGCTGCGCTTGTTTATCAGCACCTGATCGGCTATTTTATCCGCCTCAGACTTGTTTTCAATAAAATAAACTTCCAACTGACTTCGCAAAAACTCGTTCATCGCTTCCTGAACGAACTTGTTGGTTATCGCTTTTTTGGTCTGGTTTTCAAAAGATGTCTGTGTTGAAAAGCAGTTTGTGATTAAAATAAGGCAATCCTGCACATCCGAAAAGGTTACTTTGCTCTCATTTTTCTGATATTTGTTGTTTTTCCGCAAATAAGCGTCAATCTCCGCAACAAATGCGCTGCGCGTCGCTTTCTCCGGAGCGCCACCGTGTTCGAGCCAAGATGAATTGTGATAATATTCAATAATATTCGTGCGGTTTGAAAAACAAAATGCAGCAGACAGCTTGACTTTATAGTCGGGCATATCCTCTCGATCTCGCCCGCGCCGTTGCGTCTCGATAAATACAGGCTGCGAAAGCGGTTCTTCCCCGCCGAGTTCTTTGACATAATCAAGGATTCCATTTTCATAAAGAAAATCCGTGGTTTCAAACTTTGAGCCTTCTTGATTTTTGAACTTGAATGTGATGCCTGCATTGACCACAGCCTGTCGCTTGAGGGTGTCAACAAAAAACTCAGCAGGAACGTCTATTTCGGTAAAAACGTCAATGTCCGGCTTCCATCTGATGATCGTGCCGGTGCGTTTTCCGGAAAACTCTTCGAAAGTAAGTTCCCCTACAATTTCGCCCTTTTCAAAGCGTAATGAATATTTCCTGCCATCTCTGTAAATGGTTACGTCCATATACTCAGAGGCATATTGTGTTGCACAGGAGCCCAGACCGTTGAGACCCAGTGAGAATTCATAGTTTTCACCTGTATCATTACGGTATTTTCCACCCGCATAAAGCTCACAGAAAACAAGCTCCCAGTTAAACCGTCCCTCGGCCTCATTCCAGTCAACCGGACAGCCTCGGCCAAAATCCTCTACCTCAAATATATTGCCTTCATATCTTGTGACATTGATGATTTTGCCGTGACCTTCTCGGGCTTCATCAATTGAGTTTGACAGGATTTCAAAAACCGCATGTTGACAGCCTTCGATTCCATCCGAACCGAAGATAACGCCCGGGCGCTTTCTGACTCGATCGGCGCCCTTGAGCGAACTGATACTGTCATTACCGTACAACGCAGCGCCGGCGGCGCGATTTTTATCACTCATGTATATTAACACTCTCCAGCTTAATCTTCGATGTAATCCGAATATTTCGAATTTACAAATCTTCCCAACTCCATGATAACATATTAAGTAGTAACTGTATAGTGTATGTGTCAAAATTCCATTGACGAAAATCTCCGGGTGTGGTAGAGTGGATACATAAAAAGGAACTGTCGCTTTTTGTTGGGCGACTCAGTCCTTTGCTTGAGTGAGGCGCCTTATCTAAGGCGCCTCGAATTATTTATCTCTGTCTTTAAATATAACGTGACAGAGCGTGATAATTGCAACGATTACCAACATGAGTGCAAAAAGCGCTTCGTAAGTGACCATTGCATCACCTCCTTACAGCAAGGAAGTGACCGAGTCGCCA
>Ga0123355_10012647_pt1 | contig 13085 bp, 9 predicted proteins | sample TergutEmb28metaG_3_FD_89872 | JGI IMG/M metagenome (GOLD analysis project Ga0123355, IMG submission 89872) | Embiratermes neotenicus P1 segment gut microbial communities from Petit-Saut dam, French Guiana - Emb289 P1 | ecosystem: Host-associated > Arthropoda: Insects > Digestive system > Gut ... | reverse complement strand
TTTCTACACTATGGTCAGAAGTAGTATTTGAAAGTTTTCTTATGTAGAAATTTCTACACTATGGTCAGAAGTAGTATTTGAAAGTTTTCTTATGTAGAAATTTCTACACTATGGTCAGAAGTAATATTTGAAAGTTTTCTTATGTAGAAATTTCTACACTATGGTCAGAAGTAGTATTTGAAAGTTTTCTTATGCAGAAATTTCTACACTATGGTCGGAAGTAGTATTTGAAAGTTTTCTTATGCAGAAATTTCTACACTATGGATTTATTTACTGTCTGAAGTATGAAACAGTGATATGAAACTCATGTACGAACTAAACCAGTGGCAACAAAAATACATCGCGATGGACAAGAAATCGATTCTCTTGCGGTGGCCCCTTATTAATTTCTCCTTTCACATACTTGGTGTACAAAGAAGGCAGTCTTCTGTAATCATAAACAAGTAAATACATAAAGAACTTAAATAAAAACACAGAGTTTGGATTACCTTCCAGGTACACGCATTTTACTACTTGCTTACCTACAGACTTTACCTACAAATGGGTTAAAGTACAACGTAGGTGGCAACACAACGACAACACCAACGGAAGTCAAGATTACCCTCTTCTGGCTGACAGGTACCAACGTTTCGGAAGAACGTGCTGCCTCCATCTTCGCGGTAAAGCACGTGATTCTAGTCCCTTCTATGAACCTGCTCTCTGTCTCCAGGGTACAAGCATAAGACAGCAGTACGTTGTTTTACCCTGGTACCCTGCAAAGGCAGGTAGCACGTTCGTCTCAAATGCGTGTTCTTATCTACCAAACAACATGGCGTCACATCTCAGAATTCAACACCCTGCAGGCCTGAAATTTCGTATCAAAGAGCTTTGGATACTTGTCCGAATTACCTGTTATACGAAGCGTGTTCAGTCCGTGCCAGCAGTATGTAGCTATGTGTGCATAAACATTCCAGCTACTATAGTGAAACACACTGCTGTGTCTTTCACAGCATTTTCTCTAATACCAACCGTCGTACAACCACGTACAAGAAAGTAAAGGTGCTTTAACTTAGTACGCAGAGATGCAAGAACAAAGTGCAGTGCTCTTGAAAATAACACGATACAGCTCAAGCTTCGACGCTGTGCTGTTACAGTGTAGCACGCGAGAAGGTAAATTTACAGTAGCCTACGTGCAAATGCACAGAACAGGCCACATTTTCCTCATTGCTGGGACCTTAACAGTTACAAAACTCGATGCCAATAGCAGCAGTTGACTGATGTATTGGTGCTTGTGCTCCACTGTATTTGAGACTCCGAGGGTGGCGCCTCGGCGCCGAAACATGTAGTTTTTATAACTTATGTATAGTTTGTAGACCTGCTAATGTGCATCTGTTGGTGTATATGACTGACTGTAAGAATAATGCACGGAATATATAATATCAAATCAGCCATGGGTTAATTAACGAGATCGTTTGAAATACATATGTCAGGATCTCGAAGGAGATGGGTGATCGTGGCCTATTTAAAGCGCTGTTCCGGTATTCGCCTCAAGAATATGAGAGCAAAAGAAAAATATCATTATGGACAAGCGATAGCAAGGCCGAGAAATAACCGGGTAATTTCCGGACACGAGTACACAGCAAAGAGCAAGCTGGCTTCAGCAGTAATGTTTCCCGTAGCCTGGTTCTCATCTTGGCCGGAAAACCGACAGTCCCGACTCAGGTATTCCGTGACTACCCTCAGTCTCACATTGCTAATAACGGAATTGTACCTTAACTCAGGCCGCGACTCCTTCACACATTACTTCCGGTCCACTATTCACTATTCACTATCATCCTATCTTTCGGCATTACACGAACATTACAATAAGAGCAAGTGACAGATCCGTTACACTACAAATAAATCACATCACGAGAGTGCCCAGTGTAACAAACAGCATATGGCTAAAGCACGTAAGTGTTCACACTCAGGTAATGGAAACAAAAATCTTTCAAATGTGTGGCTTTGAGATGCAATGCCTAAACTCAGAGGTGGACAAATTAAAAAAAAAAATCTAGGAGACACCTCACAATTCTAGCAGCAAGAAGGGTGACATAAAGCACATTCCATACTGAGGATCTACAACTAATAGGGACCACCGTATAAACTTCAGGCGCCCGGGATGTGTGCCGTGGCTTAAGTTACACACAAATTAAGCAAAATAAAAAACTCACCTACGCACATGATGTCAGTCATGTACCGACAGGTCTACTTGCGTTGCTCAGCTACATACGAGTATGTAGAAAGATGATAAACCACTAGCACCTTTCACTTGACTCATGGACAAACACATTTCTATTTATCACAATGTTACAGCACAATACATCAGGGGAAGTGCTATGAAAACAAGGTAAATTCTGGATTTCATTAGGGCAACAAATTAAGGTATTTTACAGAGTCCATAACGTCCCAATCGAATGCACTGAAATAATGGAAATTTTCATTTTTATTTCAGAGCCATAGAACTGGTTCATGGTAGCATCAGATAGTATTTAAGGGAAAAATTACAGAAGAATCCGAAAGACAATTTGCCAACCGACGTGTTAATTTCTGACTACATAGTAACAAAACAAGCAGGTATAGAAACTTTAAGGAAATCCCATATTTGACCGCCGATTTTCGACAAACATGAAAATAAGATTACATCTGACTACACAGTAAATTCCGAAGCATTACCAATATTCACAAACACGTAGAGGAATTCTTAGATGTCAAAGTATCCATAAGATTAACCTTTTACAGCCCCCTGGTTACGTGATGCACCAGCAGGTTTCACATTCAAGAATCTTACGCTCTGCCCACACTGTATTTATGTGTTTTGTATTTATATGAGAACAAACAGCGACTTGTGTCACTTACAGCATAAACTGATAGGTTTTTATAACCGAGTTGAAAAGTGTTTACTGCGCGGTACGGACTGGGTCTTTCAGCACCACTCCTCAGAAGCATGAAGTAAAATTTAACACATACATTTCGGCATTAGACGAAAGCAAGCGATAAACTTCGCAGTCCCAGGGTTTGCTCTCTCACCGGTACACACTGTATAGATATTTCTTGCAAGGTTGGATGTGAAATGCCACATCACACAGCCCAGTGGCAGGGCAGAACCCGGACATGTGGTCCTCACTGTTAACCTGTCAACTACTTTTCTATATTTCCATTCTTCGTACTGGTTATATATTTATTTTATTCATTTCATGGTAATTTATCTGACAATGCCGGGAGCCTGAAGAGTGTATTCGGTATAATGACTACGCTACGGGATGAACGTACGAGGAACTATAGTTGATCCCCGGCAGACACAAGCGTTTTTCTATTCTCCAAAGTGTCCAGATCAGCTCTCAGGCTCATACAGTTTTCTGTTGTATGGCTAAAGTGACCTATTACCTGGGGAAGTAAGGCGTCCGGGGCGTGACACTGACCACTCACATCCTTCCAATGCTATGATTAAAATGCGTGAAGCTATATATCTACTCCACACGTGCCTTCAACGCTAGAGCCGGGACTTTACCTTTACCTACGTATATCTTTGTCTCAGCGATAACACATTTCCACTATTACAAGAACGAACCGGATACACGACGTTTAGCTAATGACCGCCGTTTACTCTCCGAATCGTCTAAAAGACACAAATAGGCATTATGCTGCAAATACATAGATTTCACTGTCACAAACGGTGGTCAACAGACTAAAATTAAATAGTAAATTATAAATAATGAAAAATTAAAGTTTCAACTCGCCGTGTTTTGAAAAGCCAAGACGGATCTTCAATATAAAGGGTGCAAAATCAGATACTGGAAGAAACTAAGGCAGGATACGGACAGATGAAAGACTTCTTGGGGGGGGGGCTACTGCACCTAATGCTTCCTTACATGCAGGCAATTTCTTGACTGGATAACGTGAGAAACTGTCATTTTCAACGAAACCGTTAACAATGGCACGTCCATATGCATTTTACTGTCCTTGTGCCGCACCCTTTGATGGCAGGCTCTACACTTACAGCTCTTTAACAAAGGGAAAAATGACGCATCCTTTTCAGACAGCATACAGCAATTCATACGGAGCGTATGATTCCAGCTGGTTAACGTTTGAGCTTACTACACTTGGTGCAGCGGTATCTCCAGTTACCACGAAAGAATAAACTCATTTTCTTCGGCGCACACGAGATAGGCACAGGTAAGTAAGCTTGTAATTTGGTGCCTTGCACGCTGTTATGCAAAGAAGTCTTGTCCTTGCACGGCCCGGATATCAGACGTTAAGCAATCAAAGCCACGCATCCATGTTTCGGCACACTTCGAGATCGGTTAAATGTAACTTACAACGTATCCGTGCCTTCAACTGAACTTCAGATCTGTACTAGTTTTAAGCGTCATAGAATCGAGATCTACGAAACCAATCCATAATTATCCTTGTTCTCCATATGTCACACATAAGATCAGTCGGGACAATGAAGAGTATGGGCCATTAAGTCTGGTTACTGCTCCTAGACCGAGTAAATTGGCAACACGGTACGAATCTAGGCCTCAGTAAAATTTCTTGTGGTTTTTTTTTATTCCTCCAGGCAAATTCCAGGACTGTCCCTCAAAGCGGACGACAGCTTCCTGCCGATTCCTGTTCCAACTTCCGTTCATTAGTCACATCATTCAACGTTAGTCGGAGCTAGTGACAAAAACGTTAAATAAACAAATAATACCCTCAGTGTTCCATAGAATTTTCCACGTGACGTCACACCAATACACAGCTAAATATGCCATGGCACAATAAATTCTGTGTGTGTGTGTGTGCGTGCGCGCGCGCGCGTTACTGTTATATGACATGCCTGCCCCGAATGCAGAAAATCTTGAGCTTTCACTTAAGCGATTTTTACCTTGCAATAAACAAAATTAATGTTGGCAGCTGTTCATAACCGCGCAACAGTTTGTAAATAGCTCCTGGTGTTCATGTACGACTTAATGTGCAACTGGTGTGTGAACGTCACACGCAGTCAACAGAACACACACAAATAACACGAATCCGTGTTTCTTACGTCACGGCCAAGTCTAATGTCATCATCACGGCTTACGATTCTGCCAACTGTGACGATATACAGAAGTCGGCAACACCGTGTTGTGCATCTAACATCTAACACCCAATTATGCCGTTTTGTCATAATCCGTTACCAAAGCCAAGCTTGTAACCTCCACACTTGCGTTCGGTTCAAATCCGGTCCATCGAAAGTCGCAATCGGCTTGGTAGCATTCCTTCTTATTCGCGACATTCCAGGTTCAGATATGTGACCGGAGGCTGGCCATCCTAAGCTTTCCTCCGGTTTTACTCAGTCCTACAGGAAAATGACGGGCTCAGTCTTCCGTATTAAAGTTGGAAGAGTATTATACTTCACTGACTACGCCAAGGGTTGTACGACCGATGGCGTTGAGAAAGATTCTGCGTCCCACTGATCTTCCTGTTCAATACGTAGGGGGCGCTTGTCCCAGAGGTAAAGTGGCCGACGCGTGAAGCTAACCATCCATCCACCTGCACCTAATTTTAAACTTAATAATACGTGGATTTACATCTCTACTCTTCCATACGCCTTCATGGCGTGGTAATGTCATTTTTATAGTATACTGCGACAGGCCACAACAGCCTCAATCTGTTCTCCGTCCATAATTACCTTTCTTAGCCACTTCATTCAATAACCAGTCACGAATCATTGGCCACAAAATGTTCCGAACTATGAGTTCCTACCAGTAAAGCTGTGTCCCATTCCAGGCAATGATAAATGACAGTATGCCTTCCTTCAACGACCGACAGTGCAAATTGAGTGGCATATAATGTAATGGTATTAACTATAGCATTAAAGAAAACACTAAAAAATATAGACCCTGACGTTCTGTCTCATAACCCAAATTTCACTTCCAAAATAAAAATCGTACTTAGGAACAATATCATTCATAATTCTGGTTTTGAAACACTCCGCTCCATCTGCAATGTACGAAGTGCGGACAGTACTAATTTGTCTGTAATTAATTCGCCTCAACCTTAAACTTGGTACCAGCCGTTAAAAAAAAAAAAAAAAGAGTGACCGATGTACACGGTGACTACACACATTTAAATCGTAGCAAAAAGATTACCAGATACGTTAAAGTAGCCGTGCACAAGCTCACTTCATTCACTTCAGCATCAATTACACCCCCTAAATGTTAAATAAAATATAGGCCCCTTTACGTTTTGGAGGGTGCGGAACCGAGTCTCTCCCTCTAAATGGGTACGCAGCCCTGACTCAGTGCGACAGAAGACAGTTCTGAGTACAGTATGCGAACCTACAGAGAACGACAAATGGATGGACCACGCTACACAACGCGTTTCGTAACTTGTACGCCTATTACGGATTCCGTTCTTTGATATCTACGACTATGCGTCACAGGGCAATCGACTCCAGATGTTTCGAAGGAACAGCGTGCCCTCATCTTCGTCTAAGAGGTCCAGTTTCTATTCTTCATGAACTATTGCTGGGGCGATTTAAACGTGTAACATAAATGGTACAATACTAAATTCTGGTAACCAAACATTTAGCGGAAGAGGCAGGCGATAGGAAGAAAATATGGAACAGGATGTGAAGATGGGGCAGATTGGAAATCTCCAGTGAAGTGCCTTCTTGAATAGTGTGGCCTAATGATCCTTTCCTTTCCATGGAGGCAGGACACTTTTTGCTGTGCATCAAATTTTGAAGGACTATCCTGCCTGCAAAATGATGTCAGTCACGAAGCATGAAGTCAGGCACTTCCACAGGCACGTTATTTGACAGCTGTGCTGGGAAACGACCTTTTCGCTATGTACTGTACACTCACTGCGTGTGTTGCCGGCTGTCCTGCATGGTCAGCTGTGGTGATGAGTCTACAGCAACTTAACGGAGGAACGTTTAGTGGCCGACCAGCAGTAACTTCCATACCATCTGACAGCTGTAATCGCAAGACACAGAACCCACGTCTCTTCCCTAACAAGATGTACCGAACAGCGACGTATCTAGGTCTTTTGGCGCTCAGGACGCGTAATTAAAGAATTATCCACCCTAACAGAAATTATAAACTTTAAAAAATCAGAACACTTTATTGTATTTCCTTTCGGTTGGCACAAAAATTTAAAATTCGTTGAGCAAAAAATCAATTTTTGTCTTCCAAAATATTCATTATGATGTATATTCCCCCTTGCCGCCCGGGGCGACCGCACCCCCTCCCCCCCAGCTATGACCCTCGTACCTATCACCAAATTTCACGACAGGGAATGAAATTTAATTTCCTGCGCCCAGTGCCTGTCAAGGTGCTGTACCGTACCTGTGCATGCGAAATAGGGACAGGGGAAGTGGAGGTAAGGCTCCACTCATTCTTAACCTCAATGTGTGATCACCTTTACGCAACGGTTTCTTTATAGCCTCGGAAACACTCCTTGCTACCACTGAACAGGAGACTGGGTGGATTCCAAAGCTGGTCTCGATGCTTTGAAAAAGACGTCCCCCGCACGGAATGAAAACACGATTCTCGAACATCCAGCCCATAACCTAACCACTATACCACCTACGCTATCACGGATAAGTGTGCTTTCTAAATTCGGGTATCAAAATGAAACCAAGCCAATGTGAGCTGCTACTCAGCCAGCCATGCACTACACCAGGGGTGCACAAATTCCGAACGTCTCGTCGTCCTTGCGACTAAATTTTGTACGTAGGACTCAAATATTTGTGGGTCATCAGTATGGAACTTACTTCACGTCACTAATGACGCCTAGAATTTTGAGGAACCTCCTAGATTTTTAAAAAAAAAATTGTGGACCCTAGCACTATACCAAAAATCTCACAACCACGTAGGGCACAACTTGTCCAGCCATCTGTCCGCCACCGGCAGTCAGACACGTTTAAGGTTTCCGGATTCTTATGTCCGTATCTGGTGACAACTAGCAAGCAACTGCATACAGCATTTTGGTTGTATAAATTCAAAGGAAAACACCTCAAAGTCATGGCATCTGAGAGGGTAAGTTAAATATCGAAATGCATCTCACAACACAAATAGGAGCTACAAATTCGTGACACTTATACTGGTCAAATCTGATGCGAAGATAGCCAACTGCAAGGCTTAGGCTTAAACAGGACGACGTTAGATCGAATATGATATTGGCAGGGTGCGTGTGCAAGGATGTGGACTGGATGCAAGACATGGACGAAAGCGAGCACGTATGGCAGGAGCTTCCGAACGTGACGATTTTTTTAGGAAATTCTGGAAACTTTAAAGGGTATTTATTGGCCAGATCTTTATAACTCTAGGAGTTATAAAGATCTGGCCAATAAATACCGACGCTTCTAAAATACCTACTGTTCCCAGCATCATGGTATATCCTGATAATGGAAGCAGAAGACTTCCCTTAAATGTCAGTCTGTATCTACCACGCTGCACGGCGTGACGCTCAAAAAGGTAACAGTCGAGTGACTGTTTCTAGTGTTTGGAATTCGCTCTAATAAAACATAAATAAACGGACGGACAGCCTTTCGTATTGGTCTTCACAACGCCACCATACATTTCAACAAGCTCTGCTTGACCATGGGTCTACAATGGGGTTATGTCACCTAAAATTACATATCGACTAGAGAAACAAATTACCTTGGTAGCACTCACATAGCTCCAAGTATTGCATGAAATCTCCAACAGTATAAATCAAGAAAGGGCTACACGTATGTGCCTAATTTACAGTCATATTTTCGTGCCAGTACAAACTATGGCATAGAAAAACAAGTTTGTAGCAAACATCAGGGCACTTTAAAACACTGAGAAGCTTCCAAGCACTGCAATTTACAGTCTCTTCTTATGCGTAACCATATGTAGCACAATGTTGTGGTGCCTTACCTGAAAAGAAAAATGGTCGCTTTTCGTGAAAGAGGAACGCTCATGGCCCAGGGTTACAAAAAGCCCATCAATGAAACTTATCCTGAACCACATGAATACAGCCCATATTCTCCCATTCAATTTCATCAACATCCATTTTAATATTATATTCCAATGTGTGCCTACATAACCCCCCCCCCCCTAAAAACTGTCTATTCCCTTCAAAATTTCACGAACAACTTCCATGCAGTTCCCATTCCACATGCGGTTTGGCCCTACATGATCTGCCCATGTCATCTCCCGTCCTGTGAACAATAACTAATCCACCAACCAACCAACCAAACAAACAAACAAACCAAAATCCACGCAGCAGAGTCCTTCTTAAGCAACTCACAGTTCGTCAGCTACTCAATAAATACCCAGCATTATAGCGAAACTAAGGTGCATACACCCTAACAATATTTGATAAGATGTACCGGTTATGAACATTTTCATGAAGCCAATGTCTCTGCCACGGGCGGCTCCGAGAAATTTTGAGAAAAGTTAAACTAAATATTTGAATACAATTTGCGTTAGGAGACTCTACATTCTTTAAAGAATATGAATATCATTCTAAATTCAAATACTCGCGATGGACTCTTAAGCCCTAAGGAAGGCGATCGGGCTGTGCCCTGCCCTGAAGTTGGGAGCTGGGTCACCGCAGTTAGGCCGAGTGGCGGGAAGCCAGAGGCAGCTACGTTGCACGCCGGGCTGCAACGAGGACTCCGTATATCTGACTTACCTTTTTCCAGCATTTCAAAAAATGGAATTTTTACAAACATTTTTATCCAGCTGTTTTCAAACCCAAAGATGTGATTTTTTAAACTTCAGTATTTGTAATTTTACAGTACGCGCGAATAATAAGAATGAAATACAAGGTGGTTCAAATATGACCGGGACTGATGTCACCAGATTTACACACAAATCGTCCCGGTCATATTTGAACCACCTTGCATTTACAGCCATTAATTTTTCGCAATTAATTCTCGCCGAGAAGACTAAGATTAAGGATTCAGGTCGTGCACGCCCTGATTTATTTCTCAGTCTTCAAAAAGTAGCATACAAACCAACGTGAGAAAATTTAACCCTGCCATATACCCAAAACAGAAGTGGCTTAGTGGCTTTACTGAAAGAAACGCTCTATTAGACCTTCTCCATTAACATACAATAATCCTAGTCCTCCATCAGAAAGTCCTACTAGCCGCCACTGTTCTTCACCCTATACTAAATTACGTTCTTTCCCTGATGTTCAGATACTCTCCCCCCTCCACATGCCATTTCCCGTTCATAATCATCCTCCTCCTACGTTTTTCACTTATGATGACATCAAGTTTCAGACCAACGACAAAAGAACAGGGAGGCCCATATTATTAGCATGGCGTATTGTTACTTTCATGCTTAATGTGTGCAACACCAAGTTACGAGTTCACCAGATATTGCAGCTAATTTTATATCCTTCTATATTACATTTTGCAATGTGTACGATGTTAAACGTCAGTCAGAAATCCTATCCAGTATGCAATATCTACAGCGAACTACCGCTCGAAAGGTTTCGAAATCCTCGGACAAATACATGCGGATGTATTTTCTCCTTTCTTGTATTCCCAGGTCTCTCTTCACATCTGAGAGAACGTGCATGGGAACAGCAGCAAATGATAATGACTTCACCATTCTAGATGGAAAATGCTACTTCCCTGATATAACTTCCCTCCAGCAATTACATCAGCGATCTCCGTATCTAATCCTCACGCGCATCACACATTTCTCGGATTCCTAAACTACAAAATAATTCATTACACATAAATTCAGAAGTCTGCTTGCCTGTCTCTTAATTTTGCTTGCCAAACTGATTTAATTTAATTAGTATATATGAATCAAACTGTTCGTGTAATCTCTTTTAGGCTACTTTGCTACCTTAGAAGGAAAAACTTCTGGGCTTACGAAACCATCACGCTGTCTGTGTGACAGTCTGCGTCCCTCCACTTCAACGTTTGAACCACTAGGGCAATGTTTACGAACCGTCATACGAACTTAACGCCACCGGTGGCCAACCCGTCGGTGTGATGGAAGCGACAGCAGCGCCATTTACTTTGAAGTCCTGCAATGTGTATGATAAATCTGACAGATTTTCGAAAAATATGCACCTTCTCTGTCGACTGTAAAACACAAGAGCCGTGCAAACATTATCTTGAACTTCTGATTTGAATCCGTTAACTAACAAACCACTGGAGCCAAAATTGTAAAATTTGGTTCAAGGACAGTTCTTGAAGGTACAAATGCATTATGTACGAAATACATGCGAAAATGCAAAATAGGTGTACAGACTCTGTACTACAGCAGAAACAACAGAATGTGCTAATAACAATAACAACAACAAATAACAAATCTACAAACTGGCAAAATAAATTATTCTAGGGACACACTGTTATAATTCACTTCAATAATTTTAATTAGGCTGCCGCCTTCGAAAAACGCCAGCCCCAGCTGTTGCGGTGATCTTACACCCGGGTCAAATATCTGTTCCACCTTGAACCACACTACAACCTTAATGCCGTTTAGGGATATTATACGATCACGATTTAAACGAATATGCACACCAAGAGAAGACACGAACTCGCCTTGCAGTATAAAACATAATGAACGGTGCTGTTCTCTGGCGGTGTGCTACAAACTGCGGTTGGCAAAGGTTACTGAATTTCCACGCCGTCACTGTAGACATCTTTTAATCCTATCCGTAAGTGCTTGCGAACAACAAAATGGTACTCGAAGCCTAAACATTATTCTTTTAATCAGACTGCTACTTAGATATACACATATTGTAGGTTCCATCTTTCGGTTTGTCATGTAATGTGTCTTTCAACCTCTTCTACTTCTCACATTGTATTTCTTTCAGCCTTTTCTACTTCTCGGATTGTAACAAATGCATCTGGCTTTTCTGATTCCACAAATGTTGGACACATCCATGACAAGACTCTGGAGCAACAGAGTCTGGAAAGAATGTGGTAAGATTTCGCCATACTGACTGATATTCAGGAAACGTGGTATGAAAATCATGGAATAATAAACGGCCTTGATGGTGTATTTCTTGATTTCCAACAAGCAGTCACAACATCGCAACAAAAAAAAAATTATTATTTGCTAGTAAGGAGAAAACTAAGTATCTGTCAATGTTCTGTAATCACAATGCAGAACAGAATCACAATGTAAAGGTAAGTAATAAATCCTTTGAAAGTGTAGAACAGATCAAAGATTTGGGCACAACCCTAACAAATCAAAAATGCATTCATGAAGCAATCAAGAGCAGACTGAACTCAAGAAATGCCTGTTACCATTCGGTCAAGAATCTTTTGTCTTCCATTTTGCTATCCGAAATGTAACGATTAAAATATATACAACTATAATTTTCCATGTTTTATATGATTGTAAAACTTGGTCTCTAACATTCAGAGAGGAACGTACGCTAAGGTTGTTCGAGAATAGAGTGCTGCGGGGGATATATGAACCTGGGCGAGATGAGGTAATAGCGGAGTGGAGAAGACTGCAAAATGAGGGCCTTCGTGATCTGTACTCCTCGCTCAGTAATATTCGGGTGATCAAATCAAGAAGCACGAGATGGGCGGGGTATGTGGATAGCATGGGAGAGAAGAGAGGTGGATACAGGGTTTTGCTCGGTAAATCTGACGGAAAGAGGCCACTCGGAAGACCTACGCGTAAATGGGAGGATAATATTAAATTAGTGAAATGGTGGGCATGGACACATCAGCTTCTGGCTTATGCCGGTGATGTTAATGTACTGCGAGGAAGCATACATACCCTAAAGGAAAATGCAGAAGCTTTAGTAGCTGCTACTAGGGAGATTGGACTGGAAGTATGTGCTGATAAAACTAAGTACATGGTCATGTCTCGAGATCAGACTGCAGGACGAATTCACAGTGTGAGGACTGATAATAGTACCTTCGAGAGGGTGGAAGGGTTTAAATATTGGGGAACAACTTTAACAAATCAAAATTCTATTGCGGAAGAAATTAAGAGCAGATTGATGTCAGGAGATGTTTGCTATCATTCGGTGCAGAATCTTTTGTCTTCCAGGTTGCTATCCAAAAATTTAAAGATCAAGATACATAGAACTATAATTTTGCCTGTTGTTTTGTATGGGTGTGAAACTTGGTCGTTGAC
>Ga0123355_10012645_pt1 | contig 13086 bp, 3 predicted proteins | sample TergutEmb28metaG_3_FD_89872 | JGI IMG/M metagenome (GOLD analysis project Ga0123355, IMG submission 89872) | Embiratermes neotenicus P1 segment gut microbial communities from Petit-Saut dam, French Guiana - Emb289 P1 | ecosystem: Host-associated > Arthropoda: Insects > Digestive system > Gut ... | reverse complement strand
TTAGGGCGAAAAAATCCTCAGCACGCCTTCCTTCGGAGGGGAAGTAAAGCCGTCGGTCCCATGTCGTAGATTTGCGGCATGTAAAAGATCCCTAAATTTACGTGGAAGTCGGAATTTAGGCAATCTTTCTCGCCAACAGTTCCACCTTTCGCTGCTAGGATCTCTCGCGTCGTTGCGGACGGAGGCACCTGACGGCTGAAGTGGGAACGTCTAAAGGCGGGGGAAAGCAATGGCAAACTACCCCCAAGAACGTGCCCAGTATGCAGTGTGCCAGAGCCATACCGGTCACATGACTGGGCTCTGGTTCCTGCCAAGCCCGGCCTTTAAGGCTGAATACTAATGAATGAATGAATAACGGGTTACTTTGAATAAAATTATGAGGTTCCTAATTACTGTAATTACACTTTTAATATAATCTCAGTAATATACGACTCGCCTTTGAAGGATTGTTCAAACCGGTGAACATCAGTGTGCATCCACACTTCGTGTCTCTCATGGACACTGGTCAGAGCTACGACATCGCTTAATTTAACGTTAGCGGCCCAGTAAGCCAATGAGGAACCACCTGTCGTGGCAGTTAACAACGTATAGAAAATTCTGTATATCTAAGTATACTTGCTGAAATACACAGTGTCACAGACCACGAGACCATCACTTACTATGTATATTCATTCTCTGCATCCTAAAACAACTTTGAAAGTATGCCTATTACAGTCCAAATAGTTTCACTCCTCTTTACTTTAAAGTACGTTATAAAATTCTTTCTCACATAACTTTTTCCTTTTATTTCATTTTGAATAAACGAAACTTACGCATCACATTAGTACTCATGTCTTCTCATTACGGAGAACCTATTCCCTATTAAGACTTCTGCACAGTTTCCAGCTATTTCAAAGCTATATATTCTGGAAAGAAATATGAGCGTTCTTGTTTATGTTGTTAAAAACTTAATGGTCTGTGGAAAATAAGGAAATAGGAAAGCAGTATTTTAATTAAAACTGTCCCGCTTTCTAAAGAAAGTTTTAATAACGTAAACTAAAAACGTGTAACAGACTAGAGTTCCAGACGCCTGTAATTACGGAATTGATTCTTTCCCTGCTGTTTATTATTTTGTCAACAGACTCAACAAATCTCCACAAAACCTTATTTTATGCACTTATGTTTTGGTGGAAAGAGAAACCGTCACTCAATCAGCCTTTCACGCTTACGCCAGCTACAAATCCATTGGCATGTCTTAATCACGAAAACTAACCAAGGAATATCAATACTTTATACTGTCCCCACACAGCACAATGCAACCAATGTTTACTACTACGAGGTTCCTTAACTTTTTTTCTTAACTTTGCCAATCGTATCTTATTCAGAGCAGAACTGATTCAGGTACTGGATTTGTTTCCAACCTCCAGTGAGAAAATGGGCAAATACCTATCCATAAACTATGTCCGATTGAGAGGGGAATTCCAGTGACTGAGAAAGGTAAGAATTATTATGAATTATAGAGATCTCGTTTATGTAAACATACCTATACTGGAGGCAGGATAGCTCATTGTGCATCATAGTTAATTAGGCTGCGTACTGGACAGCAGAAGCATCGGGACTTAATTTCCGGACAGAAGAGGCTGTTTTTAGCTTCCCGCACCATTCAGACCAGCTCTGAGATCCAACCACCCTTCCTGACAGAAAGCAACTGGAGATGGAAACCAGCCATTCACTTCCACGTAGTTTCAAGTTTAAGTAAGTATGGAGTTATACCTCCACTCGTCCGTAAGTGCCGAGGAGTAACTGTTAATTAAATAAGCATGTGGAGAATTTTACTCGTGACATTGACTTGCTTGCACTGAATGTCCGTACATTTAAGAAATGTTGCTTACACATTGTTGTACTACTATACACTGGAGAAAGTAAGGGGAATTTTAAATAAAGGACTTCAGGACATCGGATGTCAGGAAATTTAAACCTATTATCTCCAGTACATGAAGTAGGAATTTTACCCATTATGCCGACGTGTCCGATATTCAGATGTAAGTGCTACTATGAATTTATTTCGCCCCATTTTCCGTGTATTAATCAGATGTTTAAAATTTTGAAAGGGACCAATAGATGCACTTGGATTCATGAATGTCGTTGTATTACATTGTAAACACCGAAATACTTCCGCCACTCTTGTAACCATCTTCAGGGTGATGAAAAAAAGAGTACAAATTTGTATTCGCACTCTTCATTTAATCATCTTGAAGATGCCCATACGAGTGGCCGAAACATGCCGGTAATTACAGCGTAATAAAATTACATTCAAAAATCCAAATGCATTTGAAGGTTCCTTTAAAAATTTGATACATATTCTACCATGAATTTACACAGTGTAGTCCACAAGAGATTATCCAGCTGTTCCAAACATGAATATTTTTCAGTACTTTAATTCAGTTGTTTGGAAGAGAGGCGAAAATATTTTATAAACTTAATTTTACTTGTTATCTTTTTACTAATAGAATATCTATCTGTAGTAGCACGTTGTACTCTTGTAGAGAAAGTTACAAAATCTGATCATGAAACCGCAACTGCGCGTCCTGGCAATCTATAAGCTTGAGCGGATCTCCTGTTGGTGAGGATCAGCATTCCACACACACACACACACACACACACACACACACGATGATATGAGGAAGGATGTGATAAAAATCGTATCCCTTAAGATTAATGAAGGAAACAGTTTCCACCATATTTCAACATCAGTGGTAAAGAAGACAATAGCAGAAGAATTAATCCGCTGACTTGAGCACAGTTTATGACTTCTGATGAGAAACAGCAGGAAGACATTCTCTCCACCACAAATCAATAACACGCTTACTGAGCACATGGAGATTTGTATTACAAGTTAAAATAATATAATAGGAAAAGTACATTTTACCTCCCTGTTAATTTACAGCTAACCAAATTATAAATATTAATGTACGTGAACAAACAGAAATTGTTTTGAAATTCCATTTCTACTCGACATTTACTTCAGTTAAGACAGTACTGTTTATTGTCATTTATGTTTTCGTTGTTGAATTATTTGGGCTAAGATAGGAAAGGGGTTGAATATCATGCAGGAACAAGGATTTTCTCTCTTCTAAAATGTCTAGCTGTCTCTCGAACCCACCCTGCTTCCTACTACATGGGTATGGAAGGCTCTTTTACCTTGGACTAAAGCGGGTTAAGGGTGAAGCTAAATACATTCGTCTAGATATGTATAATATAGTCTCTCTGAAATTCTATGTAATGGTCATTCTAAAAGGAATGTAAACGTCAGACTTTCAGTTAGGCACCTATTCATACCCCTAATTTCGGTTGTAATATTTACAATCGTCAAGAAGAAAATGGAATGAGATAACGGTATATTTATACATAGGGACGAAGGACTTTTGGAGGAACCAGCTGCTTTTTCTTTATGGTATACGGAATATGGAGACCGCATATGCGACAAAACATTTGTACCTAGCTACAAATCTACACAGCGACATATCGTAGACGGCATGTGTCATGATACTGAAGAATTAAAAATTCTGTGCTATTACGTCCTTTGATAGTTGCCCGCCGAGGTTTCAGAAGAGTTTAATACCTATATTTTCCGGTAATGTTCACTAATCGACAGGCTTCATATTGCAGAAGATTAGACTTTTCATCTAAACTTCTTTGAGAACAGCAAATTACGCAATTTGTAACCTAAAATCTGGCACCACGTATTATTCCAGTAGTAAGAAAAAATGTTACAACTTGAAGGTTGAGAAGTGAAGATGGGATAAATGCACTGCCTTTAAGCACATACTTATTTTATACAGGCTTGTAACTATATGTGGACTCACTCTATGATGGACAAAAGACAGAATAAAGGTCTAATATTTTAATAAGATGCGGACTTCTGTTCACAAGGTTCCTGATTGTAGTCTGGACACGAAGGTGTGACTATCTGGTTGCTGACGTTCTATAGTTCTCCTGATTTCTTCCAAGATTTTTGTGGATCAGTTCTTTTTAAGTTACGCGTCTTCTAACTAATCATGCACAAATTTCCTACCACTGATGCTTCATACACAGGATTAAATGATAGTCATTACAAACTTTAAGGGTTTGTAGGGGAGTAAATGGGGCAATTTGAGAAGGGGAACATGTGGTCGGAAACGTCTCCTACATACCGAAATCGGCCTCTGTACTTCCTTTGGGGTCACCCCAGGGTTCATTTATGAGACCCCCGTGGAAAAGGAAGATTATTTGGTACACAGAATTTTAGGAGCTTGTGAAGCTATTAATAAAATGCAAGAGAATTTTGAGAGGGTGCGCCAGAACGTGATGCGATGCTCATGCACGCGATGAAACCGGTGGTTGGCTCTTGTGACTTGATGGAAAAACAGTATAAGAGAAAGCAACACACTCTTTGTGCAATCAATATAGGTATATGAAAATTAACAAAAATTAAAAAAAAAAATCACACCTCAGAATTCAGTGCTCGTGGGTTACCACCCATCCCAGCGACTGCTTCGATATGACGAACACGTTTCAGACCACATGTTCTCTGTCTCAAATTCTCTCCACTGGACACTCTTTCAACCCATAATATTTCGCAGAAGCTATTCAGATACACCCCGTATAATGCACGCGGAGTTCCTTAAACCACGACTCTCAATAGTCCATTACAACGTTTAAATTTATTGTACATTTTATCAAGATGTTTCCTACTTAACTAGCTAAGTTTCAATCCCTTTAAATAAAACACACAACACACAAGACTCACCACATTACTCTATTTGTTCCTAATACTGTAAATGTAATAGGAGGGTATGACATGAATAACGTTCTACAGGATGCGATTTAACTTTCCAGATGAAACAGAAACTCAAACATATCTACATTTTAAAATATGATTGAAATATCTCAGAGAGATTTTAGTACTTTAAGATTAGTACGCCACTGTAATTACAATTAGCAAGAATGTTTTCAGCATTTAATACATTACTTTGTTTTTGTCAAAACGTGTGTATTCCGTATTCTTCTTCAAAGTCTGATCTTTTCTGCGACAAACTCTAAGTTTTTCCATATGTTCTATTCCTGAAGAGACACACTGCAGGTAACAGAGAAACATATATAAAGACTGTCACAATTACGTGTCCATAACTGTCCGACAATTTACTCATTTATGTTTATTTGTTCATATGTATTCGACGTGACAAAATATGTGTAGTGGCCAGCGGGATTGTAAACCAGCCGATGCCAGCTATTTGTATTGTGCCTGGCGGCATCCAACGCCAGGCTGCCTATTTCCTAGTGGAACAGCATTGCTTTCTCGCTATTACCACATAAACACTTTTAGTACAGCGGAGTTCAACTGTTATGCCACGCGTAACAAGCAAGGAATATATACAGTGGCACAAAACTAAAAATCCTGCTGGTGGCTTCCGTGTGCACTGAACGGTTAGGCATACGTGGGTGTATACATATATATCTGCTAGGGGTTCCCTGTGCCAAGGAAATATTGTACACTGTATCAAATAATCTTTTCCTTCATTGTAAAAATAAGTGCTTAGATCTTCACTGCCACTACCTTTGGGAATGTAAATACTAAAGTGAGACTTTCACAAAGTAGAATTAACCTGTCTCACTGCTCCTACTATGATCGTAAAAATAATATTAAAGTAGTTTACCTCAGACTTACTAATCTGGTTGTTATTAAAATTTCCTAAACGCTACACTATCGTAAGTTAAATGCCCATAATAAAATCTGCATATCAAAGTTCAAATCAAAATTTACCAGTTCTCCTCTATCAGCATCCAGCTATTCGTGGAAGTATATGGGCTAGAGTAATATCCAGATCTTTACCAGAGTTTACGTCCCAGTGGAACACGGACAGAACAGTGCTTAGATTTTTCTTAATAAAATAAAAATTCTCAACTCCTCTACTCTACTGCACACATATAAAACACAAACCTAAATTTCCATTATTTCCTCTGGAATTTAAGTAAGTGAGCCTAACAGCGACGAAGGCTGCGTCATCTTCTAATTTCAAATTATCCCATTTAGCTAATTGCAATTTAATATTTCACAGCACTGGATGCGCCAAAAACACTCACCTGTTGTGGGCAGGCAAATTTGAGCAGCAAGGGCGCTTGCACACACACCGGCTTTTTGCCGGAGTCGGATCCGGCTCCGGTCGTGGAGTTTATCACACGTACCGGCATTACCACTACCGGTGGTCAGTTTGATTTTAAACGCTGCACAAGAAAGATGTTTGTACGTAGAAATTGGAAGCGCAACTTGCTTGTGCTCTTATATCTTAGGCGAAAATACAAAAAATGCGAAAGACAGTACTGGATACAGCCAATTTTAGCTGTAAGATATTTGGAAGGCAGCTTTTACACGCTCTTTGAAAAACTGAAAAGCCATGATTCTAAGTTTTTCAATTACTTTCGCATGAGTCTATCAACGTTTGAGTTTCTAGTGATGCGTTTAAGTGATCGTATAAAAGGCCAAGATAATGCAATAAGAGCCTGTGTCCTTCCGAAAGAGATGTTAGCAGTGACAATTAGGTAAGTAAAATAATTAATAAATTTTTTAAAGTTGTTAATTCATTCTTAAAATTATTATTATTATTATTTAGGTACGAGGACTAGTCAAAATTATTTAATTTTTCTTCGTAGACGTTTCGTCGTTTTCTACAACTACTTTGAGACTAGCTTATAACTTAGCAAACACGATAAAAACACCATTGGTTTTTATAGTCTTACGATTATTTAAAATTACTTTTTATCAGATAATGAATTAACAATATATATGAAAATTTAGAATTCCAAATGAATGTAATTTTAAATAAGTATAGATAATCATGAGAATATAAGAAGTATGGTGCCTTTATAGTGTTCTATAACTTATAAACTAGTCTTTAAAAAAGTTCTAAAAATAAAAACAAAGAACCGTCGACATAAAAATCTAATAATTTTAATTAATCCTCAAACCATAAATAGTACTGTTAAAAAAGGTAAAGCAGTCCCGTTACAAGCATGGAGTGGCTCAAAGGGTTCCAGGAAGTTAAGGTTCCCAGATTACATGACAACGGCACAGGATGATGGTAAGGTTGTCAGCCTTACGCACCGGCCGCCGTTACCCCAGGAAATGCTCCTTGTACTCATTTCTGTTAGAGGCTGAGTCCACCCCACTGTCATAGTGTGATCGAAAGGATTATGTCAATGAAAAATTCCAATGACACCATCTGGAATCGAATCAGCGACTTCCGATTTGTAGCACAGCATAAATAGTACTGTAAGTAATGAAAAATACAGGACAAGGTATAACAGAAACTAACATATGGTAGTTTATTTATTTATTTATGGATAATAATACATGCAAAGAGATTTATAGAAAATAAATTTCAAACAGACCGGAAAGTGTAGTCTGAAGCCATTGCTGTCTTTACATTAGAGCTACTATTACATTCTGGGTAACATGAAAATTGGTTAGCTTGTAATACGCGTGGTAGTTGATTCACTTGATTAGCGTCCATAATTGCACTAAGAGTGGAGTTGTAGTTCGGGATATTGAAGTACTAGCAGAAGAAAATGTTTTTTCAAAGACAGGCCTTTCTTAGGTTGGATTGTAGTCTAACACAACTGTGTCAATCTAAGTATATTTATTGACTTATTTTATTACAACTACATGTTTCGGCCTTTATAGGCCATCTTCAGGTTGTCTTACGAGATGCAGATGAGTTCTATTGATCTTAGGTACTTATACGTGCGATGCGCGCAACGCAACTACATGTTTCGGCCTTTATAGGCCATCTTCAGGTTGTCTTACGAGATGCAGATGAGTTCTATTGATCTTAGGTACTTATACTCATCTTTCTGTATAATTTTCATTAAAAACTGAAGATTTTCATGGTAGATATATTTTTTTAGAATTAGCCTGTCCAGATTTTTTCTTTAATGATTTTATGAAAGAATCCCCAACAGTTTGCCATTTCCCACTCACAAGTTGACCCACAAGTAAACAGAGACAACTATAATACACCCTTCAGGAAGACAATATAGAAGAGAGAGAGGATTGAATATATCTATTAGAGAATAAGCATATTAAAGAACAATTTTAATTTATACACATTGTTTTCCCAGTTTCATTTGTTATTTAAATTGTTTATTTTTTTGCAGGTACCTTGCAACTGGAACAAAAATTACTGCCCTACATTACTACTACAGACTGGGAATAAGTACAATAAGGAAAATTGTGCTTTAGGTAGGCAATGATTTGTGGAGCACACTGAAAAATGAATTCTTCCCAGAACCGACAGAAGAGAGATAGCGAGAAATATCAGATGCTTTTAGAAAATTTTCACATTTTCCTAACTGTTTGGGAGCAATCGATGGGACGCACATAATAGTTACCAAATGTCCTCGCAGTGGCTCAATGAATCTTAACAACAAATGTTATTTTTCTAATGTTCTCATGGCAATTGCCGATTCAGGTTATAAATTTGCGTATGTTGACACTGGGGCTTACGGAAAAGACTGCGATTCGTCTGTGAAACCTTTTTTAAGCTACTAATTCCAAATAAATTACACATTCCGCCCTCAGGTCCCTTGTTTACAAACATACTGAAAATTTTCCTTTTGTGTTTGTCGGCGATGAAGCATTTTAGCTTTCAGAAAACTTTATGCGGTCCTATGCAGGACATAACCGCTCCGAAAAACAATGAATATTCAATTACCGTTTATGTCGGGCACGAAGATACGTCGAATACGCCTTTGGTATTTTATCTAATAAATGGAAAATTCTTCATACGGCATTAAATGTATCAAAAGAATTTTCTAGAGGTATTGTAAAAGCATGCGTACTTTTACATAATCTAGGTCGAAGCAAGGATGGGTACAGATCTGAAGAAATACATATGACACAAAATTGGAACAGTGTTACCCGTGCTGCACGTAGCCGACGAAGACGAAGTGCTAGTGGTGTAAGAGATCGTTTGGTAGACTATTTTGTAAGTCGGGAAGGAGCATTACCGTGGCAAATGAACAAACTTTAATAATTAACTATTAACTATTAATAGTGCCAATTCAGTAACTGAGGTTAAGACATTAAAATGTATTAATAAAAGTATACTTACTTATTTTGTGTGTTTTTTTTTTAATCCGTTTGGTGAAAATCGTCTTCCAAATCGGCGCAGATTTCCCTCCATGCTTTCGACTTCTCAATTTTATCTTTATAACTATCACTGGTTTTATCCCATAAACAAGGCTTGCTCTCGATGAGCTCAATTAATTTAGCAATATCGTAAGTAAACACCTGACTCATTACTCAGTTGAAAAAGTAGAAAGTTTCAATAAGAAAGAAAATACAGAATTATAATTTTGGCACTCTGAAGTTAACACCGTGTAGGTTTCATACAGAATGAGGTATTTAAAACAGTTGTCCGGCACCGACAGGTTCAGACACGTGTGCAAGTTTCGCCAAGGCTCGATTTTGGTTCTTCACAGAGCACACAGTCCTCGCTTCTCGTTTCGTTGAAAGGTGCATCACTAAGAGCACTGCGCGTCAGTCCTACGCGCCGGTACACGCATTTACAAAGATACTAGCTGAGTGCTCGTTAGTCAGCTCAGCAACAATAACATATGCAGACGTACTAGGATGTGACTGTTACAAGGATGCAATACGATAAAGCCTTACTCTTGTTAACACGTTTAACTTGCTCAACTTATGTCATAATTAAAATCTGAAGTTACCCACCAATACTCAAATATAAATTTTTAAAAGTAATTTTGCATAGGTACACAAGATCACTACAATTCACTAAATATGAATTCTGTTCAATATAAAAGTAGAAAGGTAAGCGTTTCCGTGAATAGCAAAATGCAATCAAAATTTCACTTCACTTCGCAGTACGTCTATTTGTACCTGCTCAACACTCGTACTTCTCAATGTCACTGCTTGTTTTGACATCAAAGTCTCGGCGATTTCTCTTGCCTCGAATGTTTCACAGCTTTAGTGAACCGCATCTTTGCATAAGCCCAAAAGAAAACAACCTCCATGTATTTCCACTTTTATTTTGTTTTACCTCTTTAAAAAAGGACAGGACTGAAACACACACACGCAGGCACCGTGCAGAACGGTAACGCTCGTATATTGTGTTAACAGCATGTTGGTCTATCTCATTCCCATGCTATGCATTAATTCCATTTCCTTTTGACATGAAAACCATCATCACTCTACGTTACCGTCGCTGTAATGCCATGTGTTCTACAACTTATCCTCTGTGGTTTTCAGTTCTATAGAAGCCTTTCAGTTGTAATGTAAACATGACCCGACAGCAGATTCCCTTCTACGCGGTAACAAAACAGGGAATGCTGAAGACCCTGGGATTAATGTCATTAATTACTACTTTGCGATTTTAAAGTGGAGGAACGTGCATGATAAGCAGAACCCTCACAAGTAGAAACTATTTAATGTTGGCTTCAGGGATGGCATTTCGAATGCAATGTTTGGAAATTCACAGTTCGAATCTCAGCCAGGACACCGAAATCGTCAGTGTTTTTTTCAGTGTTTCCTGAATGCACCTCTAAGTAGACCACGATTACATACTTATATTTCATTCCCACTTATTTGCTTTATGTAACATACTCATTCTATGAGGGATGGACGAAGGATTACATTACCATTAAAACATTCAAACAAGGAAACCTTAAACTGATAAGAAGCATAATTATGTACTCATTGCGATGTGATAAACCTAAGGATGAGGGTCAGTGTGACGAGGGTGACAGAATGAGAGAACATGCGAGTAGGAAAAAAGTACGGTATCGTTCCTTAAACAATAGGCAAAAATGTACGCATTGTTGGGAGTTGGCAGTTTCTATGCTGTGTCTTCCAAACGTACCTAATTCCTTATTCGGTAACCGGTCAAGTGCCGCTCATGGGCGAAGCCACCAACTGACTTCAGGGTGGAGCATGTGATAATTGGGTGCCTGGTCAAGGCTACTGCGCTACCTTGGAGACGGTGATGGGTGAATATGGAGCAATGATAGGACTTGGAAGACAAAAATCTAACATGAAGCACAAGAGATCAAACTTTAGGCCACTGCGTGGTAAGAAGTCAGGAAGGAGCATCCTGAGATGTGACGCGATGCGTCTCCATATGTAACTGTCGTATATCAGTAAACTTTTGTGTGAGATTCGTTGCTAAACTCCATAGTTTTCTTTGGTATTGTCCATCTCACGATTCTCAAAAATACGCTGCTAACTTCCTCAAATACCATTCGCTGCACAGAAAGTGTGTAGGCACTACAGTATGTAACATCACTTTGGGCAAATTTTGAAATTTGTTATTACCTTCCGACGTTTGTGAATAGGTAAACAAGGGCATTGACAAGTATATGTGACACACATATAAACACACGTTCAGCAAAATGACTTTCAAACAACACAATTTTGTCTGCAATAAAGCAAAAGAGTAACTACAGAAATGCACAAAATCACACAAAATTTAAAAAGAAGTGTATTATAAAATTATGTTACACAGAAGATGGAAGTATTTGTAGTTTTGTACTGTGTCTTAGAGTGAATTAATTAATTCCTTCAACTATTCGAAAGCTCTTAAGTACGTTAGTCGTTAACAGCTTCTGAAGAAACACGCTGGTTCATGCAGTTAGATATGTTTAACAAAACATTAAACGTATGTTATTTTAATAAAAAGTAAATCCAAACACCTTGGTCCCAGCGCAAAATATTTTTTCTAATACAAATAAATAACGATGAACAATTTACATATGAAATTTTTAGGCGCATCTCTCTCAACACAGTCTCTCCTCAATAGACGTCATATTAGAACCTGTATATTCGGAAACATAAAATGCACCAAAACAACACAGACTGCTTCGGACACTTGCAAATAACATTAACCTACATACAATCATTTTGAAAAAATGCAGGGATTTGTCTTCCGTCTGTGACAAATATGTTCTTGTTAGAATTCACGATTGCAAGTGTATTACACTCTAAAGCAGCAGTCTTCACTGTAGTTTGTATGAATTACAGCCCTCCAATTAAAACTAGAAATTGAGTACTCCCTTAGCATTAAGTTAAATAATATAGGCAGCGAACTGACGAAAACGAGAAATTTCAAAATGAGAATAGTTCAAAATAACTGCATATTAAACTTTTCGTTATACTTGGTTTCCGAACGGAAAATGATCCTGTGAGATAGGATCCCGTGTACTGTGGTAGATCCAAGAATGCACGGTGGATCGTAAACCGAAAGATTGCTGTCTTAATAGTCACACCCTACAAAAACTCCGTACCTCAGTGCTTAGTCCACTTAGATGCCGTTTTAGGTGACGCCAGATAGAAGTTATTATTCTAATTTGTATCGTCTTGTTGAGTGCCTAAGGCTGTTCTTTCTCTTCTCGTAAAACTCCGAACTTCAATAGAACACTACAAATCTCTTCAGCTGTCGATATGTAATTATAAAAATTATTTTTGACAATTGGCTTGGATCGGTAAAGGACATAGTTATGCAACAATAACTCTACTTTGCTTATTATAGTTGTTTTAAGGTCAGAACCCTTTAATTATTTGTGTCTTTAAAAAAGAAAGAACCGTGTAACTTCAGCATACAAGTTGTACTGCAAACCATTTAACTAAAAAAGTTAAAAACTTTTTAAACACACCAGTTTACAAAAAAAAATACTAAAGAAATTTGTACCAACACACGAAGCCCACACAGAAAGTCCACTTTCAAAAGCTAATCGCTATTCACTTTGTCAAGAAATTCGTCTTCCTTTTCATAACACCACAAAAGTCAATATCAATACTAGAGCCCACCAGTCGTCTGTATTCGTAACCAGATCAGTCTAGTTCGTAATTCGTATCCTGCTTATTTAAGCTCATTGTTAATGTTATTGTCTCATTCACAATTGAGTCTTAGGTCCCCTCCCACATGGTGCAACAACTCCTAGTGGGCCAGGACCTCTTTGTTATTGAGGCTTCACGTTCTTACACTCTCTCTCCCCGCAATCGCAATTGTAGACTCCCCGATTGTGTGGGCAACACTTCTTGTCTCCCCGGCGGCA
>Ga0123355_10012644_pt1 | contig 13086 bp, 7 predicted proteins | sample TergutEmb28metaG_3_FD_89872 | JGI IMG/M metagenome (GOLD analysis project Ga0123355, IMG submission 89872) | Embiratermes neotenicus P1 segment gut microbial communities from Petit-Saut dam, French Guiana - Emb289 P1 | ecosystem: Host-associated > Arthropoda: Insects > Digestive system > Gut ... | reverse complement strand
CAGAAACCACATATTCCTGCCAGTTTCAATACGAATTTGGTAATCAGTAAGTGTGTAACAGCTGTCAAAGTTTCAAACTTCACTGGCCATTATCTCCCAAACCGTTTAACTTTAGATATAGGTGTTTTGGGGTTTTTCGGTATAGTTTAACATAAGGAACACCCTCCCGAAGTCTGGTCCGTTCCTCCTGTTACACCCTGTATGTCTGACATCCCTTTTTTCTTCCCCACTGGATAGCATCAACTCCAAGTCCCCTCCCTCACCCATATTTACCATGCAAAACATATATATGGGTTTAATTCTTTGTCTTACATTCTCTGTGAATGTGGTGACTGAAGTGTTGGAATAGCTTCAACATAATATGTGGTTAATCCCTGAAAGATGTACCCTCCTGGCTGTGACTTGGCTGTAGATGAAGCAGTGATCGATTGTAGCGATTGATTGCTAACCAAGTAAGCATAAAGGTGAGATAATGAAGGAGAAGAAAATGAAAATCTTTAATTGGGAGAGCAGATATTGCTGATATATGTGATGCATACATTAGAAACTGTCACTGCTTTTGTAGTGTTTACCTCTTGCCAACAAAAGTGATGGAGATGCTTTTGAAAAAATTATACAACTACAGCTAGAAGAAAAGATGAGACAGTTCAAAAACCCTAAACACCACAAACTAAACAGGAGTGAAGGCAGACAGTTGCAGAAAGTTGTTACCTATGATATTGATATTGTACTAGTTCCTATCCTGTAATTGATGTGTTGGCAACCAGAGTTGTAGGAGAGAATAGGGAAGAAGCTGCAATACTGTGCTAAAAGTCTATTGTGAGCTTTGCGTGAAGTGTAGGAGGTGTGTACAAGAGTTATTGAAGTGTGTTCTGAATGTGCTAACCATGAACTAACAAAGCCAACAGATATACATCTATTGCTTGAAGATAGACAGTTCCAATACAGAATATACCTTAGGAAGCAGTTGAATGGAAACCTTTTTACACCATAGATTCCAGAGAGGAAGTAGAATTTGCCATGCAGTACAGCACTAAATAGCTGTGGAATATCATGCTATGGACTTATTGTAGTATAATCTTGAACATCATGATACTATTGGTACCATGTTTTATGTTTCCCAGTTTTTACCAAAAATAAAAAAAGAGATGGTGATGTACAGATTGGAGATTGAGGGAAGAATATAAATTCTTTACTTGTGGCATCTACAATAATATCTTAATATGTGTCTTAGAGGTTCTCACATTGCTAGTTATCAAGATTATGGTCTTTTGGCATATGTTGCCAGTAGGTGGTACTGGTGTTTGGAAGATCATGCCTCTTCCCATAGTCTAACTTGAAACTGTGACAGATTCCTGGAAACTATTGTTAATGTGGTGTCAAATTGAAGCAGTCATCATTGTATCTTAGTCACATGTTTTATAAACATTCTGTAGTGAAAAATTTTAAATGTGAGATATTGCAGTGTTTATAAACCAGCACATATTTCTTCAGTGCCATTTAAGATTTAACTGTCCAGGAAGTATAATATAGCATTGTGCAGTGCAGTAAAGTTTTAAATGGAATTGATGAAGAAGTCGTAATTTGTAATTAGTAAAACTGAAATTTCATCATTTTCTTGTGACAATGTCTGATTTGTTTTTTTCACTGCAGGTTCTGCTCTGCAGTTCTGAATGGTGATGTTCAGTCACAGCCCTTACTGGCAGAACTGCAAAGTCTGTTTGCCCTCCTCCTGTACTCACGACGTCAGGCCATCTCCCCAACAAGGCTGCTGACCGTGGCAAGACCACCAGGCTTTCAACCTGGTTACCAGCAGGACAGTTCTGAGTTTCTGACGTGAGATCATAATTATTTTTACTGCCATGTACCCCATTGTAATAGATTATATGATGTGAAAGCAGAAGTAATACTCATTCATATTTTGAATATAGTTCTAAGATTTGTCCATTATCAGCATGTGCATTAGTTACAACATAAAGGAGGAAAATCACTGAAGTTAGGCAATCAGAGTTTCTCTTACATTTTCAACCTTAATTTTTAATTTGCCTTAGGATATATTCTTGTGGTTTTATCGCATTTATTCTAGAAAAAAGGCGAAGACTTGAGTTCCTTCCAGGATTAGCTACAATGATTACCTGTGGATGACTGATAAAGCTGAAATTTGTACATTTTTAAAAATGAATATCACTGTCATCTAACAGCTGTGTACTGTGTTGGGCATGTTGTCAAACCTATTTTGTGACTTCTAATCATTACTCATTATTTCTGTCAGTGCGGTCGCCTAGTCTGGGTGACATGCGACTTTCCTGTGTCTATATATCAGTCGTAGCCATAAAGCAACAGTGTTACAGCAGTATTGTTCTGAAGTTTGGAATTCACAGACTATATACATGCACATCATGGTGTGGTGCTTGGACACGGGGTAAAATGTGAATATATTCACACCAGGTCCAAAAACTGTACTGCCAGTCTTGAACATCACTCTGGCAATTGGCAAGCATTGTGAGAAAATTTTGTAATGTCTTCAGTTGTTCTCTTATTTCAGGTTCATTGCAGGAAAAAGGAAAGCAACAGAAGCTGACCCAAGTTACACATATTATGTATGTGTATTTGTGTGTGTGTGTGTGTGTTTGTGTATCAAACCCACTCGTCTGTTCACGATGAGTGAAAAAAATCAAATTTAGCGGATGGGACTATCTTGATGATTAATATTTTCCCCCACCTCTTTTTTTAGTCTTCCATAGAAGTCAAATGATAAGTTTATAACTGGTGTGGATATAAGGCCCCTTATTAACCTTTTGGCACTGGAATTATTTTTTTAAATTTTAGCACACCCTGTATATGAAATGTGAATAATACAAGAACCAAATACGTTAGAATTAAGAAACAAACTGCATTTTGAAGAGGAAAAGACGGAGAGTATATGCCATGTTTAAAATATTCAGTACCTATATTTGTTGAATAAATATATAAAATGCAACGTTTAGAGGTTAGCGGTGCGGTATGACCCTTATAGCGGTCATTAGGCATCAAAGGGTTAACGTCCGAATGTCTGAATGTTGAGGGGTGGAAGAAATATAAGAGTGAAGTGCAATCACAGGATTATGAGTAGGTGCAGTTTCTTGTATAGAGACACGTCTGGCAAGTAAAACTATTTTCTGATTGGCATGACTGGTGACCAACAATTGTTGACCTTGTGTGTATGTATGCCTGTAACATCAGCGTAAGTCTTGACAGTTTGTTTGATGATGCAGGTACTTGCTGGATGTATTGCATGAACAAGAGAGGCTTAAAACATTGCCAGAGACTGCCGACATTGGAGGTGGAGGACAGATAAATGCCATGGAGACAGCAGAAGTCGGGGGTATGTCACGCTGGACAACAGAAGAGGATCTCTCGTCTCAGAACATTGAACAAATTAAAGCTTCCTCCCTAGCCGATTTCATTCATTGTGAGAGGACAGGTATTGCCTTCCACTTGTTTGGTTTATGCTGTCTGTTTGAAAGAATGTCACGCTTTTCTTGCATAAACTGGTGAAGAAAGGCTGAGATATTACTGCAGTTTATAACTATCCATTAACTCTGTGGCACTCAATGGCAATCACATGGGATGAGGTGCCGGTTTCCTTATGATGTGGCATATGTGTTGGGCAATTTTGGCCATTCTTGTTCAGCCTTGTAATTATGGTTCAGTCCAAAAAATTAAATCTTGAAGTTTAGCAGATTGCACCCAGAATTTAATTCTGACACCAAAGGGTTACATATATGAGTATGTGTGTGTGTGTGTGTGTGTGTGTGTGTGTGTGTGAGTTTGATACCCAAATGGGCCACAGATGTGTCTCTCACGACCATGATGTTGGGCCCACCCGGCCTATTAATAGAGTGGGTAGTGAGGAGCCAACGTATTTACCCAAATGCAAAATGACTCTAATCTAAGACAATGCCCCCACCCCAAAATAATGTCTGCTAAGAAAAATATTTTAATATTCATTGTGTACACTCAATACACTAAGTGTGTCAGATTCTATTTTCCTTTACCAGTCAGTGTCACTGTGTTCATCTTCACAATCAATACCTTCATCTTCCTGGCACTCACTGTTAACATTCCCATCCTCTTCACTGCCATTCTACAACATATCATCATCAGTCCCATCCATTGCATTGTATATACAGCACTTCTTCAAACCCTTCCCAGTCACTACTGGTGAGATGTTCTTCCATGCTGTTATTAATCAACAGTTGAATAATACATTTATACTTCTTGTTTTATAAGCTTACTTAATCCCATGAAGATTCACAATTTTCTCCACAGATGGTGTTAATGGAGTTCAGAATCTAAGTACATGTTTTGTGGCTTTTTATATTGTGTCTGTGGTCTGGTCAATCTGAGTTCTTGACCAGGAGTGTATCTCAACAAGGTACTGTTTCTCTGGTGCACAATGATTGAGAATATCTCAGTCTCAGGGGTACACCAGTTTAAGTGCTTCTTTCCCTTTAAAAAATTATATGATGGGCAAAGTCTCAAAAAAAAAAAAAAATTATTTCAGTTAACTTCATTTGTACCCCGTTCTCTCTTTTGAATTTCTTGACGTGTGAAGATGGGGTCGATAGGTTGTCCTGCAACATCGGTAAGAAATTACCACTCTACAGTGCATAGTATCTCAGAAGAATGCAGATCCCACTGATGATTTGGTGGTACAGGCATTGGTTTGTTTTGCATGGTCTGTTTAAGAATGATCTGATTTCACGCAGTGTGCATCATTCCTTCATACGCAAATACAGCCTCACATATTTAAGCACCAAATTTTAGGAAAAAACCTCATCTTGCATTCAAGTACTTATACTGTATAGTATAAGGCCATTGTGTAACACTAACCACCACTCTGCATTATGATGTTTTATTAAGTAAATCAGAACCCTTGAAACAGATTTGCAGCAGTTCAGTCACTGACATATTATGTGACTTTTGGTGTTATTTTAATTAGAATATTTGTAATTAATTTTATTATGGTTTATGCCTCTTTTCCCATTTTCCTTCTTTGGCAGGTAATTTGTGCATTATCTATGGATTTACATATTGATGCATTCAAGTGCTGATTAGCAACTGGCCCATTTTGCTAAGCCTGGTGTCAAGTAGTTTGTGCTGTACCTTTTTGTTTATGTATTGTTGCATTTGCATGCTGATTCAGCAACTGGCCCTGTGCTGATAAGCCAGCATGTCAATAAGATGAATTGAATTGAACTGTACTGTCAGTATATTCAGGAACTGATTATCTCTCTTTACAATTTTTACCGTAACAATTGCAGTATTACTAATGCTATTTTTAGATGTGTTTACTTGTTACCTCTATTGTATGTGCTCTTGTTTGTTGTTTGTTAATTGCATATTTTTATTATGGTAAAACATACACCTGGAAAGCACCAGACTGAAATCAACATCAGGTGGACCCTCTACTTGTGAAGCATCAATTCAGAAACAGTATGAATGATGTGCAGACACTGCCTGGCACAGATATTGACTGTAACCACAAATTACTTGTACCAAAGATCTGCACTGGACTGAAGAAAATCATAAACTTCTAAATTCGAAAACCAGGATGGGATCTGGAGAAGTTATACGCTCAGTGACAGCAAGTGCAAGATTCGCTAGAAGAAAAACTTGTGCAGTTGAATGTGAAAGTGTAGTGGAACAATATCAAGAAATGCATGTTAGATACTATGAGTGATTTTTTGGTTGTGAAGGTCGAGAGGAAAACAAGAAAGCCATGGATTACACAGCAAATGATCAATAAAATGGATGAATAAAGGAAGTGGAAGAAAGTCAACAATGAAGAAGGAAAGAAGAACTACAGAAGACTGAGGAATAAATTGAAAAGATCTACAGAGAAGATCAGGAAGGAATGTCTTGAAAGCATGGAATTTCAAAGAATAGGATGTTCAGTTTAATTGCATATGAAAACGAAGGAACTAGGTTGGCAAGAAAACCATGGGATTTGAAACGTTGGCATTGAAGACTCAAGTATAATAGTAGATAAGATATAGGTAGTAAAAGTTGGGGGAAAATTTTATTACAAAGCTCTACAATTTACCTAATCGACCAGACAGCGTAAAAGTGGAACCTGAAGAGGAAGTAGATGGAAACAGAGAAAAACCCTTATATTTTTCAAAGTGAAGTGGGAAATATGATCAAGGAGATGAGGGATAAGACGGTTACAGGAGATGATGGTGTGTACCTGGGGATGTACTCGAACTGTTAGGAGGAGATGGTCACAGGCTAATGACAAGTGATCAGCAGCATACATGACACTGGAGAGTGGCCCAAAGATTTCTTTGAAGTTACAATGAGTGCCTAAAGAAGAAGCCAGACACTTCAGAAAGCAGTGACCATTGCACATAAGCAAAGATGGTAGCAAAGATACCTAGAAGAAGAATTGAAAGCAAAATTGTTGATGTACTTGGAGAAGATCAGTTTGGATTTAGAATAGGAAAAGCAACTGGAGATGAAATTGGGATGCTGAGAATAATATCAGAATGAACTTCGCGCATGGATGAAGAGTTGTGTGCTTGCTTCATAGACTGGGAGATGGCATTTGGCTGTGTAAACTGGACCAAATTTATGCAGATCTTAAAGGGCAGTGGTATCAAGAGGAGACTGTTCAGCAGATTATATGTGGATTAGAGTGCTAAACTAAGACTGGACCAAGGAGAGACAAGAATTGTGAAGATTAGAAGAGAAGTTAGGAATGCTGTTTATCACCATTTATATTCAATTTGTGCAGCATATACCTTACAGAGGAAGCTGTTGAAAAGTTTGGAGACTTGAGAATAGGAGGGCAAGTAATTTGCACTGTGATATATGCAGATGACCTTGTGTGACTGCTACAGGACATGATTGATAGACTAAATGAAATTGGAAGATGTTGTGGATTGGAAATGGATGTGGAAAAGCTAAGGTAATGAGAATCTCAATCCCCCACACAGATTATGAAAGATCAAAAACAACTGGAGAACGAGGAATATTTCTACTGTGTAGGAAGCATGATAACAAATTATGCAAGATGTACTCCTGAAATTAAATTGGGAATTGCTGCAGCAGAAGCAGCATTCAACTCTTTTCACCTGCAAATTAAATGTAACTTTAAGGAACAAACTACTAAAGTGCTACATTTGGGCATGGCTTTGCATGGTGCTGAAACTTGGAGAGTTTGGAAAGTTATCATGAAGCTTTCCATTCCATGCATTTTCATATAGAAATTGTGTCTTCAATTTACCACCTAAATGCATATATACAATTGAATATTTTATTGTTGACTAAATGTCTCCTACATAGTTCAGCTCTTGGTGCTCCATCCTCTTATCACTTCTCATAACCATCTGCTTTTGTAAGGTTGTTACAGTGGTTGAGTTACAGAGCATGAAATGTATCATATGTAGTTTTTTTTTTTTTTACAGAATTATTAAAAAAATATTGGCTCAATTTTATGGCTTAAACGTTTTTTTTTAAAATATTGAAAACCCTTGTCTAAAGCATATTGATACTTGTTGCTAGAGAATAGCTACTTCTTATGTTATTGCATGGTTTTGTGGCAATATATTATCTTTTCTGTTCCAACTGTTGGGGTCCGCTGGATAATCCTGAGAAGCAAATATAGCCCTGTTATACCCATCAAAATCAAGTTATACATGTTACTAGGATACGAATTTACATTATTGTTGGACTGACCCTGTTGTTGTGCCACTCATGTCTTGTGTGTCATAGTATGTTGGAACATGGGAGACATTTAGTTAACAATACAGATATTCAATTGTATGTGTGCATTTTGGTGGAAAATTAGAGATATAATTGCCAGTTTGGAAAGTTGTTGAGAAATATGTGGGAAGTTTTGAAATGTGGTGCTGGAGAAGGATGGAGAAGATCAGTTGGACTGATTCTGTGAGAAATGGAGAAGTATTCGAAGAGTCAAGGAGGAGAGTGTCATCCTACAAAAAATATAAATGAAGAAGGCTTTCTATATTGGTCCCATTATGTGTTGGAACTGCTTTCTAAGACATTTTATTAAAGAAAGGTAGAGGGAGGGATAGAAGTGATGGAAAGATGTGGAAGAAGATGTAAGCAGCTACTGGATAACCTTAAGGAAAAGAGAGGTTACTGGAAATTGAAAGCGGAAGCACTAGATCACACAGTTTGGAGAACTCAGTTTGGACGAGGTTATGGACCTCTTGTAGGATAGATTACAGAATGAATGAATTATGCTGTCTCTGTGATTAGTCTTATGACTATTGTTCCAGCACATAAATAATAAAGAAATGTGACCTCAATTATTATGGCATTCATGTGCTAGTATCTGTCTAGGCCAAGATACTGCATGGTACTCGTGTAATCAACACACTGCCTCTCTCTTCAGGTGTGAAAGATTTGTCTTCGGCTGTATACACGTAATTTTTCCTCTTTTTTAAATTTTTGTTCCTTAATGACCTAATATAGGCCATTCTGTGCCCATAATTTACCTTTCCCCATTTCACAGTTCCTCTTGTTCAGACCATGCACTGTCCCATCTCTGTACCCATAACTCTAACTGGTTATTCTCCTTGCTGCCTACCTACATTATAAAACCACTTGCTTATTGTAATCACTGCATTTTCAAGTTGGGTCCAGTTCTTTCAACTCTGAAGAGAGAGGAAGCTTGGTTTCAACCTAAACCCCACATGCTATCAAAACCCATAAGACTACAAACTGAATGTTACCCAAGGTGAAACCCTGAGAGTGCAAAGTTGAAATATACTGGTGCTGTATGTTGCAAATGTAAACAGTGGGACATATTGATATACTGTTGTTGGATTTTGATAAGGTGTCAAAATTGTGTACTTATGAAGTTGAAAATTGTGTATGTGTGCATTTCTTTGTTTTGTTGCTAAAATAGTTTACGTCAGACTCACAAATCCTAGAACTGTATGTTGATAGTGAAAAACCTGTGGTCTGTATGAGTGAAATTAAGTTTGTGCGCAGTCTGTCTGTGGTGTGATTCCAGGTGAAAAAGTACGTTAAAAATGTTACATGTGCTTGAGATGCCTAGATTTTGAAATGCCTGTAAACATCAAATGATGCAAGGCATCTAGTTATCAAACCATGGGCACCAAATATTTACATGTGAAATATTTTCAGCTCCCTATTTTTAGCAAGGAATCACATTATATAGAGTTGTGTGTGTATTATTGTCCCTCTGTGTAAGTGCTATGCACCATGTGCACTAAAAGTGCGTGTCACTTATTCTCCAAATTTCATATCATTCTGAAAAAAATTCTGCGATAAAAACTGTAACAGCAACGCTGATTTCTAGGATATTTTTCCATGTGCTAATAACTGGATGTAGACTAGTGTACGTTCTGTTCTGATATACTGTTTTTACTTCAATACAAGCAAGTTTTGTCCTTTACATTTTGTGCTTAAATATATGAGGTCATCTTAAATGCACATATGAAGCGCCGAATGAGAGCACGCAGAGCCCAATCAGGGCCTGCATTGTCAATGGCAGACAAAAGAGAGAACACTCTTTACTCTTTTCAGACTTAATGCATCATTTAATTTTTTAAAGATGCATGTCATTTTGAAAGTAAGCTCTATTTCTGTCTTCAGGCCAAAAAGCACCTAACATGGAGGATCCCTTAGATCAAGCTATTCCCACACACTGGGCACCATAGAAACTCTAAACTTATTATGCTTCCAGAGAACAGATTTAGTGTAAAGGTAGTAACAGGAAAGTGGTTATTGCACAATTAAAAATTAACTACAGGACTCAAAATGTGGACCAGTCCACAAGTTATAAAGCACAAACAGAGTTATGAACTCAGACTACAGACATGACACAAAACTCCAGAACATACATATTTAAAATTCTTAACACCACTGACACCATCTGTGGAGAAAGTTGTGGATATTCTTCATGGGTTCAAGTAAGTTTGTAAACCAAGAAATATAAATAATATTTAGTCTGTGTGGATCATAATAACTTGGCAGTGCTTCTCAGAAGAGGATATTGTGAAGGGTTTTAAGAAATGCTGTGTATACAATGCAGTGGATGAGACTGATGATGATGATATGTTGTGGAATGGCAGTGAAGAGGATGGAAATGTTAGGAATGAGTGTGAGGAAGATGAAGGCACTTACTGGTTAGATGGAGACAGTGACATTGATTGGTTAAGGTAGATAGAATCTGAACTGTGGGTATGAAGTGTACAAAATTAATAGTAAAATATTTGTTCTTAGCAGTGGTGGGTCTTAGTTTTTGATAAATAAATTTTCTATCGGTGGGCATGTTTCATTTGTGGTGTTGCCTTAGATTAAAAGTTGTTATGCATTTGGATAAGTGTAGTATTTTAATAGTTGGACATTCGAAATTGTTCAGTATATATTACAGTAAGTAAAATTTACCAACACATGTTTTAATGAAAACTGTGTAAATTGATTGTATAGCAGTTCTTGGAAACTGTGGATAAGTACAGTTTGGATGAACTGTATAGTACATATGCAGTGATACATGGGTCCCTGTTATGCTGACATGGGGCATTCTTAGGTTGTGGATGGAGGAGACAACTGTGAATATATTAAGCAGTCATGGATAACTGACAAGGAGTGGTCCTTCATCTAGGTGTTGGGAAAGGTGCTAACAACTTCTCACTGTGAAAACTTAACATTGCTTCAGACTCTGCCTTGTAATGATGTAAGAAACAGAAAATTGACATGAGATTTGGAAATTGGATTGTGGGGAGCCTGTATAGGTCATGGTCACTGAAGACAATGGCTAAGAGAATTAGTGAAATAGATTGGATTTGTTGCAGGTACAGTAAGATGGGACAAGGGAAGACTACACAAGCAGAGGAATGTACTTTTCTTTTTCAGTTAGAAAAGGAAATGGAAACCATCAATTAGAGACAGTGTTTTTTGTGCATCAGCATTTGTGAGCAGGGGTATGTCATATGTAGTGCTGAGAGGTCACTGGTGTGATGCTAGTGATCAGAATTTACATGTCCCAATTGAAGATATAAGTAGTGACTAGGAGGACAGTTTCTTTTATGCATTAGAGCAGTTTTAGGGGCTGGGTTAGTGTAGTCTGTGTAGTATGATGTAACAGGCTGGACCTTCTGAGATTCAAACCCTGGGTGAGCATGAGATTTTCTCCATTTCTGTCCACATGGGCCTTGGTTCCCACCCAACCTCCTGTACAGTGGGCACCAGGGCTCTTTGATGGGGTAAAGTGGCTGGGACATGTCTGTGACCACCCACCCCAATCTGGTGCTGAGGTGTGCCTACAGGGTTTGTTATGGGGTGACCTTTATTTTTTATTAGAGCAGGTATTGTATTAAATTCTAACATAATATGAAAATTCTATTAGGAGAATTTGATGCAAGACAAGGGAAAGAATATATTTTCAGAGTCTAAGGAGTGAGAGTTTCTGTAAAACTGTGAATGTAGGGGTATTAGACTAGTAACCTTTGCCATATAAAAATATAGTTGTCAGGAGACTAATACCCCTCCTTTGAAACATTTGTAAATGGATTTGGACCTTTCCTGATGGGAAGCCATAAGATTATTTCATGATTGGTAGGAGATAGCATTCAAGTGTAATTGATATCCAATCATCCATGGGGGCTGATTGTGATACTGACCGCTGTCCAGCGGCTGCAAGTGTTAGGGAGAGACTGTATGTAAGTGAAGGAGGAGCACAGAAATTTGTTTTGGAGAGATACAGCTTCAAGAAGCTAAATGAGGTGGAAGTTAAGGAACTGTCTCAGTTTGGAATGTCAACAGATTTGCAAGTTTGGAGAACTTTAATAATAGTAGGGCCTGGGAAACTATGTAGAAAATACCAGAATATAATCTAAGAGTGTAGGTTAGTTTGAATGGAATTACTATCAACTGTGGTTTGATGAAGAATGTTCAAAATTTGTAGATTAAAGGGAGCAAGCTAAACTGCAATGGCTGCAGATTCGAAGCCAAATTTATGCAGGTAATGTTAAAGAGTTACAAACCAACAAGTCACGTGGTTTAAATTATAGTAATTTAATTGTAATGTATGGATTGGAAAATTTTATATTCGTTTATGTCCAACATGCAAAACAAATGTACCACTTCACATTATGTGCATTCGTTGGTTTAAATTACAGTAATTTAATTGTAATGCACAGAATGGAAAATTCTTAAAGAGTGTAAAACATGAAACAATTAGACATTTCAGGAACAGCAGGAGGGTATATTTGAATGATAAAATTAATGAACAAACAAAACAGGAATATTAAAGACTTGCTTATACTACATATAAATTTCATAATTGGAATAAGGAAGAATTGCATCAATAGTGGAAGAGTCTGCTGTCATACCTGGAGCTCCCCCTTTCCCCCTGGACGCAAGGCTTGATGCTGGCCTTTATAAGTGAAATTGGCCAAGAATTAGAGGGTGCTTGGGCATCCAGTTTAAGATGTATTAGGATTCCATTGTGCAAATTACTAGCAATTAAAAAAAATAGTTTTGGCATTGGAAGTGATTCAGCCCATTGTGTTGCTTTTATTACAAAAATGATGTTTATGCAGCACTTTTTACTTGACATGCTTAATGTACATAGAATCTACACTTAAAACCAAGCAAAGTGAAGTACACTTAAGTGAGGTTTAGAACTATGAGGTTTGACTTGCATCTTTATTCCTACAGCAGTCATTTCCATAGCTAGTGCAGTACAACTTGTGATTTGTGAAGTTATCATCTTGCTTAGTTTTGAAATTAATGCTTTTATGCTTCATCTGTCGTACAGAGTTGACAGTACCTTTCACTAATTATGCTACTTGAAATATCCAGACCAAGCACCATAACTTTAGGTCTCCTTAGTACTTCTCTGGGTTTTGTATCATCTCACAGCTCAAATATAATAAGTGTAATTCTGATGTGTGTCATCCCCGTTGTGTTTTGTACAATAGTAAGGAGCTTGGTGTATTATACTTACAGTCGAACACAACTATATTTGCCTCTATTATTACAAGGAGGATATTATAACGACGACATGTTTCGGCCCTATATGTGGACCATCTTCAGGTTGTG
>Ga0123355_10012643_pt1 | contig 13087 bp, 11 predicted proteins | sample TergutEmb28metaG_3_FD_89872 | JGI IMG/M metagenome (GOLD analysis project Ga0123355, IMG submission 89872) | Embiratermes neotenicus P1 segment gut microbial communities from Petit-Saut dam, French Guiana - Emb289 P1 | ecosystem: Host-associated > Arthropoda: Insects > Digestive system > Gut ... | reverse complement strand
GGCAGATCCCGGCGAAGACCTCATGAGAAAGGAGAAACCGTCCACTTTGTACAGCACTCTGCCGGGCGAGTCTGGTAGGGGCGCCACTTTTCCTGCCCGGACCAGGTCGAATGCCTCCACCAATCGCGGAAGCACCGCAGGCGACGCAACTGGAATGTTGTGGGCGCCCAAAACCAGCTTGACTCGTGGCGCCAGCGCCGCTAACCGCCGGATCGACACTCGGTATGCATCGAGATCCGTCTCGGGCCGGTACAGCCAGATCGGCGCAGGATAGTAGGTGTCACCCGTGAAGAGTAGCCCGTTCTCCCGGTCGATCAGAGAGATTTCGTCGGGCGTGTGCCCCGGAGTCAGAATGACTTCGAGCGTGCGCCCGCCCAATTCGAATTGCTCGCCGTCGTGCAGGTAAGCCGTAATCTTCCATGGACGCGTCACATAAGCCCTGGCATCAAACCCCTTCGGCAGCCGGCCGCAAATCTGGTCCGGAGCGATTTCCGCCTGCGCGTCGGCGCGTGAGCCCCTGGCGTTCTGGCGTGTAAAGTTCGTGTCCATCCCGTAAATCGTATCGAATTCCCAGTTGCCGCCCACATGATCGTCGTGAGTGTGCGAGTTCAGCACGATGATCGGCAGCTTCGTGAGTTCGCGGGTGAGTTTCCCGACGTCGCTGATTCCCATGCCAGTGTCGAACAGCAGCGCGCGCTTCTCGCCGACGATCAGGTACCCGATCGTTTCCTCCGCCTGATGCGGTTCGTAGATCGCAAAGACGTTCGCCGCAGGCTCGTACACTTCGAACCAGGGGTCGCTGACGGTCACCCGTGCCAGCGTTTTATACTCGGGACGCGGCAACGCCCGGCACCAATCCGGGTCGGAGACTTGTGCCGCCAGTCCAGTGGCAAGAAACAGAAGCACGCACAACCTGCTACGCACGCCCCACCTCTGCTACCCGCGTGGCTGGAGTATTGCGGCTGTGTTGAAAACCGACCCTGCAATCATCAATTGCCATCCGAAATTCCGCTTCGCAATGCTGTCGTGCTGATTCCGGCCAGCCGAGTCCTGTCGGGCGGCGTCCCTTTTTCTTCGCCGTCGCCCTTTGGATGTCTGAGATCGTCGTGGAGCCAAACATCATACGCGCCGCTTCTTCGGCAGAGAAGCGGCCCGATACGCAGTGTTCAGCAAATCAGACACCGCATCCTCCCGCGGGCATGCCAGACTCACCAGAACCCACGGATAGCCGCGATAGTGATCGGTGATGAAGTACGTTTCCGGATCAGCCGCGATCATCTCGTCGCGGCGGTCAAACGGCATCCTCACCACAATCTTGTCGAGATCCTGGTGCAGCCGCACGAACAGCTTTCCCTTCACCTTGAGCGCGGCTGTTCCATAGGATGTGCCTTCTTCCACGTCGGGAAGTTGAAGGCCGAGCCTTCGTACGGTGTCGTAGGTGACGATTTTCTTCATTCTGAGCCTGCTTGTGATCGTTGCGGAAGTCGTGTCCTGAGCGCTCAAACCGTTCGCCAGTTTGTCACCGCGGAATCAATGATGGTACGCTCGGCCTTCGTAGGCAAGGAGAAACATGGTTTCACACGATTACGTCTTCTGGGAAGTCGATGTGCAGGCCGACTTCATGTTGCCCGGCGGACATCTCTACGTGCCGGGAGCCGAAAAGTTGCTGCCCAACATCCGCCGGCTCACCGACGCGGCGCGGCAGGGACGCGTATTTTTGGTGTCGCACGGGTGCTTTCACACACCCAATGATCCCGAGTTCAAGACGTTTCCGCCGCATTGCGTCAAGGGAACCCCTGGAGCCGAGTTGGTGCCCGAAGCCCTGGCGGAAAAAGTGGCCCGCGTCCCCAACGATCAAACCGCGAAACTGCCCGAGGATCTGTCGAAGTATCAGCAGATTCTGCTCGAAAAGCAGACGCTCAACATCTTCGAAAGCCGTCACGCCGATGCTCTCGTGAACAAGCTCGGCGACCAGGCCGAATTCGTGGTCTTTGGTGTAGTGACGGAATACTGTGTGAGTTTCGCGGTCAGGGGCTTGATCGAGCGCGGACGCCGCGTGGCCGTGGTTCAGGATGCGATCGAAACCTTAAAACCGGAAGATGGAGAAAAGTCAATTGCCGACTGGAAAGCAATGGGAGCAAGACTCACCACAACCGACCAGGCTCTCAGCGCCCTCGGCCGCTGAGAGCCCGCCTTGGAGCGGCCAGGAATCTGCTGTCCGGCCTCCACCTAGTGATGATCGTGGTCGCCATGGTTGTGACGCCATGTCCAGTAATCCTTCTGTTCATCCTTCGGCAGCTTGCGAAAATCCCGGTGCGGGTCCCGATGGGTCTCATCCGCCCAACGGTGGTAGTAGGCGACCTCATCATCGTTCCATACGTGATAGTCGGTGTAGTAAGGGTCGTACACACGGTAGTAGTGGTGCTGTGCACAACCGATTCCCGCCACTGACGAAGCCAGCGCCATGGCCAGCAGCAGCTTTCTCAGGGGATGCGAACCAACCTTCATGTTATGTCCTCCGGAATAAAAAACACTCCCGAGCCTGATTAGTTGCATACGCGGTTTTTCAGGTTTCCATTGTAACTGCAACGGATCATATCGTTGATTCCCCCGCCCAGAGGCGATCAAAACGTCAAAATCCAGAACGGTCGACCAGAAATAATCGAGATCGCGGATGAGCCAACAACGTTGCAGTTTGTCATTCCCGAGCGGAGGAGGCCGGTGAGGAATCTGCGGTGGTCCCCCCCGCCTGCGTTTCCTTCCGAATCACCTTTCTTTTTATTACGAAAACTTTTCAGCCCGTCCCGCGTTGTATTAGACTACGGTGTCTTCACCGGGAGGGAGGTTCGCGTTGGGAAATCCCCTGCAAACACTGCTGGAGTTGCCCGAGCCGGAGCGCTCCGAACGCGGCCTCGAGCACACTCCGCGCGAGATCTGGCAACAGCCCGAAACCTGGAGCGCGACCTACGCCGTGTGTGGCGCGCGCCGGAACGAGCTGAACGGCGCGCTCGCCCGCGCCGGAATCGGCCGCGGCAGCACTGCCTCGCCAACCATCTACCTGGTCGGCGCTGGCACATCCGATTATTCAGGCCGCGCCCTCGCCCCTCTGCTTCGCCGCCGCTGGAGCTCGGACGTGTGGCCCATTCCCAGCACAACTCTGCTCACCGAATTCGAACAGTTCCACGCGCCCGGGAGGGAATATCTCTGGATTTCTTTTTCGCGGTCCGGCGAGAGTCCCGAGGGAGTCGCCCTCCTCGATCGTGCACTCCGCGGTCACCGCGAAATTCATCATCTGGTCATCACCTGCAATCAGGAGGGACCGATGGCACGATTGTGCGCGCAGCATCCCGATCGTGCGCTGGCCCTGGTGCTGGATGACGTGGTCAACGACCGTGGCCTTGCCATGACCAGTTCGTTCAGCAACATGCTGCTGGCGGGACAATGCATCGCGCATCTGGACGACCTCGGCGAGTTCGGCGATGTGGTTTCCGAGATGTCCGACTGTGGCAAGCGGTTCCTTCCTGTCGCCGCCGAAGCCGCCGCGGAAGTTGCAACCCTGGGCTGCACGCGCGCGTGTTTCGTGGGCTCAGGAGCTCTGCGAGCTGTTTCCGACGAGTGCGCCCTCAAGGTCGTCGAACTCAGCGCCGGGAAAGTGACCACGCTGGCGGAAACGCCCTTGGGCTTGCGTCACGGCCCCATGTCGAGCGTGGACAGTCAGACGACTTTCGTCAGCTTCCTCTCGAGCGAACCTCGCCGCCGCGGATACGAACTCGACCTGCTGCGCGAGATCGATCGCAAGCGCCTCGGCCGGGTAAGGCTGGCGGTGACCACCGGCGATGGAGCAGACGCCTCGCCGCTGGCCGAGTATTGCCTGCGGCTTGGATGCAACCCCGACTTCCCGGATTTGCATCGCCCAATCCTCGATGTAATGCTCGGCCAGCTCCTCGGCCTCTTCACCTCAATGCGCTGCGGACTCAAGCCCGACCAACCCAGCCCCAACGGCGCCATCACCCGCGTCGTGCAGCCCATCAAGCTGTATTCCTGATACGCACCTTCATTCAGGCATTCAGGAAACTCGCAGCACGAGCAAAGTCGCATCATCGCGGAAGTTGCCGCCGCAGAAGGCGGTCACTCGCTGCATGATGGCGCGCCGTGTGTCCACAGCGCTTGCATCCCGGGCGCTGGCAGCATCGAGCAGGCGTTCTTCGCCAAATTCCTCGAGTTGCGCATCTTCAGCCTCGGTAATGCCGTCGGTTGAGATAAGCAACCTGTCCCCCGGCTGAAGCTGCACCGTGTGGTCCTGATAGATCCAGTCCGGCAGCGCGCCCAGCACCGCACCGCCGCCGCCCAGAGATTCCGGTCCTCCGTTGCTCCGCAGCAACAGCCCGGGTGTGTGGCCCGCATTCTCGTACAGGAGCGTGCGTTTGTCCGCGTCAAGCACCGCGTAAAAGAAGGTCACGAACTTTCCCGGCGCGGTGTTGGCGCAAAGGAACTTGTTCAGCTTCGTACACACCACCTGGGGCGTCGCGTCCGCCGTAGCAAACGCGCGAAACGACGCCTGCAGATTCGCCATCAGCAGCGCCGCTGTGATCCCTTTGCCGGCCACGTCCCCTACGCAAACGCCGACCCGCTTTGCGTCCAATTGGATCACGTCAAAGTAATCGCCGCTGACTTCACGCGCCGGCTGCCAAGCAATGGAGATCTCTGCCCCCGCCACCTGCGGCAGCGTGCTCGGCAGCAGCATGGTTTGGATTTCTCGCGCCCGCTTCAGCTCCTCCTCTTGCTGCTGGAGGGCGATCGTTCCTTTCTCGACGGTTTGCTCGAGCAGTTCGTTCCGCTCCCGCAGTTTGCGGTTTACCTGCTCCACCGCGAACATGATCGTGTTGGCAGCCACCGCCACGACAATCGTCAGGGGACCCAGGCGCCCGAAGACAATCGTGAAGGGCTCCGGATCAAGCTTGGTCAATCGAAATAGAACCACACACCCAACGGCGCAGAGCACTCCGAACCCGATCTGCACGGGAAAAAACACCACCCAGTTCCAGGGAAACGGACGGTCCGCAAACAAGCGACGCATGACAAAAGCAATCGGGATGAGAAGATTCCCCACCGTCAGGATGCCAAACATCATGATGAGGAGAGGCGGGCGCTGGCCGAGCGACGCAAGCACTGCGTAAACAAAAAGCCCGACGAATACCAGCAACTGCTCGATTTTCATCACCCGGCGCAGCCAGGGAAAACGCTTCTTGGCAGTGATAGCGGGAGTGTTCACGCGCAACTTGGACCAGAAACCGGAAGGGCTAGCTTAACCCGCTGTTCCCAAAAAGTCATGCGCGAACCTCCCTTCGACGGGTGTGCGACATAAAAGTTGAAGACTTGTGCGAAACTCGGCGAACGGATGCAGAATGGTGGATCACAGCAATCTCGCATTCGTTTGAGCGCTGCGCTGTCACAGCAGTTGGCTGAGGAAAGTCCGATGTGGAACACCCAGGGGTCGATGGACACCGGGGCGCTCTGCGGGCTCGCAGGGGAGACTTACAACCACGAGCGAGGTCGTAGTTGAAAAACAGCTCCATTCGCGCAGCAACTTGGCTGCTGGTGCACACCCCTTACGGACCTTCTCGGCTAGGCGTGATGCTTTAGACTTGGTGAGGACTATTTTCTTGGTGATCGCAAAATAGTCCGGACTATTTTACGATATGCGAGATAATGGTCCTCATGCCGGAACGCCCGCGTTTCGGCGACAGCGATTTTGTTGGTCCCGGAAGGCGGAACCGGCCCCCACGGCCAGCCGGCTTGAACCACGCGCATCTTCAACAGTAGGCGCACGTCGCTCGGCTGGATGCGTGACGTGGTTGGCCTGTGGAACAAGTTGCCGATAGAGGTAGTCGGGCACGTCGCCGTTCCAGCAGCCGGCGGTCTTGGCGAATCCGATAATTCCGAAAAACAGAATTGCAATTCCTGCCGCCTGCGCCCATGCCGGTATCCGGCCGTTCTGCGGCGATCGCATCCACCGCGGGAGGGACATATGCAGAGCGCCTTCGGACGGGCAGACCGCCACGCATTCAAGACAGCCGGTACACTCTGCTGACTTGATCGTGACCAATTTATCGACCGGCACGGCTGACGGACAGGCCTTCGCGCACCTGGCGCAATCGATGCAGACGTCGGCGCTGCGGCGGATGCGCAGGGGACTGAAGAAAGAAGCAATCCCCAGCAGCGCCCCGTACGGGCAGAGATAGCGGCACCAGAAGTTCTGCACGAAAACGGATGCCACCAGCAAAACCCCGAGCACGATCGCCCCCGTCTCGCCGAGATCGCGGAAGAAATTCAACATGCGGACGTCGGCGATGGTCCCGTACGGGCTGCGCATGAACTGCTCGATAGCTTCGGCCGACATGTTCGCCACGGCCCAAACAAAGAATCCCAGTAGCAGATACTTCAGGCCGCGGAGCCCTCGATCGAGCCAGCGCGGCAGGTGAAAATTGCGGCCAAAGATTTGCCGACCCGCACGCCACAGATACTCGGAAAGCGTCCCCACAGGGCAAAGCCAGCTGCAAAATGCCTTGCGCAGCAGAAACGCGATGGCGAGAAAAGTAACGAACAGAAAAAACGCCGCAGGATGCGTCGCCGGCAGATGCCCGGTGGCCAGCCAATATTTGAAGTTCATCAGTCCCGCGATGGGAAGCCAGCCTTCGACGCCGGCAGGCCGCGGCATGCTGCCGAGGTGAGTGCCGTCCTCAAAGCCCCGCACCCACAAGAAGAATGTCGCCCCGATCCATATGTTCAGCAGGAGAAAACCGAGTTGGAATCCGCGACGCCAGCATCGAGAGCAATCGGCAACTCCGCGTCGCATAAGCCGTTTTCTCTGCGCGGGCTTGATGGCCGAAGCGCTCGCTTCAGGCTCCCGCCTCGCGGCGAGCGACTCGTGCTGTTGAACCTCAGTTGCCATTCCGGGTTCTCGCTCAAGCCATCGCCGTTCCGCGCCTGGCAGGCTCGTAGGGGCAGAACGGATCGGTACCCAGCGCGTCGCCGGTGTAAGCGAAGGCACGGGCGCGAGATCCGCCGCAAATGTGGCTGTATTCGCAGGCTCCACACTTTCCGTGGAACTGATCGGGAGAGTGCAGCGCGCGAAAGATCTCGGAGTTGCGGTAGATATCGACCAGGGATCCGTTGCGCACGTTGCCGCAACGCAGCGGCAGGAATCCGGAGGGGTAGACGTCCCCAAGATTGGAGACGAAAACGATCCCGTGTCCGTCGCGAACCTGGAATCCCTGATAGACCGAGCTCGATTTCATTCCCGGCGTTGGCATGTGCGACCAGCGCATCTTCTCGATCGCGATGCGCCGGTAGGATGGCGCTTCGGTCGTCTTGACCATGAACGGCGAGTGCTCGGACAGATCGAACACCCAGCGCATGATTCTTTCGCCCTCTTCTGGCGAGACTTCATGGAGAGCTTTGCCGCGTCCCACCGAAATCAGCATGAACAGGCTCCAGCGCATGACGGGGAAGCTGGTGCGGAGCAGTTCGTAAATCGCGGGAAGATCGTCGGCGGTTTCCTCGGCGACCAGCGTGTTCACCTGGATCGGCATACCAATCTCACCGCAATGTCTGGCCGCCCGGATGGTGCGGTCAAACGTTCCCGGGATGGCCCGGATGGCATCATGTTTCCGAGCACAGGAGCCGTCCAGGCTCAGGCCCATGCTCTGAATGCCGCGCTCCCTGAGCTTCGAGATGGCTCGGTCGGTCAATAGCGGCGTAGCGCTCGGCGTGATCGATACTTCCAGCCCCAATCCGTTTGCACGGTCGATCAGTGGGTAAATGTCGCTGCGGCTGAGCGGATCGCCGCCGGTCAAAATGAGATGGGGCAAGGGATTGCCGAATTCGACCAACTGATCGAGGAAGTGCTTGCTGTGCTCGGTGTTGAGTTCGAGCGGATGGGGACTCGGCATCGCCTCAGCGCGGCAATGCTTGCAGGCCAGTCCGCAGGCCTGGGTCATCTCCCAATACACCAGCATGGGATTACGAGAAAAGTCGTGGGCCCGGTGCCCCATTTTCGAAGTGCTACCCGCGACCACCGTCATGATTTCCCCCTTTCGGCGACGTCCTGGGAGGCGCCCTACAGAACAGCCTCAGGGTACTTTTGGGTTCGGGAAAAGGCTGTGATTCAGATCACAGGGGTGCTGTCGGACATCGCAAGGCAGGGGCGATTTTGAGCTACGTGATGCTGACTTCGGTGTAGGTGCCGTACACCTGGCGCAGGGCTTCACAGATTTCGCCGACGGTGGCGTAGGCGCGTACGGCGTCGAGGACGAAGGGCATGGTGTTGACGGCGGAGATAGCGCCGTTCGATCCGGCTCCTGGTTGTTGGGCTGCCGCTCTCTTCAGGGCCTCGAGGGTGCGTTGGACCTGGTCGTTGGACCGGCGGGCACGGAGGTTGTTCAGCTTGGCGGATTGCTGGCGCTCGACGGTTTCATCGATGTAAAGAATCTGCGGCGGCTCTTCCTCGATGGCGAATTCGTTGACGCCCACGATGATCTTTTCCTTTGCTTCGACGGCGCGCTGGTATTGGTAGGCCGATTCGGCGATTTCCTTTTGCGGGTATCCACGCTCGATCGCCTTGACCATGCCGCCCATGGCGTCCATTTTGCTGAAGTAGTCGAAGGTGCCGTCTTCCATCTCGAGGGTCTGATTCTCGACAAAGTAAGACCCGCCCAGCGGATCGACCGTTTGTGTAACGCCGGATTCGTAGGCGATGATCTGCTGCGTGCGCAGCGCGATGCGAGCCGCTTCTTCGGTTGGCAGGGCGAGTGCTTCGTCGTAGGAATCAGTGTGCAGTGACTGTGTGCCGCCCAGTACTGCTGCCAGGGCCTGGATCGCGACGCGGGCGATGTTGTTCATCGGTTGCTGGGCCGGGAGCGACACCCCCGCCGTTTGCGTGTGGAAGCGCATCAGCCAGGTGCGCTGGTTTTTGGCTCCGAAGCGGTCTTTCATCACCCGATACCAGATTTTGCGGGCGGCACGGTACTTGGCGATCTCTTCGAAGAAATCGTTGTGTGCGTTGAAGAAGAAACTGAGACGAGGTCCGAATTCGTCGACGTCGAGGCCGCGGCGGCGCGCCCATTCGACATATTCGACGCCGTCATACAACGTAAACGCGAGTTCCTGAAGAGCCGTCGAACCGGCTTCGCGGATGTGGTATCCCGAGATCGAGATCGTGTTGAAGCGTGGAGTGAATTTCGAGCCGAACTCGAAGGTGTCGATGACCAGCCGCATCGAAGGCGCCGGCGGATAGATGTATTCCTTCTGCGCGATGTACTCCTTGAGGATGTCGTTCTGGATGGTGCCGGAGATCTTCTTCCAGTCGGCCCCCTGTTTCTCGGCCACGACCAGATACATCGCCCACAGCACCGATGCTGGGGAATTGATGGTCATGGATACCGTGGTTTTTTCGAGATCGATGCCGTTGAACAGAATCTCCATGTCTTCGAGCGAATCGATGGCCACGCCGCACTTGCCAACCTCGCCTTCACTGGCCGGGTGGTCAGAGTCATAGCCCATCAGCGTGGGCAGGTCGAATGCCACCGAAAGCCCGCTGCCGCCATGCTCGAGCAGATACTTGTAGCGTTGATTGGTTTCTTCCGGCGAGGCAAAGCCGGAAAACTGGCGCATGGTGAAAAGCTTGCCGCGGTATCCGGTGGCGTGAATGCCGCGCGTGAAGGGCGGCCGGCCGGGATAGCCGAGGTAATGTTCTTCCCTCCAGTCTCTGGGCAGGTCGGCTTGTGTGTAGAGACGTCGAATCGGGACGCCGGAGACGGTGGTGAAGCGCGCGTTCCCGTGTTCGTCGACGTTGACGCCACTGGGAGCTCCGATCGGGTGCTCGGGAGCCTTTTCGAGCGTGGGAGCGAGCGTCGTTTCCGCCCAGGCTTTTTCGCCGTCCGAGGGATGGCGGTCTTGGAAAACATCGGCAACGGGACTGTCGGCGACTTGCGGCGGGTTGGACTGGTAAGGCGGCTTCTTTTCCATAGGTTGCCTGGACGAACCTCGGTGCTCTCGTTTTCGATGATAGGGGGTGCACGCGGTTGGAGCAAGGCAAGCGCGCGCGAACGAAACGACCGGTCGGTCGGGGTGAAAGCCGATTAGGGCTGCGCCAGGAGCGCGATTCGGCGCTCGCTCTCAACCACGCCGGCTTCGACCTCGCACTGCGCATAGAGACTCCCGGCTTCGCGCCATTAAGGGAAGGAATTCGGGCGCTTCGCTTTGCCGTGACTCAGGATGACGGAGTGGAGTTTGGGCGGGAGAGTTCCCAGGCCTTCGCGTACTTCCACGACACATACACCGCATGGTAGAGATGCAGCAGCAATCCTTCGCGGCCGTCGAGGAATCCGAGGCGGAAGAAGTAGTTATAGATGAAGGTGAGGAGCGGGCGGAGCACGATGTTTGTGACGCTGAAGCGGACTGTTCCCTGGGCGACGACCATCTGTGCACCCAGGGACGAGTAGCGGTTCATGTGGTCGATATAGTCGGAGAGCGTGGGATAGGAGTGGTGGAGAAGTGCGCCTGTCTGAATACATTTGACGGGTCTATCGGTCCTGACGTCTTCGTGGACTCTTCTGTCCTCGTCGAAACGTGCACTGCCCCTGGCGAAGAGTCGGACCTTTCGATCCGGATAAAAGCCTCCGTGTCGAATCCATCGCCCCATAAAGAAGTTCTTGCGCGCGATGGAGAAAGCCGGCGACGACGGTCCGGGGTTGCCGCCAGGGTCGACCCCATGAGTTGGAAGACCATCTTGTACCTTCCATGCCAAGGGAGCCTCGTCTTCCCGAGCCGATCGAGCGAGATGCTGGGCCAGATCGTCACTCAATTCTTCATCGGCATCGAGACTCAAAATCCAATCACCCCTGGCTTTGTCGATGGCTGAGTTTTTCTGCGCGGCATAGCCCTTCCATTCCTCGACGAAAACCCTCACGGAAAACGATTTTGCGATCTCCGTCGTCCGGTCGGTTGAGCCGGAGTCAACGATGATGATTTCTCCTTTGCCGTCGGCTACGAGCGGTTGCACGCTTTCGAGCGTGCGGGCGATGTTGGCTTCCTCGTTGTGGGTGATGATGACGACCGAGAGTTGCATGATATTGGCGACCACCTGCGCTCTCCGGATCAGGCTTTACCGCCGGGTCCGAGAGAGGCCGCGGAGAAGGCTGAGAAATCGGAATTGTCTCACACACGCCGGCTGAGCTTGTCGAAGGTAGGGTTCGTTCGAGCCGGCGGAAACTGCGCCTTGACATTGCTTAGCCCCTTCAAAGCTGAGCCGATTTCACATTCCCCCACGGCTTCATCCGGGGACTCGAAGCTGTCGCCGCCTGGCCGCTCTTCGAGAGAGGCTTCCACGCCACCGTTTCGTGGTCCTCGGGCATTTTCGTAAAAGCGCGAAACCGGGACCTTCATGAAAGAGGAAGATGTGGCACGGTTTCTGAAGAGCCGTTGCGGCGACGCGACCGCTGCCACTCGATCTCCGTCACCAGGAACACCGCCAGGATGGTCAGTTCCGGTTCGATGGGATGGCGATAGCGCGCGTGCGGATAGACAAAATAGTACGTCGCGGGATAGAGCAGGATCAGTCCGGCGAAGAGCCAGGCCGCTGGGCGCTTTTGGCGCAGGGCGCGAAGCAGACCCCAGATCGCCAGTACGGACGTCGCCAGAAACGCTGACGTACGGAAGTCAACCGGAGCTGTGCTGCTGCTCGGCCTGGGAACGCCGTTCCAGTAATAGAAGAAACGCTTCAAGCTGATGACGGCGAAGCGCCCGGGGTGGGCGCCGATCCAGTCGAAGGCCTGTTGCTTGGACGACGCGGCGTAGGCGAGTTCGCCCATTCGCCGAAACTTTTCGAGCTCAAGCCTGTTGAGGTTTGGTTGAAGATACGCCATCAGCATGCCCTGGGCAAAGGGGCCATTACCGAGCCGGACTTGCAGGCCAAAATCGTCACGGAGGAAGACGAAGCGTCCGAAAACCATGTAGTTGCGGATGATCCATGGAGAGAGCACGGCGAAAAACAGGAGCGAAGAAAGAACCACGCCACCAAGCGACGGCAAGCCCCGGCGGCAGCGCTGGCGCCAGATCCAAAGGCCGCAGAAGGGAAGGAACGTCAACATGGTCGGGTTGGCAAGTGCGCCGATTCCGTAGAGCACACCGAACCATGCCCAGAGTCGCCAGTCGGATTCACGCTGGTTTGTTTCCACGTCTGTCATCTTCGGCGAGACCCTGCGACCCTGCTCAGCACAGGCGAGGGGCACCTTCAGGTTTGCCAGTTCAATCGCGAGCAGGAAGATCGAAGTGAGGATCAGTGGAGTGAAGGTTGTGTCCCAGAGCCAGTGGATCGACCAGTACCAGACGTAGGGATTCAATGCCCAGGCATATGCCGACCAATTCGCCACACGCTCGCCGAAGGTTTTGCGCGCGATCAGGAAAATGGGAATGGAGTTGAGCGTCGCCAGCAGGCTGTTGATGGTCAGCAGTACCCAAGCCGATCGATGGGAGTAGATGCCGAAGAGCCTGAACACTCCGGCCATCAAGTAGGGATAGAGAGGAGGTTCCCACGCGCTTGGGCCGGTGTCGCCGTCGTAGGGACTGCTGAAGCCGTGGCCTTGCGCGATGGAACGGGCGATGCGGCCCATCTCCCATCCGAACTCGAAGTTGTCGTGGCCAGGGCGGACGCGGTATTGATGCAGTATGCCGACGGCCGCGACCTGGAGCACGAAGGATAGCGGGAGGAGCCAGAGGAAAAATCTCGGAAGCGCGAGCCGGGAACCGGGATCGCTGCAGATTTCCTGATTCTCACGTGGCGCTGAAGCGCCGCTCCTCGACCCCGGAGATGTCGCCATCGCGGGTAGTTTAACAGGCGCGAGCTTGCTACTCCGGGAGCGTTCCTTCGCCTTACAGCGTGGCGGCGAGACGCCGCCCCGGCAAGTCGGCGGAACCCCCGGCCTTACGTTCGGCTACATCTGCCCTCCGTTCTGAGGCGATGACGCTGGCGCCGGGGACGGGTGATCGGGCTGAACATCTTGACGCGGTATGACGTAAGGTACGGTCG
>Ga0123355_10012642_pt1 | contig 13087 bp, 4 predicted proteins | sample TergutEmb28metaG_3_FD_89872 | JGI IMG/M metagenome (GOLD analysis project Ga0123355, IMG submission 89872) | Embiratermes neotenicus P1 segment gut microbial communities from Petit-Saut dam, French Guiana - Emb289 P1 | ecosystem: Host-associated > Arthropoda: Insects > Digestive system > Gut ... | reverse complement strand
CCGATCTGTCGCGGCATTCGTTGCGGGAGTTAGTACAAATGTTTGCCGCAGGGCCCGCATTGTCGCCTCATCGTTGTTTTAATACCTGTAATCACAAATAGATGGCAGTACAAACTTTGTTGCGCACCCTATATACGTGAGTTACGTATCTATATATATATATGATCTGTGGGCTTATAGTCGTTGTACAATCCACGGTTCATGTACATACCACACTTCTTGTATAACTGGTATGTGGTACGCACAGATCATCTAGTATAGGTGGTACGTGTTATTTCTGTGAGCTGTGCCTCTTCCCCGCCCCATGAGTGTAATCGTGAAGAACAAGTGGAATTGTATGTCTACATTTCTTGTACAGAAACAATTTTACCCTTCGGCAATATCCTCACCTATGCCATACCCATGTTTAGGTCTGGAATTTGAAGAACCAAGTTTGACATGTACCCATCATATGTATAAAACTTCATGTAATTACAAACTATGCCAACTAGAAAACACGCCCTTCCATCGTTGCAAATAACAGTAATATTCGAACTTCCCCATGTTGCATACTGGAAAGTCACAGAGATGAAATCACGTCTCCATATCTTGTAAAGAAACAATTTTATCATTCGGCCGTATCTCCGACTATGCCGTACTCATGTTTAGGTCTGGACGTTAAAGAACCATCTCACACGTATAAAACTACATGTAATTACCAGCTATGAATAGTTGAAAAAACGCCCCTCCCTCGTTGCCAATAACAGTAATATTTTAACTGCCCCATGTTGCATACTTGAATGTCACAGAGATAAAGTCACATGTAATCATAGCTACCTGTCATGGGTCACAACCACAGTTCATAGACTGTGTACGGAATGATGGAAGTAGATGTTTGGCGTAGGAATGAAACTGTCTGTAATTTCTTCCCTGTATAATTTATAGTACTTAGAACGAGAGAGATTTCATTTGCCCTTGTCTGGGAATCGGTAAGTTTTAGTTACTGCGAAACGTGCAGATCTGCTTGTTTGGTACTATATTTACGTGTTTATTAATCGTATTATGCAGACTTCTTAAATTTGTTTACTGAGATACGTTGTTAAATATGTGGTTATGTAGTACAAGAAATCTTGTTGCATGTTTTTTTTTTTTATGTTAACGATTAACTGACGTTTGACATACATGTCGCCCTGTGTATCTTCTATAGTTACTAATGGGAATGACTGAAAGTTAACACGGCAAGTTGGCTGATATGTACAAAACTGCTATTTGTTTTCAGTTTATATCCCAAGGGCCCAATATGGTTTGTGAGAAATGTGAGAAGAAACTTGGACGAGTCATTACGCCAGACCCATGGAAGTCGGGAGCACGAAACACTGTGGAAAGTGGTGGTCGCAAGATCGGCGAAAATAAAGCCATTACTGGTAGCAAATTGAGATTTAGTCCTTACACAACAAAATTTGAAACTTGTCGTATCTGTCGGCAGAATGTGCATCAAGTGGGTTCCCATTACTGTCAGGCCTGTGCTTACAAGAAAGCCATATGTGCAATGTGTGGCAAAAAGCTTCTAGAAACCAAGAATTATAAGCAGTCTTCTGCTTAAATAGTTGAACTGTCACTGTGTAAATACAGGAAATATTGTTGTATAAATTCTAAAACATACTGTGTAATATTGAACACCACCCCATTTTCACCATCCTGTTTTAGTGATTAAGTTGTGTGGCATCCAGTGTAATGGAAATGTTTTCTCTTCATTGCAATATCAGTCATGGCAGAGAAATTAGGTTCATTCATTCATTCATTAGGTTTGAAGTGTTTAATATTCTTTGCCTGTTAACATAACTTTCCCATCATAATAATCAGTCTGTACTTGGATGAACATGTCAACATTAGATATTGCCAGAATACATGAGGATTTGTTACCATTTTATGTGTGTAATGTTTTATTAACTGAATAAAAGTCTGTCTGCATGTGACTTCAGAATATATTACTATAAAATGGTACATACCACTGTAAATCATGGTCGGTGTTGCTTGGTGGAAAAATATTGGACCAGCAGATGAGACTCAAAACGACCTGCTGTTCCTGTTTGTGGTGTTCCATATGGCAAGGACAGCATATCTTAAGCCAACTCTGCTCTGTATGTGGTAATGACTGCCATGGTGTTGAAAATGAAACTGAGTAACGCTTAAGGTATGAAATTTATTATTTAAAGTGAAATTTTTGTAATGGTATGTTTAATCTTCAGTACAACACTTTTACATCTTTATTGCTTACAGTGTGCCCCATGCTCACCTTTAACATCCACATAGAGGTAAGTAGTCAGCCAGCTTCTGCCTTTAGGTAAATGGGCCACAGTATTGAGGTTATAAACTTGGTGGACAACAGATCTAAATGTTAATGTTGAGAAAATTTCCTGCTTGTCCAGGAACTGAACCCTGGCAATCCAAGCATTAATTACATGCTTTGATTCAAAGGGTCTGTATCCACTGCTTGAAGTTTATGTTCAATATGCATTAAATGAGATATATTTGATATCAGTAATTAGCATAAAAAGTATGGAGGATTTCTTCCATTTACATCCACATGTTAGGCATTGCTCTTCACATACCACTCACTATTAATTTAATCTGTAAATGCAGCTTAAAATAATAATAGATATCTTAGTGAGTCACACTTTCTGTTGTACCAAGCAACTTTACGTGCCCAAGATTATAACCATTGCCTTGAAAGCATAGCAAGTACATGAGTAAAATACTTGTTACTTGCTCTTTCCAAAGTGAAAAATAACACTTTATATGGACACAATGACCAGCCCTCATGCAATATCAGCATCTTAAATAATTTTTAAAAATGAAATGTGGGAGACATTCACTAAAAGTTGATAAAACAGTCCTGTCTCAGCCCTTACAATGGTAAGGCTTAGGTTACATACATTGATTGCACCACAGATCCCATAAATTTTGACATCTTGTTTTTTTTTCCAAATGACATCCACAGTTAAGTTATCAGACAGTTCTAACTTAAACCATATTGTTACATAATATAAACCTAGTATATTAAGACAGTTCCAAAGTTTTGTTGAAATTTTGTGTGGCAGACTTTCACTAATTTCCATTGCATTGTTCCCATTTTTCAGCAAGCTTAATAAATTAAAAACAATTATTCACATTCTTATTTATACCATGCATTTTATTACTTGTGTGAAGATTTCCAACAATACACACCATATACTTAATGATTCTAAAGTTCTCACACAATCAGTCCATATTCTGACATGTTTCAGTGGTTTTTTTAGCTTACAAAGTGACTTACCTGATGATGATGGTGGCCACCACTGAAATGTTATAATATGGACTGCTTCAGAGCTTTAGAATCATGAGTGTATGGTGCATAATGTTGGAAAATCTTCAGACAAATAAAAATAATACTGTTCATTTTATATTTTGAATTGTGAAATACACACTTTTCCAATGTGGCTCGTGTATTTTCAGTGTACTTGACACAGTTGGAAAAGGTTGTTCACATTGAAATAGGACAATGGTGCAAAAACCATGACAGTCTTCCAATTAATAGGAACAGGCCTTAATGACGTGCCGCTACAAAGGTTGTGGTGGTGGTGATGTTAACTAGGAACTTCAGCATTACATCTTCATGCAGTCCGTCCAATTCCAGTTCTAGAATGTTTTGAGGTCAACAAATGACAAAATAATGCAGTAATGTTCCAGAAACATATTGCAGTCAATTTAAAATATTCTGTTTTGCTGGTTGCTTGCAAGTACTGAGCCTGTACATGAACATTTCCTGCCACCATCAATGTACGATGGAATATTTAGCCCACTGTGATTCAGCTGCTCAAATGTCTGTTAGTTTAAACACAAACATAAGAATTGACATATATAAACTTCCACCAGTAACATATATTATGCAGTACTACGGACAAAACTGGAAAGAATACATTTTGATAAATTTGCTGTGATGAGAATTAGCAAACATAATTTCAGCCCCCAGGCTTTGGGAATGCCAATAAATGTAAGATGAATTATACTAATATTCTTTATCATAATGTTTGTGTTCATGAACAAGACTTCTATAGACTTGTACATGAAAATGTTACAGAATAAAACACCTGGATCGGAATCTCATGTATTACTATATTCCTCATTAAGGGGAAGAGAAATAATACTAACAACTATTAACTTCCAGATAGTTGGTAATTTTTAAAAACAGGGAATGCATCTGAACAGTATGTTTATGATTAATTTATTCCAGTTGTATTATAACAACGGTGCATAATGTGTGAAATTAATACAAGAAAACCAATACATTTTTAAGAACAGATATTTACAATTCAAAGATACTAAAAATTAATGTTAAAAGGTGTCAACTGAAGTTCAGTACTTTTAATGACACAGTGTTTGTACTGTCATGTGATTTATCAAGCCATAATAATGATCACACAGTACTTCAACCAAGGTAGTGGTATAATGCCATTGAAAATGTAAAATATATATGATAACAGGTACAGTCATTGTGGAAGGGAATGTGATTATCATTTAATTTCTTCAGTAAAATAATAACAATAAAAACAACAAAAGAACTATAAATATTCTATGTTAACTAACAGCAACAGTGAGTTGAAATGCTCAGATTGCACATATGTTAGTCTGTCACCTATAACCATACTAATAAACAAATATAATACAGCAAATTCTTGTTGAGCAATAAACACATCTTGTTTGATTCAGCACTCATCCTTGCGCACTTCAATAAGCTTATCCCAAACCTGTGCTTGTTGCACTGACTTTCAGCACCAATGTTGTCTATGAACACACAACACACAGAATATGCACCACGTAACAGATGTATTCAGTATACAGAGATGGCACTGTGGTCTAAGATATTTACAACAAAATTCAAAGTACAGTGCATATGTCTTTAAAGGTGTACCATATTCTTAAATTTTCTTTATGCCGTGTTATATACATAATACTTCAGGTTGTGTGTGTGCATCTAGGGGGGGCATAGATGTACCATGCCATTGCCTCATTGTCTCTTGGTTATAAATATGGTGGGACAGTAGCTAGTATTTTGTAACTGAAAGTAAATTATGTGTACTTACATAATATCGTAGCATTTAGGGATGTGCAGAAAGGTTCCATTTTGTGTTCTAACATTATGCAATACTCTCTCTGTATGACAGTAAAATATTAGTTCTGATTTTGTTTTACTCTTAACACAGGATGGATATCAGATGGAAATTTAAAATTTTGTAAGGTGTTAAGACTCTCTCAGTCCATCAGAGCTTCCTGCTCCAGATAAATTAAATATTGGGTAAATTTCTGTAGTTATGCTAAAATATATATAATACAGTCATACACAACTTTATATTTTATTGGATTATATTGTGTTATAATTCCAGCTACATGTTTCAGCCCAACTGTAGAGCCATCTTCAGGCTGATCTTTGAGTAAGTGGAGTGTACAATTGATAATGCTTTCAATTTATGAGATCTCGTATTACAAGAATTAGTTAAAATAAGCATAACCACCCCATAAATTTTACTTTATCTGTTTCTTAATGCTTTTTTTAATGCTTACTGTATAAAAATACATTTGAATTTTAATCTTAAGTCTTTTATATAACACACCACAATTATTTTAGCCAATTCCTGTAATACGAGATCTCGTAAATTGAAAGCATTATCAAATGTGCACTCCACCTACTCAAAGATCAACCTGAAGATGACCCTACAATTGGGCCAAAATATGTAGCTGGAATTATAACCTAATATAATATAATAAAATATAAAGTTGTGTATGACTCTATTATATATATATATATATATATAATATTATATTTTAGCATATTTAACAAAATGGGAATGTCTCACTTGAAAGTTCTGTAATTATTTTCCACACTCAAACATGTTCCATACTGAAAAAGTGTAGTAAAAATGTCAGTTCTAACTGCATAACATTTACATTTGTGGACATTCATTATTTATCTTGAATATTTCTTCCTTCATTCAAGTTATCATATGACTGACCTACAAACACTAGTCACATACAAGCTGGTCGTTTTCGTGTTAATACCACAGTGCAGGTGAATTTGTGGACATTTTCAAATTTTTATCCCCATGGAAGTTTTTAACAGCCCAGAATTAAAGTTTAATGTATTGCAGAATAAAAAACTGTCATATAAAGTTTTATATGTTATGTTTCATGAGGAGGCTTAACCTGTACAGATTACAACATCAGTAAAGTTTCGCTTCACTGCCTACAAACAATAAAACCCACATGAGTTATGTCTAAATGTTCAGAATTTACATGAAAAATATTTTGCATTTTTGGAAGTTGAATAACGAAAACATGTCAATCATGGCATTACTGAATACTAGTTCTCACTATATTTTACCATTTTCTCAACACTCAACAATTTAAACTTCTCCAGTTCAGATGTCGTGTATCAAAGAGCATGGGAATACCTAAGAGTCCCTTCTACTTGTGATGAAACATGAATGTGCAGCACAAGGAAGTTAAAGAGCTCAAGAGGCCTTCCTGTTATATAAGTTTTGTATGACTCAGGTAACCACTACTTGCTGAGGGCTTCATTAAACTTTAACTCAAACACATGCATAACATGCAACAACTTCTCAAAGTTTTAACCAGTACTGATATCAGTATTTTATATTATGTGCAGTGTCTTATGACAAACTCCTGAAATAGTGTGTACACTCCGATTTGAGCTAAAATAATAGATACCTGGACTAATGTGGTTTAAAAAGAGGTGCTTGTGGCGGGATCTATAGTTTATCATAAGTGGTCAACTCCGTTACACTCCAAGAATGAGGATATGTAGGATTTAACTTTTCTGGGACACTTAAACTTGTTGGTTGGTAAAGCTTCCAATGTTTCAGAGAGGTGTAGTACCTGCATCTTCAGGGCCAGACCACGAAAGTGGAGGCACTACACTCCACCAAAATGTCGGTAACGGTTTACCAGTCAACGTGGCATAAGATCTCGAAGGACTCCAGTCTTCACGTAAACCTCTGTGACAACCAGACAACTCACAATGAGGATACTGTTCTCTGTGACATTATTGCAGGGAAAACAAGAAACTCAGACATGCTGTACACAGTGACTATAGTATGCTTTAGTTTAGTATTAAATCTAACCAATTCACCAAACTTGATTTGTAATTTACTTTTACCTCAGTGATAGTATCGCACAAGTAGAGTGACAAGCGTAAGACAGGAGTCACAAACTAATACTCCCCCCCATGAGATTTAAAGAAACATAAATTTACCTTTGCGTCAATACTGTGCTAAACATGGTAATGAACATATACAACAAGAGAATGTTAAGTTATCGTTTTTAGGATCTGTAAGAACCATGCATTTTTATGAACAAAGTGTTTTTCATATTGAGTATTGTTTAAAAGCTAGATCATTTAAAACCAAAAGAATACATTTATGTTGAAATGGTCACAGTGATAGCTTCAAATGGTCACAGTGATAGCTTCAAACCAAGTTCTTAATACTGTATCATATTTTGCATCAGTTTTGTGTATCACCATTCCATGAAGTTAAAATTAATACAGTCTTACTTTTGTCTCTCTATAGTGGATGGAAAAAATAAGTGAAAGTATACTTCCCAAACTTCTGATGGATATGTAGGATATAAGTAAAATCTAAGACTCTTTCTAAATGTAGGCATATCAGTGTGGTGACAATTTACTGTGCCAGTAAATGTACACTTAGTAAGTGTAGGAATAATCCTTATAATAGGTCACCTCTTCGCCTTTCCTAAATCAAATTCATCACCTATCACACTGCTACAAACTTTAAGTACTTTCAACTCCAGAGCAATGTGCTTGAACATGAAACAACCCACTAACTAAAACATAAATATACATTTGATTTGGTCCCTTGAAGGTTGTTATGATGTTATTTGATAATAGTTCTGAAACTTTATACATGTACAGTCATATGTAGACATGTTAATAGTGAGATAAAATCACCCCTTTATGTTAGAAACACAACCATAGTTGCTATTCCAGACATACTTCACATCACAATATTTTAATCAGAAGGACAGATTTCCTTATGTGTCCCTTTTTAATATTGGTCAGATGTGTAATACAGTTATCTAGAGTTCATGGCCGACCAAGCAGTTCTCAGTTACTGTTGCATCTACTTAGGTGGCTAAACTTCCATCCAATTGGTACTGAGTGACCTACCTTGTTCTGTCCCTGTCCCATGTAAAACTATTCATTATGCCATTTAGGTATATTTTTGACTATCAGCAGGTTACATTCGCTGCTGTTATTCAATCTGTTACAGTGTTTTTTCTTCATGGCTTCCCATGACTTCCATTGGACTGACTGCTGTCAAGCACGATATGTGTAACTGACTGTGTTCGGGCAGGAAGTGAGACAACTGTTGAGTGAGGTACACTGGAACCATCATCTGCATAACCTCCTTCTTCCAATCCATTACGTGTGCTGCCTTCATCAAGGAAAACCCACTGTTCAAAGCTTGTGCTGTTCCTGTTAGCATTGCTTTCTGTAGATGCTGTAAACTGATGTGGCAGTGAAGAGAAACTGATGAACTTACCACTGCTGCTATCTGCTGTGGGCCCAAACTGAATATTCTCCATGGGAAGTTGCTGGATGCAGTTGAATGCCCTACCACTTCCACTACCCTCTGTAGCAACTGTGGATGAAGTTATGCTGTCAGACTTCCTGGGAGGAACAGGTGGCCTTGCAGGTTTGGCTCTTCTCTCTTCAATGTTGGAGGTGTGATTTGCATTATTGTTGGAAATACTGACTGATGGCACAGTGGACTGCGTTCTGTCTGCTGTTATCCTCATGGGTATTCTAGAAACTGTGCTGCGGATGGCTGTGACACTAACATTTCCCTTCTTAGGTGCACCACTTTGTGCAAGAACACTGCATACAGTGTTTGCTTCTTTCTCATTGCCTTCACTTGTGAAATAATCTGTTGATAGACTTGCATCAGATATGTACTTCTGCACTTTCTGTGGCACAGTACTGCTAGACACATCTGCAGGTCTCATTACCTGTTCCTCAGCAGGTGACTCTCCTCTCACATCACTGGTGGTACTGTCTGCACTTGTGACAACCTGAATTTCTGTAATATAGGTCAGGGATTGAGAGGGTTTCAGTGACAACTGACTGAGAACTGGAACAGGCGATGTTGGTAACTCTGGAGGTTGTGAGTCTTGTTCCCATGTAGGATCTTCAGTATCATCATCCTTGGAAATTTCTCCAGCTAATGTACTTGTTGTGGAATCAACTGCTGTTATGAAAGTTTCCGTGAGAGACGTGGCCAAGGTGGAGTCTGGCTCAGTGACATCATCGTGTGTTGTTGAGCTGACCACATGAACACTGCTGATACCAGCATGACTGGAAGTAATAACTGGTGATTGTGCAGACTCACCACCATTATGCGTTGATGAGGTACTGTATGAATCTCCACCATGAGAGACTGGTGTTGAGCTGATCAGTCCTGCTGTGGAACTGCTCCTGGGCTGCCAATGTGGAGACTTATCATTTACAACAGACGGAGCCGAACTGTGTGAACCTGCCAGTTTAGTGCTGAAGGCTTGTGTAGTATCTGTCTGGTGCCATGGTATGCTTGCTGTTTCCACCCCAGAGACAGTGTTGGTGTCATGATATGCTGGAGTGGTACTGAATGATCCCGATGCAATGGTGACCTGAGATGCAGTCGAACTGAAGTTTTGTTCACCTCCTGGTTCAGGACTAATACGCAGCACAGTTTTCTTTTGATGTTGTGGGCTTTCAATTTCTACATGCTCCATGCTGTCTGTTCCACTACTTCCATATTCTAAGACATTTGAGTATCCAACATTATCTACATTAAGAATATCTGTTCTGGTTATGCCTGCGTGAGAAGTTGTGAAAGTAGGTAATGCCGTTGCTATGCCAGTTTCTACAATTTCATCTGATTTTTGAGACTGTTCAGTAGGGTTTATCTTGGGCATATTTACCGTGTTTTGCAAGGGCAATGCATCTTCTGTAGGTCCATTGGTATTGGAAGTTTGGAGGTTTACATTCTTTCTATCTTCCTGCATCAGTGCCTCCTCTAGTGTACCCCAGTCAGATGACTTTTTAAGCCGACGTCTCTGGAATGTATCCACGGCATTGTCCAGACGAGGTTCCTTTCTATATGCAGTCCCATCCTCTCCGTCTGGCATACCACCATGGTAATCCTCGCCAGGCGGTGGAAGTGGAGCTTTCCGTTTCTTACTACTATGTGGCGTACCACCATCCGCAAGATCCAGTGACACAGCCCTTTCCAAAATGCTCATGGGCTGTTCAGAATCAAGGCGAGAAAGGTCACCTAGTGATGCCGCTTTACGAGTACTGTCACTCTCCAACTGTACAGTGTCTGAAGTTGGGCTGTGGTGAATAGTAATGTGAGAGGAATTCAGTTCTATTGTTGTACCACCCTTCTTTGTCTTTTTCCCCTTCACCATTCCTTCATAACTGTCATCGTATCCCTCCAACTGCTCCAGGTCTGAGTCGGAATCAGAGTTGGTGCTGCTAACATTCACACCTATATCGTAGTCCAGGTGTTGCTGCAGTGTCTTGGGATACTGTGTTGCACCTGCAGTATTTCCAGGTGATCCATCACTGCTTTCATTTCCAGTAACTGATGTGCATAATGTGGTGAAGTCCATCCTTAATGGCTTATTGGTACTGTCCTCAATGGTGATGTTTGTTATTTCTCTTTGCACCACATCAGTGTTACTGCCCTGCCTTGCCATATCAGTGAATGAGGTGATTTTTCCTGTAAGAGGCAAGGCCACTATGTCATCAGCCATTTGAATGTTTTCAACATCTGTGTCTCTCTCAATGTCATGTTGGACTGTGGTATCTTTCATTCTTTGCTTGTTTGAAACGGAGCTCAGAGCTTCTTTCTCGGTGTCCCTGTCAGACCTAAGGTATGGGCTTTGACCAGCCGATGTGGACTTCTCTTCACTATCCTCTGGTGGAGGGGGAGGTGCTTTCCTCTTGTTTGGTCTCCTAGGTGTCCTCCCCAAACTATCACTGTCCATGTTTCCAGTAGTAGTGGTATCTTCACCCTCACTAGAGCTGCCTCCACTAGGACCATCCTGTGAAGCAGTTGCCTTTTTTCCTTCAACTCTAGTGTCCACCACTACATTGCCCAAAGACTTCCTGTTGCTGCGAGCAGCCATGGCTGCCCTACATACTTCTTCTGGGACCTCTGTGGGTATCTCACCTTCCTGCACGTTTGGTTTGCTCTCATATTGCTGAGGTTTGCCCTCTTTTTGTATGTCATTCATTTCGGAAACTTCAGTCTCAGCAACCCCTGGCACATATGGTGAAACTGGTTGCCCTGTTGAGTCCTGCACCTCTTGTACTGTACTGGTAGATTTTTCAGGAATTTGGCTACCATTTTTCTTCTTATCATTATGGTGCAGCTTCTCCTTGAGATTTTGTAAACCTTTTGTCAGTAGATGTTTCACATTACTTTCACCACTCTGCTTTCCGTCTTCAGCCTGGTGGCCTATCACACGGTGTTTAGGATGACTTCTCTGCAACTCACTGGGCCCCACATCTATTCCTCGTTCATCAAACTGGAAGGAGGTTGGTTTATGTTTCTCTCCTACACCATCCACATCTGAGCTGGTGATAATACCTGAGCTCATCTGGCCAGAATGTGGGTTACTGCCTGATACCTGAGCAGTAGCTCCCTCACCAACCTTTTCAATGATGGAGTTGTGTTCATTCTGTCTGTGTTCTGCTTCAACTACTGCTTTTGTCGCCCCATGATCAGGTAGGTACTCATCATTTGCACTTTGTTTTGAGCCTGCAGATTCTTCATACATACTGCCTGAGCTAATGTGACCTGCATTTGAGTCTGGAAGTACACGCACACCAAACTTTTGGAATTTACTACGAGTATCCTGAGTACATCCATCTCGACTTGGAAATTCTTGACCCTGAATATCATTAGGTGGAGAGGCAGTACCCTTATTTGGGGTTTTCTTTGCTCTTTCAGGCTTCACAATAGCAATACCAGACAATGGTGCTGTTTTCTCCAGTTTTATGTTATCTTTCCTTGCTTCACTTCCAGGAGGTACTGATGACAACTTCAGAGTTGGGTAGTCCCCACTATCATCAACCTGTGCCTCCATACGAGGTGCCTTGTCAATCAGACCCATCTGCTGCATCCTCTTCAGGCTTGCTTTGCCAATCTGAGATAACAAAAATAAAAAAGTGTGATGTAACTGGTAAACTAGCAATTAATTTTATAAAATGCCAGGGAATGTCCCTCAAGTCAACATTATATTTAAAATATCAACACAGGTCTTATATTTCTTACATTCACATATAAGACCCACTTACCGAATTTTATGTTTTGTTGACCGTGCAACCCTGTATAATCTTTTTCAAATGAAGCCAACTAGGTGCACGCTACTTCTTAGTATATTTATTTCAACATCTCTATATGTTTCGGGCAACTATGTGCCCATCATCAGGAGAACTTACTGTATCTATGTGACACTGGTATTTTTCACTCTGTATGGGTGGCTGTCTGGTCTGCAGTCACATAGATACAGTAAATTCTCCTGATGATGGATACATAGTTGCCTGAAACATGTAGAGAAGATTAAATAAATATACTAAGAAGTAGTGTGCACCTAGTTGGCTTCATTTGAAAAAGATTCACATTTACGTCTGACATTTGGTACCTTACCTTCACGTTTTGTTACTCATTACTCATTTCCACAATGTATGCTACACTACTTGCCCATCTCATTCTTCTTGATTTGTTCTTCCTTATAACACTTGGTGAAGAGTACAAATTTTGAATTTCCTCATCACACATGGTCTTTTGTCTTCCAACTACTTTCTCTTTCTTGGGTGCAACTGGTCCCCTAAGCACCCACATTCTTTGCAACACCCCCCTCCCCCCCCCCCCCCCCCCCCCCCCCCCTCCTCCCCTCTCTCTTCCTTTTTTTTTTTTTTTCCTTTTTCTTCTTTTTTTCTTTTTTTTTTTTTTTTTCTCTCTCTTCCCCACATTCTTTGTGT
>Ga0123355_10012641_pt1 | contig 13087 bp, 14 predicted proteins | sample TergutEmb28metaG_3_FD_89872 | JGI IMG/M metagenome (GOLD analysis project Ga0123355, IMG submission 89872) | Embiratermes neotenicus P1 segment gut microbial communities from Petit-Saut dam, French Guiana - Emb289 P1 | ecosystem: Host-associated > Arthropoda: Insects > Digestive system > Gut ... | reverse complement strand
CGTAATTTCGGCCGGATCGTCAATATCGGCTCGATCAACGGCCAGGCCGGGCAGTACGGGCAGGTCAACTACGCGGCCGCCAAGTCCGGCATCCACGGCTTTACCAAGGCGCTGGCGCAAGAGGGTGCCGGAAAGGGCATCACCGTCAACGCCGTGGCGCCAGGCTACATCGACACGGACATGGTGCGTGCCGTTCCACCCAACGTGCTCGAAAAGATCGTGGCACGGATTCCGACCGGCCGCCTCGGTCACGCCGAAGAGATCGCGCGGACCGTGTTGTTCCTGGTTGCCGAGGATAGCGGCTTCATCACCGGCTCGACGCTGTCGGTCAACGGCGGCCAGCACATGTACTAATTCGCCGGCTTCGTCAGCACCAGCTGCGTCTGCACCGTCTGCGACACGAGCCGGCCGGCGTCATTGGTGACCCGGGTCTGCCATACCGAAGTGCGGCCGCCGACATGAAGCGGCACCGCTTCGGCACGCACCGCACCGGCGGCGGCGCCGGCGAAGAAATTGGTTTTTGATTCGATGGTGGTGGTCCCGACCGCATCCTTCGGCAGCGCCAGCCAGGCGCCGTAGGCGCCCACCGAATCCGCGAGCGACATGATGGCACCGCCGTGCAGCCGGCCGCCGACGGTCATCAGCTCGGGCCGCACCTCCATCTCGGCGACGACACGGGCCGGTGTGGCTTCGACGATCCGGATGCCCAGCGTCTCGAAAAAGGTTCCCTCGAAGCGAAATGCGTTGGCGTCGGCCATGGCCCCCTCACTGAAGCGTGCTTTGCGATACCCTCGCGCGCGGCTAGGATCGCTTTCATTCTAGCCGTTCAGCGGGACAACGATAATTGCCAAAGGAGGTCAAGAGATGCCGAAACTCTCCAGCCGTACCGTGCTTACCCTCGACGCCGCCAAGGAGATCATGGCGGCGGCCGAGGCCGAGGCGCGCAAGAACAACTGGAATGTCTCGATCGCGATTCTCGACGAAAGCGGCCGGTTGGTGATGTTGCAACGCCTCGACGGCGCGCCGCCGGCGAGCGTTGATGTCTGTCAGGCCAAAGGGCGTTCAGCCGCTCTCTTCAAGCGCCCGACCAAAGTGTTCAGCGACGCCGTCAGCGGCGGCCGCGTCGCCGTCATGTCACTGCCGGGGGCGGTGGCGGTGGAGGGCGGCCTGCCGTTGCTTTCGGGCGGTGAATGCATCGGGGGGATCGGCGTCTCGGGTGTGATGTCGGAACAGGACGCACAAATCGGCGCCGCGGGTGCGGCGCGCCTCAATTAGCAACGCAAGGGAGGATATGATGCACAAGAAGCTTTTGACGGCGGCAATCGCGGGCATTGTGGCGACCGGCTTTGCCCTCTCGGCCTCGGCCCAGCTGGCCGAAAAGAAGGGCATGACGCTGGCGGAGGCGAAAAAGCTGCTCGCCGCCATGGAAGACGGGGCGCAGAAGGGAAATGCGCATATGGGCCTGGCGGTGCTCGACGAGGGCGGACATCTGGTGGCGTTCGAGCGCATGGACGGCGCCTCTCTGGTGACGGTTGAATTTGCCCAGGCCAAGGCGCATGCGGCCGCCGTGTACAAGGCGCCGACCGATGTCTTCAGCAGTATGCTGACGAAGGGCGGAACGGCGATATTGGGCCTGCCGCAGATGGCGCCGTTCGGCGGCGGCTTTCCCCTCATCGTCGATGGCCAGGTCGTCGGCGCAATCGGCTGCTCCGGCGGCAACACGCCGACCCAGGACTCCGAGGTCTGCAAAGCGGCGGTCGCCATCGTGAACGCCAAATAACGGGCCGGGGCTGGTGCGGCGCATCGGCATCATCGGCGCCGGGGCCTGGGGAACCGCCCTGGCGCAGGTGCTGCGCCGCGCCGGCCGCGACATCGTTATCTGGGCGCGCGAGCCCAAGGTGGCTCGGGCGATCAACCACGACCACGAGAACCCCCTGTTTCTGCCCGGGATCGCGCTCGATCGCGCGATCCGCGCCGAGGCGGATCTCGGCGCCGTGGCACGCGACGCCGAAAGTCTCTTGCTTGCCGTGCCGGCGCAATATCTGCGCACGACCTGCCGGTCGCTGGCGGGCGTCGGTGTGCCCATGGTGATCTGCGCCAAAGGCATCGAGACCGGGACCGGCGCCCTGACCAGCGAGATCGTGGCCGGGGAAATTGCCGGCGCCGCTATTGTCGTGCTTTCCGGCCCGACCTTCGCGGCCGAAGTTGCGCGGGGGCTGCCGACCGCGGTCACGCTGGCGGCGCGGGACCCTGCCACCGGCCGCCGGCTCGTCGACGCGCTGGGGACGCGGACGTTCCGTCCCTATCTCGGTGACGATGTGGTCGGCGCCGAGATCGGCGGCGCGGTCAAGAATGTGATGGCGATCGCTTGCGGCATCGTCGAAGGCCGCGGCCTCGGCGACAATGCGCGGGCCGCGCTGATCACGCGCGGCCTCGCCGAGATGGTGCGTCTCGCGGTGGCAAAGGGCGGCCGTGCCGAGACGCTGATGGGGCTGAGCGGACTGGGTGATCTGGTGCTGACCTGCACCGCCGGCCAGTCGCGCAATTATTCCCTGGGCCTCGCCCTCGGGGCGGGCCGCAGCCTGGCGGCGGTATTGGCGGAGCGCGTCACGGTCGCGGAAGGGGTCGATTCGGCGGCGGCCACGGCAACCCTCGCCCGGCAGCTCGGGGTCGACATGCCCATCACCGCCGCGGTCGACGCCATCCTCCATCGCGGCGCGCCGATCGACCAGGCCGTCGCCGCCCTCCTGGCGCGGCCGTTCAAAAGCGAGGGAGCGGGCCGGCGATAGCGCGGGTTAGGAAGCGCCTTCAGCTTCCGTCTCGATCAGCCGGCCGGCGATGCCAAAGAGAAGGAGCGAGCCCTCCGGCGGTTGGATTTTAATTTGGCGAGGCAATCCACGAGCGCCTTCCGGCCCCGCAATCTCTGTCATCGCGGCGGCGTCGGATGCAAGGATAGACGGTCACATCCGGCCGCCTGCCATGCGCGTCTTTGCGTGAATTTTCGAGGTTCTGCGATCTCCGCCGGTCAGGCCGCCTTCGGCTTGTTGACGATCTCGATGCGGTCGAGAATCCTGCCGAGATCGCGCTTTGCGACTTGAACATCGTAGTCGGTTTGCAGATTCAGCCAGAGCTGCGCGGTTGTGCCGAGCGCCTTGGCGAGCCGAAGCGCGGTATCGGCGGTAATGCCGGTTTCCTCGTTCGCGATCCTCTCAATGCGGGTCCGAGGCACACCGCAGACCTTGGCAAGAGCTCCTGCCGACATTTCGAGCGGAACGAGGAACTCTTCCCGCAGGACCTCGCCGGGATGCATGGGCTTGAGCTTCCTGGTCATTCTAAGAGCCTCTTGTTCTAATGATAGTCTACGATCTCGACCCTTGCCGGGCCTTCCGGCGTCCAAATAAAACATATCCGGAATTGGTCGTTGACGCGGATCGAGTGTTGCCCGAGGCGATCACCCGTGAGCGCCTCAAGGCGGTTGCCGGGCGGCGACCTCAAGTCGCTGAGATCATTCGCGGCGTTGAGGTAGCGCAGCTTCCGGCGCGCCACCTTGACCAAGTCGGCCGGAAAGCCCTTTGGGCTTTCGCTGTCGAACACGGCTTCGGTGATCTTATCCCGGAAGCTTCTGATCACAGGCCCACATGTATCATTAAATGATACGCACGTCAAGACCCTGCGTATCAACTACTGATACAACTCGAATTCGGCCGGCGCGTTTCCATTCGACGTCCTTGCGCACCTGCTGACTGGAAGCCGCTCGCTCGCGGGGACGCCATGCGGGAGCGCACTCGCTCGCGGCGGCCGCGGTACAGCTCGATGTGACCCGTTGCCGACTGCATGAGCAACGAGGCGATGGCGAACGGGCCGAGCCGCGGAGTTGGAAACCCAGAATAGTGCCGGCACTTTGACCGGCTGAAGATGATTGGGCCCTCTTCCGCGAACTTCCATCAACGCCAGCGCAGTTCTCGTCATCGACCCGCGATGCGAACATGTGGCCTCGACCATCGGAGGGTGGCGGTGGCGCTATATCCAGCTGAGCAATCGGTAACGAATGCTGTCGTCGTTTCGGCGTCACTCCCGGTTAAAGCCGCGGCGCCTGTCGCACTCCGGCGATGACGGCGTCCTGCGGTGCATTCAGCTTCGGGTGTCGAGCAGGCGGCCGGCAATGATGCCAAACAGGATCAGCCAGGCCGCCCAGCGGTTGGATTTGAACTTGGCGAGGCAATCCGCGGGCCGGTCGGTGTCGACAGAGCCCGCTTGCCATGCCAGTTGCATCGCCGCCAGCGCCAGACCGAGGTAATAGGGCCAGGCGGCATGCGCCGTCACCCCGGCTGCGAGCCACAGCGTCGCGGCCGCGGCGTATGCCAGAACGAGGAAGGGGCGCGTGCGCGACCGGAGTGCGAGTGCCGAGGACTTGACGCCGATCAGAGCGTCATCCTCCTTGTCCTGATGGGCGTAGATGGTGTCGTAGCCCAGGGTCCAGGCGACGCCGCCGGCATAGAGCAGAAACGCGGGTGTCGCGAGCCGTTGGGTGGCTGCGGCCCAGCCCAGCAAGGCGCCCCAGTTGAAATTGAGCCCGAGAAAAAACTGCGGCCAATAGGTGACGCGCTTCATCAGCGGATAGGTCGCGATCAATGCCAGCACGAGGAGGCCTAAGAGAAGCGCGAGCCGGTTGAGGCTGAGGAGGATGGCGGCACCCGCCGCCAGTTGCAGGGCGAGAAACGCCGCCGCCCGGGCCAGCGACACCGCGCCGCTCGCGATCGGACGCGAGCGGGTACGGGCGACGCGGGCGTCGAAGTCCCGATCGATCATGTCGTTGAGCGTGCAGCCCGCGCCGCGCATGACGACGGCGCCGATCGCGAACAGCGACATCAGGCGCCAATCGGGCCAGTGCCCGGGCGCCGCTGCGAGCGCGAGTGCCCACCAGCCCGGAAACAGCAACAGCCAGGTGCCGATCGGACGGTCGAGCCGGGCGAGACGAATATAGGGCCGCCAGGCCGCGGGCGCGTAGCGATCGGTAAGATCGCCCCTGCCGATGTCGCTCATGGCGGCATCTTGCCTCAATTCCGCCGGAAAGCCTCCGCCGCAAATGCTGGCCGGCTTCGCCCCGAAGATCGCGGCCGTGACGGGCCGGATTGATCGACGACGGGTTTTGATGAACCATGGCGGCGGCCGGCTTCACTACGACAGCGCCGGTGACGGGGAGGTTCCATGCCGAGACCTGGCGTCCGCTTCCGGGTGGCTCTTATGGGCGCCGCCATCCTGGCGGCGGCGCCGCTCGCGCAGGCGCAGAAGCGTTACGATGAGGGGGTCACCGACAGCAAGATCACCTTCGGCCATTCCTTGCCCCTGAGCGGCCTCGGCTCGGCGACCGGGGCCGTCGGCCTCGCCGCGGGCGATTATTTCAGGATGGTCAACGATCATGGCGGGGTTAACGGGCGCAGGCTCAACTTCATTCAGCACGACGACGGCTACAATCCGGCGCGCACCTTGCAGATGACCCGGCAGCTGGTCGAAGCGGACCATGTCTTTTTCATCTACGGGACCCAGGGCACGCCGCCCAACATCGCGATCCAGAAGTATCTGACCGTCGCCAAGGTGCCGCAATTATTCATCGGCAGCGGCGCCAGCCGCTGGAACGATCCGCACCGTTTCCCCTGGACCATTCCCTCGATTCCGGGCTATCGCGCCGAGGCGCGGATTTTCGCCAGGTACATCCTGGCGCATCGGCCGGGCGCCAAGATCGCGATCCTCTATCAGAACGACGATTTCGGCCGCGACTATCTTATCGGGCTGAAGGAGGGCCTCGGCGCCGCCGCGACCGAGCTGGTGGCGGCACAAAGCTATGAGGCGACCGACCCGAGCGTCACCTCGCAAATGATCTCGCTTCAGGCCTCCGGCGCCGGGGTGCTGGTCATCGCCTCGATCCCGACCCAGGGGGCGCAGGCGATCCACAAGGCCGCCGACCTCGGCTGGCATCCGTTGATCCTCATCAATTATGTCTCCAATTCGCCCGCGACCGTGTTGCGGGCCGCAGGCGTCGAGCAGTCGAAAGGGGTGATCTCGACGTTCTTCAACCGCGACCCGAGCGACCCGCAATGGCAGGGCACGCAAGCCCTCTCCGCCTTTGAGGCCTGGCTGAAGCAGTACGGGCACGACCTCAACCCCTCCGATCCCCAAAACGTCACCGGCTACGTCATGGCGCAGCTCCTGGTCGAGGTCTTGAAGCGTTGCGGCGACACGCTGACGCGCGCCAACCTCATCAACGAGGCGACGCACGTGAAGGACCTGTCGCTGCCGATGCTGCTTCCGGGCATCACCATCGGCTTCTCGCCGACCGACTACACGCCGTTCCGGAAGCTGCAGCTGGAGCAGTTCGACGGCACGCGCTATCGCGCGCTGGGCGAGCCGGTCAGCCTCGACTAGCGGCCCCGCGACCGCGGCGGCACGCTCGCCCCCTGGCGCCGATGACGGGGCTCGCGCTGTAGGCGTTGTTTGACGGAAATGTTAAGCTGAGGCCGATGGCCTATCCCTCGACGTTCCTTGACGAGCTGCGGGCACGCATCAGCCTCGCCGAGATTGCCGGCCGCCGGGTGGCGTTGCAAAAGCGGGGGCGGGAATTGACGGGCCTGTGCCCGTTTCACAAGGAAAAAACGCCCTCGTTCCACGTCGTCGAAGAGAAGGGCTTCTATCACTGCTTCGGGTGCGGCGCGCATGGCGATGTCATCGGCTTCGTCATGCAGATGCAGAATCTCGGCTTCCGCGAGGCGGTCGAAGAGCTGGCGCGCAGTGCCGGCCTCGAGGTGCCGCGCGAGACGCCGCAGGAGCGCGAGCGCGACCAGCGCCGCGCGACGCTGACTGAGGCGATCGCCGCGGCCGCGCAGTTCTTCTCCGCCCAGCTCGCCGGGCCGCAAGCCGCGGCAGCACGCGCCTATCTCGCGGGCCGCGGCGTCGATGCCGAAGCGGTGCGCCGGTTCGGGCTGGGCTTCGCGCCCAATGCGCACGACGCGCTGAAGCGGGCGCTCGCCGCGCAGTTCCCCGAGCCGCTCCTGGTCGAGGCCGGTCTCCTGCGGCGGGCCGAGGAGCGGCCCGACGCTTACGACTATTTTCGCAACCGCATCATGTTCCCGATCGCCGACCGGCGGGGCCGGATCATTGCCTTCGGCGGCCGCGTGCTCGACGAGAGGCAGCCGAAATATCTGAATTCGCCCGAGACCCCGCTCTTTCAGAAAGGCCGCGTGCTCTACGGCTGGCCGGCACGGGATGCGGAGGGCGATGCTCCGGCCGTTGTCACCGAGGGCTACCTCGACGTTATCGCGTTGCAGCGCGCCGGATTCGCCGCCGCGGTCGCGCCGCTCGGCACGGCGCTGACCGAATACCAGCTCGAAGAGATCTGGAAGCTGGCGCCCGAGCCGGTGCTGTGCTTCGACGGCGATGCCGCCGGCCGGCGCGCGGCCGAGCGGGCGCTCGATCGGGCGCTGCCGCTCCTGAGGCCCGGTCGCAGTCTGCGCTTTGCCGTGCTGCCCGAAGGCGACGACCCCGATTCGCTGATCCGCCGCATGGGGCGCGATGCCTTGACCGGGGTCCTGGCGCAGGCGGTGCCGCTGGTGGAGAAGCTGTGGGAGCTCGAGACTTTGGCTCCGGCCGACACGCCCGAGCGCCGCGCGGCGCTCGAGGCCCGACTCGAGCGGCGGGTGCGCCAGATCGCCGACCGCGCCGTGCGCAGCCATTATCGCGACTTTCTGCGCGACCGTTTTTACAGGGCGTTCCGGGGCGCCCGGCCGCAAGGGCAGAAAGCCGCGCGCCGCAGTGCAGCAAAATCCGCTCCGATGTGGCGCCAGGGGCCGCCCCGCGTCGATCCCGCGATGTTGCAACGCCGCAATGCCGAGGTCCGGCTCGCTTTGTTGATGAATCATCCATTCCTGCTGGAGGAGCATGATGAAGTGATTGCCTGCACGCGATTCCAGGACCCCGAACTTGACAGGCTGCTGCGCGAAATTTTAAGAATTCACCTTCTGATGCCGGACCTTGACGACGGAACATTGAAGTTCCACTTGACGGAGAACGGATTCGGCGCGGTCGTGAACCGGGTTCTGTCGCCTCAAGTCTTAAATCACGTGGCGGCGGCCCAGCCCCAAGCCGGGTCCGAAATCGTCCGCGAAGCCTGGTCTGAATTGGCCCGACAGATTGAGCAAAGGGACGAGGCGCGCGACATGGCTGCGGCGGAGCGCGATCTCGCGACTGATCTGAGCGTCGAAACCTGGACGCGCCATCGGCCGTTGTTTGAGCGCAAACAGCGTGGATGAGTGTTTATCTCGTTATGGTGCTTGTTTGGTGCCTGGTCTGATCTTTGAGGAGTGGCGATAGCGATGGCGGCGAAGGCGGCGAATACGGTGGAGGCACCCGAGTCCAGGGAAGAGGCGGAAGCGCCTCTCCTCGATTCCGTTGCGCAGTCGATCAAACGCATGGTCGCGAAGAGCAAGGAACGGGGCTACATCACCTATGACGAGCTGAACGCGGTCCTGCCGGCCGACCAGGTGTCCTCGGAGCAGATCGAGGACACGATGACCATGCTGTCCGAGTTCGGCGTCAATGTCGTCGAGAGCGAGGAGGGCGAGGCCGAAGTGGAAGCCGAGGCCGAGGCCGAGGACAGCGAGGATGTGGAGCCGCGCGCCGCCGGCAACGTCGACGAGGCCGATATCGGCCGCACCGACGATCCGGTGCGCATGTATCTGCGCGAGATGGGCTCGGTCGAGCTGCTGTCGCGCGAAGGCGAGATCGCGATTGCCAAGCGGATCGAAGCCGGCCGCGAGATGATGATCGGCGGGATCTGCGAGAGCCCGCTGACCATGCGTGCGCTGATCGAATGGCGCAACGCGCTCCACGAAGACAAGATGCTTTTGCGCGATATTATCGATCTTGATGCAACCTACGGTAATGCCGGCGCCGAAAAGGCGGCGGCGGAAGGCGACGAGGACGACGAGGACGTCGCCGACGGCGTCGCGGAGGCGCCGGAGGGCGAAGGCGATGCCGAAGGGGAGGATGTCTCGATCTCGCTTTCGGTGATGGAGGCCGAATTGAAGCCGGGCGTGCTCGAAGCGCTCGACACGATCGCGGCGCTCTACAAGCGTCTTCACAAGATGCAGGAAAACCGGCTCGACGCGCTTACCGGCGGCGAGGAGCTGGCGAAGGCGACCGAGCGGCGCTACGACAAGCTGCGCGCCGAAATGGTCGAGGCGATGAAGGCGGTGCGCCTCAACAACGCCCGGATCGAGCTTCTGCTCAATCAGCTCTACGAGCTGAACCGCAAGCTGGTGTCGACCGAAGGCCGCTTGCTGCGCCGCGCCGAATCCTGCGGCGTCAAGCGCCAGGATTTCCTCAACCATCACATGGGCCAGGAGCTGGCCCCCGACTGGGCGGCGCGGGTGAAGCGCCTCCACGGCAAAGGCTGGGGAACGCTCATCAACAAGTATGGCACCGAGGTCAAGCTGCATCGCGGCGAGATCGCCAAGATCTTCGCCGAGACCGGGTTGCCGCCTTCGGAGTTCCGCCGCGTCGTCTCGACCGTGCAGCGCGGCGAGCGCGAGGCCGGCCGCGCCAAAAAGGAAATGGTCGAGGCCAATCTGCGCCTCGTCATTTCGATCGCCAAGAAATACACGAACCGCGGCCTGCAATTCCTCGACCTGATCCAGGAAGGCAATATCGGCCTGATGAAGGCGGTCGATAAATTCGAATACCGGCGCGGCTATAAATTCTCGACCTACGCAACCTGGTGGATCCGCCAGGCGATCACGCGCTCGATCGCCGATCAGGCGCGCACCATCCGCATCCCGGTGCATATGATCGAGACCATCAACAAGCTGGTGCGGACCTCGCGCCAGATGCTGCACGAGATCGGCCGCGAGCCGACCCCCGAAGAGCTCGCGGAAAAGCTGGCGATGCCGCTGGAAAAAGTCCGCAAGGTGCTGAAGATCGCCAAGGAGCCGATCAGTCTCGAGACCCCGATCGGCGACGAGGAGGATTCGCATCTCGGCGATTTCATCGAGGACAAGAACGCCGTGCTGCCGGTCGACGCCGCGATCCAGGCTAATCTGCGCGAGACCACGACGCGCGTGCTGGCGTCGCTGACGCCGCGCGAAGAGCGCGTGCTGCGCATGCGCTTCGGCATCGGCATGAACACCGACCACACGCTCGAAGAGGTCGGCCAGCAATTCTCGGTGACCCGCGAGCGCATCCGCCAGATCGAGGCGAAGGCGCTGCGCAAGCTCAAACATCCGAGCCGCTCGCGCAAGCTGCGCTCGTTCCTCGACACCTGACCTGCTGCGGCAGGCCGAGACGGAAGGGGCGGCTCTGCGGCAAGCCGCTTTTGCCCCGCTCCCCCCGGATAAAAGAAAAGGTGCCGCGGCGGCCGCGGCACCCTTTTGTCATCCGATCGATCAGGGCGCGCTCAGCTCGACGGCGGCTGCTCCGGGGCCGGCGGCTCCGTCTGCCGGTTGCGGCGCTCCGCCATGAACTGGTCGAACTCGGCCTTGTCCTTGGCGACCCGCAGCCGGTCGAGGAACTCGGCAAACTCCTTCTGCTCCTCCTCGAGCCGCCGCAGCGTCGCTGCCCGGTACTCGTCGAAAGCGCGGTTGCCGCTCGATGGCGTGCTGCCCCAGCGGTGCCAGCCGCAGCCGCCGGATCCGCGCACACCGTCGGGGCGGCCCTGCCCTTGCCAGTAGCCGTGGCGGCCCCAGCCGCAGGCGCGCTTGTTGTAGATCAGGAAGGCCAGAAGGGCGAGACCGATCGGCCACCAGAGGACGAACCCCAGCACCGTGGCTGCGATCAGGATCCCTTTGACCGTGTGTGGCGACATCCAGGGCGGAAACACGCCCCACGGGCCACGGACAGAGCCCGGCCCGGCGTTCCAATTGACGTTGCTCCAGCTACCTTGATTGTTCGCGGCGCTAACCATCGCAGCCTCCAACGAATGTAAGTTATATTTACATACATCCGGGGCCCCGGCAAGTCAAGGGCTGCCGGCGCCATTTTTCGACCCTAGCCCCCGGCGAGGCCGAGGCTCTGCAGGTACAACAGGATGCCGGCCTCGAGCAGCTCTTCCGGCGACATCGGCAGCTTGCGTCCGGCGCCGCCGCGGCCGAACAAAGAGGCGATGCCGTGCGCCATCGCCCAGACATGAAGCGCGATCATCAGCGCGGGCGGCCGCTTTGCCGGCGGCAGCGTCGCCGCCAGGCGCTCGGCGGCCTCGCGAAGAATGGCGAAGGCGCGGTCGGACGCCAGCTCCAGCGGCGGGTAGTTGGCGAAGTCGATGCGGGTCTCGAACATCGCGGCGTAGAACGCGGGCTCGTCGCGCGCGAAGGCGAGATAGGCGCGGCCGAGATTCTCGAAGGCGCGCAGCGGGTCGGGCTTGCCGTCCTGCCAGGACCGGGCAAGCGCGGTGGTGAAGCGCTCAAAGCCGCGCAGCGCGATCTCCGCCAGCAGCGCCTCGGCGTCGCGGAAGTGGCGGTAGGGCGCGGCCGGGCTGACGCCCGCGCGCCGCGCCGCCTCGGCAACGGTGAAACCGGAGGGACCCAGCTCGGCAATGAGCGCCAGCGCCGCCTCGATCAGCGCCTCGCGCAGATTGCCGTGGTGATAGCCACGCCGCTCATAGCCGGTGCCCGTCCAACTCATGTGATGGAATATTACATTGATTCGCGCGGCGTGGGCAGTTGCCGCGTCGGCTTCGCCGCCCGCCTTGCGGGGGGCGGGCGCGCGCGGCCCGTCCCGGGCGGGTCCGTGCCCCTGGCCCGGGCCAGGTCAGTCGCCCGAGGCGGTCTCTTCCACCGGCGCCGCGGGCGCGCGGGCGGGCCGGGCGCTCGGCGGCAGGTCGATGGCAACACGCGCGCCGCCCGCGCCATAAGGCGCCACCGGCATGTTGCGCGCGCCGCGGGGGTCCTCGAGGCGCTCGATCCACTCCGTCATCCGGCTGGCGATGTGAAGCCAGTACTCCTGTTCGCCAGGATTGCCGGCAACGGCCAGGCGAAGCGCGCTTTCGCGCTTGGCCCGAACGTCGACGAGGATTTCGGTGCGGCTATTCTCGATGGAAGTCGTCACGCCTTCCCAACACCGCGAAACCTGGAATTTGCCATTGTCCCCGGCTCTGCCGTTGTTCTGTCATCCCGCCTGCACTGTCATATGAAGTTCAATGGCTAACAGCTTCGGGAAGCCTATGAATGCGTCGGTTGTTTGTCCAGCCCGTTTTTAAATCGGAGCGGCGCATCGGCACCGATCCCGGCGGCGCGCCGGGGCCGCAACGGGGACCGGGCCCTGCCGGCGCTAGGGCGGCGGCGGGTCAGTGGAGCTGCAGCGAGACCGACGCGTGCCGCAGCTCGGCCCGGGACAGGATCGGCGTCTGCGCCACGGTCACCGAGTGGAGTTTCGCGGCGATGGTGCGCTGCCAGAAATTGAGAAAGCGATGCAAGGCGGGAAAATCGGGAGCCAGATCCATTTGCTGCCAGACGAAGCTTTGCAGCAGATGCGGATGGTCGGGCAGGTGGTAAAGGATTTCCGCGGTGGTCAGTCGATAGGCGAGATTGGGCACAGCGACCCGATTCATGGCCGGCTCCCTTGCTGAACAGAACGACTCGCGCGTCACAGCCGATTCACGCTTTATGCCAACGCGCCCAGCTGACAATGGCTGGCCGCCCGATGCAAGAAGAAACTGTTTGATTCCAAAGAGTTAGCAGCAGTCCGACGAGGCAAGTGCCAGGGCGCCCCCGGGCGGCGATCGGGAAGCAGCTTTTTTTGCGCGGCAACCCTTGACTTTGGCGGGCCATTCTCCCCATTTTTCTGGCACTCGGCGAAAGTGAGTGCTAGCAACGCTTTTGCCGTGCCGCATTTAAAGCTTTCCAAAACGGAGGTTTGTTTATGAAGTTCAGGCCCTTACAGGACCGTGTCCTGATTCGGCGCATCGAATCGGACGAGAAGACCGCGGGCGGCATCATCATTCCCGACACGGCGAAGGAAAAGCCGCAAGAGGGTGAGGTGGTGTCGGTCGGCCCCGGGTCGCGCGACGAGAGCGGCAAGATTCATCCGCTCGACGTCAAGGCGG
>Ga0123355_10012639_pt1 | contig 13088 bp, 13 predicted proteins | sample TergutEmb28metaG_3_FD_89872 | JGI IMG/M metagenome (GOLD analysis project Ga0123355, IMG submission 89872) | Embiratermes neotenicus P1 segment gut microbial communities from Petit-Saut dam, French Guiana - Emb289 P1 | ecosystem: Host-associated > Arthropoda: Insects > Digestive system > Gut ... | reverse complement strand
GATGGCCAGTAAAGGCCGAAACATGTAGTTGCTCAATATAATCAATAAATACACCTATGTGACACAGTTGTGTTTGACTACACACCAATCCAAGTTCTTACACACACAACGGGGATGACACACTTCCTAGATTCTTCATGGGCCTTGAACCATAGAAGAAGGTGATACATTTCTTAAAACCACAGCGAACCAATCACCCAGCAACAGAACGTCACATCCCAGACAACCTGTAACATCGATTACACTGCTGTGGAAACCTCAAAAACTCATAAAAATCCTTTTGCTCACATTCATTTGCACAAACTCTAAATGCCAGTGGATCACCACTATGGGGAACCAAGAATCTCATTTCAGACTGAAACACTAATGAACAAACTAACTCTAACTGGAATACAGTGTGATAAAATGATGTAATGCAGCATCTCTATGTTTTTAAAAACAGAAAAATTATTTTGGTTTATTAATATGATCTTGTTCGTGTGTGAAAGTATATCCAACTGAGAAGCATATATATGCCCACATGGACAGCATCTGTGTCCTTCCAAATCATACCTTGCATGCTGCATAAAGCTATTTCTAAATTTGAAACTTTTATGACACATAACACAGTAATATTTTTCACTCGTATGCAGAGGCATATGATTCTCCAGCTGATTCTTCCATCTGAATGTCTGTTCACATGTGGAACACTTGTAAGGCTTTTGACTTGCATGGAACCTCATGTGCTGCTGTAAGCTGCCTTTATCATTAAATGATTTTCCACACACACACACACACACTGCGGTCAAATGCTTTCACCCCTGCATGAATAACACCATGTCTCTTGAGATGGTATTGTGAACTGAAACATTTAGCACATGACAAACACTGATATGGTTTTTCTCCAACATGGGAAAATGCATGGTCTTCCATGGCACCTTTATTCTTGAAATACATATTACAGGCGTCACAGCGAAAACATGATTTATCTTTGTGTGCAGGTCTGTGGTTTTCAAGTTGCCTTTTCCAGGTGAAAGGCTTCTTACATTTTAAGCACTGGTACAGTTTCTCTCCTGTATGAATTCTCATGTGTTGCTGCCAGTTACTCTTGTCACTGAATGATTTTTCACGTACATAACATTTGAAAGTGCATTCACCTGTACACAAAATACTGTGATGCTTCATGCGGTATTTCTAACTAAAGCACTTTACACAAGATGGGCACTGGAAGGGTTTACCTCCAGCACTTGTGCATGTGTGCTGATTCATCTCTCTTCTGTTTTTGAAGAATATTCCACATGCTGAACACCAACATGTCCTACTTTGTTCAGATTCTGAAGGTTTTTCTCTGTCATTTCATTATAATAAAAAAAGTTACGTCAATATACCATTAATATATCAGGCAATTTCAATAAGGTTCCCCAGCCTGTAGCTTTCGCATTAATCTTTTTTTTCCCACCCTTGAAAGGAAGCAGCACTTGTAGACGCAACATGCAACAGATGGTACAAGTGTCCGTCAATCAGATGATCAGATGGTATTCAGAGGGTAGGTTAACCTACCTACCAACAATAATAAACACATGATCCCACACAAACGTTCGTAGCACTGAAGTTTCCTGCAGACTGATACACATGTATGATGATGTGTGATAAGGGTGCACTATGTCAAGAAATACTGCAGGTAAAAAAGTAAAGTTGTCCCTGCCCACATCATGACGGCATAAAGAGAAAGCAGAGGTATAACTCCACTCATTCTTAACCTTGGCACTAGATGGAGGTGAGTGGCCAGCATCACACTGCTTTACACCAGGAAAGAACCATGGTACACATTGAACAGGAGTCTGCCTGGACCCCACAGCCAGTGAGAATGATTTGCAGAAGAGAAAAATCTCTTGTCCCTGCCAGGATTCAAACCAAGATCATCCAGCCTCTGGCCTAATCCCTATACCTATTACAGTATCCCAGCTCCCAGAAAATTATTCAAGAGTTGGAACAGAGTTGACTCGTCATCCATGACAATGACCACATTAGCTGACCAAGCATGTTAAGGACCAATGTAAATAATGAACAAGTTCAGAAAGTAACTTTGAGACAATGAAGCAACATATCGGAGGTCACCGACTCCACAATAATGAGGAAATGGAAATGGTCTCATGAATGGTTTTGAATTCAAGAGACTAATTGAAATGACATTATTTTTAAACATGCGTGAAGATGGGAATAATACAGCAATGTGCTCGAGGTTTATGTTAAATATGACATTTACAAGGAATAAATCAGCTCCTTCTAACACTGTAATGAAATTCCAAATAAATTTTATGACACAGGGACGGTTACTCATTGAACATTTTTTGTGAATTACCATGTAATGTCTGCCCAACCTACTTGAGCACACAAGCTATGTGGCTTCTTAAGAGGCTGTCCTCACTCCATAAACTAGTGTAAATACATCAAAACACCATCACTCATAATCTGTACTGAACACAAATTAAAAAGCATATAATACATCCCATTTATAGCTTACAAACAGCAGTTACCACAATATCTAATAACCAACATCTTCTAGCATTTTCATAAAATTGCAGATCCATCAGACAAGCAAAAAATTCTTACTACTGTGGAATCCAAAATGCATGTCTCCACACAACTTAACTAGTGCCCCTTGTCATCATCTGTACTACAGATAAAAATGTGTTAAATTAATATATTCCATTGTACAGAATTTCAATTTTAACTCCAGTGAGCAGTTTCCCAGGCACTCAAGAAATTCATCACATTTTATTGAACTGGAAGGTTCATTACCTTGTTCAAAACAGCCTCACCACACTTGTCCCTACCCTCAGCCAGATTAATCCAGTCCAAGTTTTCCCATCCTACTTCATTAGACTCATTTCAATATCATCATGGTCTCTTACACTCCATTTTCCCTAACAAAATCGTGTGTGCATTTCTCTTCTCCCCTACATGTGACACAAGCCCCACCCAAATCATCCTCCTCCACTTGACCTCACGAAAAACATTGGGTGAGTAAAAAATCATGAAGCTCCTCCTTATGCAGTTTTTACCAGTCTCTTGTTATGTCCAAATACCCTATTCCTCAGCACTCTATTCTTGAACACTCTCAGCCTCTCTTCTCAAAGTCTCGAAAGAAACCTGCTTGATGAAACCCTCTATGTTGACTGTAAATAAAAAGTAATGAACTAACCTGACATCTCCAAAGTTAGGCTCAATTTTCTCAGTCTTTGTCTTCCTTAGATTGATCCTTAATGTTTTCCACAGGCTCCTCTGAGACTTTACACCCAATACTCAATTGACACGATGATTCTGATTCATTCATTACCTGTGGAGGAAGCAACATTATTTCATTTTATATAGACGTGTTCTGTGGGAAGATTATTTTCCCCAAACATATGTAAAATAATCTTGTATTACAGCGTACAATATAAACAATGGCACATCAATGAATTTTACTCAAGAATATGTCTGCATCACAATATCTATAGTATCCACATTTTTATATTTACATCTGTCATTACATTTAACATTGAAAACATTACACAGATCACTCTCAGCAAAGGCAAGCCCCGTCTTTCATTACGTGAAGCTTACTGCTTTCATGCTTCATGGACTGAGCCCTTCTTCAATCATTTAATGCATTTTATGCTTCCAAAATGTGTCTGTATTTTATTCATAATAAACTTTAATACTTTCATTCTTTCTGGGATTATTTCATCCTTTTATTACTGGTAGTTCATTAAGACCCTGGAAGCAAATATGTGTTTCTGATGCTAGTGACAGTTATACTAGTGTCAGTCACAAACATCAAGAATTTATGATTCATAATAATGTTTCATTATTTTCATAAGCATAAAACTCCAACCTCAGCTGAATGTAACACACGTGTACCTACTGCACTGACAGTATAGCAGTGGAGACACCAGCATCAGTTTCACTCCCAATTTCTTCTTTACAAGGAGGACATTTTTTACCATGATGGAAGCAAGAAGTGCTACTACAGTTAAAGACATTTCTTACTGTTACATCGGAGATAAGATATGACTGAAATGCATGAGGAATGTACTGTGTGATCTGAGGTTCTCACAGCTTTGCTGTTGGAGATTCCAGTCTTCCACTACACGATGCTGTATCAAATGGTACTTAGTTACCGATGGTTCAGAGGAGCTTCGGGCTAGTCCAAGAAGAGTATGGACTACCCCCAGAAGCAGCAAACCCAACTGCAACAATAACTAATTACCAAATTACACAGTGCCATAATCCATACAACTACAACCTTCAACAAAATTATAAATTTATTACACACTGCAGATATATTAATGGAAGTCACACTTCATATTTCATTTATATTGGTGCCATGGAAGGAGGTCTCATGTATCAACAACCCCCTCCATATCTTTCCCAAGCTATAACACTTCCCCCTTCAGCACCTTACTACATCTGTCTGTTATTCTGTCTACACACACACACACACACACACACACAGGTATGTATACCCACTAGTGGCAAATGCTTTGGGCTGGTTCAGTAGACCAGCTGGGCTCAAGGGAACACAAAAACAGTACACAGGAAGCACTGTCACTGACAGTACAACTTTCCACAGTCTGATACTGCCATCATTCAGTTTGTATAACTTTACACACCATGTGCCTACACATGTCATCTAGTCAGTGAGTTACACTGTTTCCATGTTTGCTATCTAAGAATATAAAGAACTATAATTTAACCTGCTGTTTTACATGGCTGTGCAGTTTGGTTCACAGCATTAAGGGAAGCATATAGACTGAGGGTATTTACAAATACAGTGCTGAGGAAGATATCAAGGCTTAAAAGAAAGGAAGTAACAGAAGAATGGAGAAAAATATATAACAAGAGGCTTTGTGGTATGTACTCCTCACCAAATATTCACACTGTCATATCAAGTATGAGATAGGTGAGATATGTGGCATGCACTGATGAGAAGAGAAATGAGCACAAGGTTTTGGTGGTAAGCGCTGAAAGAAAGAAGCCAAGTGGATGACATATGCATAGATGGGATAATATTAGAAATGATCTTGAATGGAATGCGGGGTCATGGACTGGAATCATGTGGTACCTCCACATTTTGGCAGATATGTTATGGAATATGTGATCGAAAATTATCAAGAAAGGTGGATAGGAAGACATGGAACAGTGGCATGGCCAGCTCAGTCATGCAACTTCAAACTTTTGGATTTCTGTCCATGGGGTTGCATGCAGTCTGTGCATAGCACAGCAGTAACCTGGAAATGAGAAAGCAGGCAGCAGAGAGCATTAATGAAGGTGCTGTGGCACACAACTAAAATGGAACACAATCAGTGGAGTGAGACTTGGTAACATGCAAGTCAAGGCAGTGATTCTGAAAAGTGACTGAATGAAGAGCTTATTTCTTTGTATTCCACACCCAACATTATCCAGGTGATCCAGGCAGGATGAATGAGAGGGGTTGGGCATGTGGTATGTAAGGGGGAAATGCATACAGGGTTTTGGTAAGGAAACCTGAAGGAAAGAGGTCACTGGGAAGACCTAGACATAAATTGGAGGCCAGTATTAAAATGCACACATTATCTGGGCTAACATATGTGGTGAAAATGCATAAATAATCCAAAATATTTTGTTTGACCCATATAAAACATGACACTTTACTTTACAGCCTCTCTTATCCAACATTTTTATTTTGAGAAATGGTATGTAATGGCCACCAACATCTGTGATCTATCAGTTTAGCCTGCTCCTCACAGCAATATGAACTACTCTGTCAGCTCTAATTTCAGTGTATTCAAAACCTGACTCATACTCAAGCAGGCAGGATGAAGGCCTAGCACACCTATGCCAGCACTCATGGCAAAGTAAATCATGCAGGGATAAACTGCACATGTGTGCGCATTCATGTGCACATGCATCTGTGTGTGTGTGCATGTGCACATATGCAAATGCATGTGCATCTGCATAAATCTCAATCAAATAAATCTTGGTTAGAAAATGATTCAAATATGTGCACAGCACTTATCCTAGCGGCACATACATGCAAATGGTGTTGATTCATGATCCAGAGGTTCACTCTTCACCAGAATTACAGCTGGATCAAGAATTATATCCTCATCCATTTTTAGGATTGTACACTCACATCATGTGTGCTACTGAACCTAGAATAAAACACATAAAATATATATTACCTAAGTTCTTCAACAACTATATATATTTTGGTACTGAACTTATCAGTCTCAGACTTGAAAATAGTACCAATATATAATGTAATCAGGAATACAACAAGCCCTCATTTAATGTTGGGATTTTGTTGCTGAAAATTGCAGCAATGAGTGTAATAACAAAGGACAGGGCACATTCTTTCATTAGGATTACTTAACAAACCCAACAGTCTGCTTCTGAAGATCCTACCAGCTGCCAGTGAAAACAACATTAATTCAATTTTATATTGTTCAGTCCACGCATTATGATATACTAAAACTTTGGTAACACCAACAAATGCACAATTCTACAATCTAAGTATTCTCTCTATAATTTAGCTCCTACATGTTGCAGTACTGTCACCATCTTCAGGAAGCATTTTAACACAGAATAAGGACTCACAATATGACACTTATTATTTCCACATACTTCTAAGGACTCCTAGTTCTTTGATTTCAGATGCTTTTTAGGGTTTTACTGGTATCATTTCAGAAGAGTATGCATAAAAATGTCATGTAATTTATTAGACATACACACAATATGTGTAACAGCATCGTTGAATGTATCTCACTTATTCCTACACAGATTCACAGAATAAAAATTGTCTGACTCCCTGACTTTTAAGCTGACATCTAGGTTCAAGAAAATTTGCCATTCCCTGCCTGCCTGTGTTTTGTCACATATGAATCCACAGCCAACATCCACCAAGGGCATGGCCATCACCACCAAAAATGCCCAAAAGGGCAACAACTGCAAGTCACAGCACCCTAGCAGCGATGGTAGGTGTAGCTATATAAAAAATGAACAGCAACAATCTGCCATGCCCTGGTACAACCCCATCTCTTAAACTGGCAGTGACTGGGAAAACCTATACAGAAGTCATAACCTTGACCCCCTCCCCAGTGTGACCATATAACTGCTAACAAGCATATAGCTGAAACCAACAGGGCTAGGACAGGACAAATACAGCATGGAAGGGACTGTCATTACCCTAACAATCAGTCTAGCAGATCGTGATTTACCTGAAACCTACAGACACAGAAAATGAACACTTTGCCATCATTATGTCATTGGTCTATGGACTTGTCATGTGGAAATAAGAGCACATCTTTTCTGCCCATGCACAGCATTTGACACTTCACTGCTACTACAAACCATCTGCTCCCCAAGATTACAAAGTGGGAAGAGTAACACAAGCATCACAGAGTACCTGACCATTTGGTCAAAAGTCTGAACCAGGCTTCAAACCACGATAAACAGATTGGCTGTGGAAGCAACCAGTGTACATATCAGTGCCAGTGTATTTACTTTAATGGGCAAATTTGGATCAGATCCTTCAACCTACAAGATGGAAACAACTCATTTCTCTGAAACACCGCTACCAGCTTCTAAAACAGTATCAAAACCCAGACCACAACCAGAACCCCCCTTCCAACACTTGTGAATACCTGTAAACTTGCATGAATGTTAATTTGACTTAGAGGTTATGATTATGAATTTTACGAAAACAAAGACACTGCTATCTCAACATATTACCAAAATGTCATACCAAGGGTGTATATTTCAGTTTCTATTTCCGAAGTTCTTAAATCACTAACACCTCTAAAGCTACGAGTAACAAGCAATAGCTCCGTGAACACCCTCACGCAGCCACGTTCGGTAAGTGGACCCCAAGTGTGGGCAGTCTAAACTTCCTAACCCGTTACAAAATTTGTTCCTTCTTACAGTTACCAGCCTTGTTCAGTGCACACTGGAAGTGCCTCCACTCAAATCGGCAGGACTGGAATATTATACGCCTAATCTGTTGGAAGCCCATACGCGTTTGAAACCAACACTTGCATTCCTCCTAACACCACTCACATCGACGACAACCACATTTTAATTCCAACGAATGTCTGCAAATACAAACCGGAGATCTCATATATCTGTCTTATTAACCACAGAGTACTCTGAACAGGCCTCTGGATCACAGAGTGATACCTCTTAGAGGCTGGAAACTCCGTCAATACGTACAATTGTAGCGCCAAACGCGGCTTGGTCAATCTTAGACCGCGTACATTCTTGAGAATTCTGCCGCACCGTAAAAGCGTAACATCAACGCGCAGGGTTATGCTCGCCCCGAGGTTTAGGTTCGGAAAAGACGGCGCGCATTCTGGCGAACGGACTGGGCGCTGTGATCCACCAGTGTTTGCTGCTCTTGGTGGGAAAATGTCCTTACAGGGAGCTAGCACGACCTTCATATTTGTACATCACGTGTTGTCCAGAAGAAGAAAGCGACGATAAAAACGCTGGTGGCATCAAGTTCAACTGCTTGTACTTTTCCGATTAGTGTTTGGCAACTTGCATCTTTCTTTGATCTGTTATAATAATATTTCATTACTTTCCATAAGCATTTTTCTTGTCGGAAGAGTTCAATAAACTCGAGATGAAAATCCTTCGACCAAGTAGTCATGCTACGTGATGTTGTCAGCATTAAAAATATAAACGAACTGAGCTTCGGCCTTGAGGGCACAACATACACTGCAGTCCAACGTGAGCTGCGCTGTTAAATCTTCTGCCGTTTCGAAAGTTACACAATCCAGAAATTTTAACTGCACAAACGTACGGAATTTCCAACACACTCTCGATCTAACTGCGCAGTTAAAACTGTACGTGTGTGGGGACACTTAAGTTGATGTGGCAGTGTAAAGTAACATCCTTTGATGCGCGCTGGAAAACCGGCAACAAGGTGGCTCTGCCCGTGCAGCGAACTGAACACAACGAATGTTACAGCAACACCGTCCGCATCTGCGAATCCGTGTTACATTACGCTCTTACGTTGCGGCATAATGCTCAAATCTGTACGCGGCCATATGTAGCTGGCGTAAAGTATGCTTCTGATTGCAGCTTATGAACTATGTTGCATGAGAACTGCCCCCTTCTGGGCTATTATGCTGCATTTAGTGGTAATTCCTTACCGACATTCCATCATCCACTTCGCGGCGGAAGCGAGAAATCACGAATTACAAAGCATGACATTGGTAAAGCTGCCTCCTCCCATACCATACCCTCTCCTCAACCCCCTCCATTGAAAATGGCAGTACAAAAACAGCAAACTTCTAAATTATTACAAACCAAGTACAAACATTTATTAGGTAGTACACGGTATTATTTTAAATTATTTTCTCTGATATATTTCTGCTTAGATCAAAATAATAAGGTGTATTTATGAACTAAAACATGCGTTTAGTTCGTTTGTAATAAATACAGTAGTGACAGAGTGCATGGTAAATGCCGAATATTAAGATCCAAAATTATAGCCTTCTGCGTTATGTGACCATGCAATATGAGTTGCAGTTATGAAGCTTCGGTCTGGACATACTGCACCCATCTTTAGGTGACCTGTGAAGAAAGACCCAGAATGTTCCTCCCAAATATTCATAGCCATGTACCAGACTATATGGTATCCCAAACTAGACCACATTAAGACCAGTGGTAACATATGCCTGTGAAGTTTGGGTCTTGAAAGAAACCATAAAAACAAGTTAATGGTATTTGAAAGGAAAGTGTTAAGAAAGATCTTTGGTCATACAAAAGAAAGAGATGGTACATGGAGAATCAAAACAAACGATGAATTAGATGAATTAATAAGACATAAGAATATAATAAATCACATAAAAGCACAACGATTAAGCTGGTTTGGCCATTTACATCAAATGCCGGAAGAGAGAATGGTAAAAAAAGCATATAAGTGGAAACCGATGTCAACACGACCACAAGGGAGAACAAAGAACAGATGTGAAGATAACATAAGAAATGACATGAAGAAATTGAAAATAAAGAATTTGATTAGCTGCATCCAGAATCGTAATAAGTGGAAATCATATGTTGAGAAGGCCAAAACATTCAAAGATTTAAGTTGTAGCGCCGCCTAAAGAAGAAAAAGAAACTAGACCACATTATGAATCCTCCCCACTTTGAGCATGGCAAAACCTGTACCAAACAATATTAAGAGTAACTGAAGTGTGGATGGAATTACCATACTGGGAACACTGAATTAGAGGAAGTGCAGGCTGTTTTTCACAGACACCACATTAAATATTACATACTTGTTCCACCAAGTGAATACACAGTAGTTCATATTTTGCCTCTCCAGCATACTGAAGAAACGAGATCTGAAATGCTTCCTGGTTACGGATATTATCAGTATACGCACACATTTTAAGGTCAGGATCACATATGATGAATTTGAAATTTCTATTCAAATAACATCACATGCAAAATCACACACTCAAAACTACATAAAATGTTGAACATTCTCAACATAGAAACAATTTCCTCCATTATACACAACTGTCACCACATCAAATAAATGAAACATGTACACCATAACTGTGATTACATAAATAAAAACTTCCATTTATAATATTGTGATAGTTTCTTCACAGTACACACAAAACTAATATACTAAAGTTGCAGCTTGGCCCAGAGTTATACAAGTCAACACACAAAACAACAACAATACAAAGATTAATACAAAATACAAATTCAATCTGATGTCACTGAGATCCCAGACAATGTGGACAAACAATGACCACATGGTCATTCATCATCACTTTGAATAGCATTTTGTCACTTGCCTGTGAAAAACTACATTATTGTAAAGGGCAATCCACCTTCTATTTTTCACACAACAATTTGTGCTGTGAGCAACACAACTCATTAACATGAAAACACTTCATATAAGCTAAAGCTCTTTCCATGTTTCATTAAGCACCAAGCAGTGTGAGTATAGGTGGTGTGGAGGTACAACACATACAGCTCCACACATTCTTAATCCTGGCACTTGAAAGAGATAAGTGATTTGCTTCATTCCCCAGCCATTTTACCCTGACTACAGACTGAATAAGAGGTTGGATTCCTCAGAGGTTGTGTGGATGCTATAAAGATAAGAGAAAATTTCCCTGCCCAAATTGATGGATGATTCCTCCTTCGTCCAGCTCACAGCACTGCCTTCTTGTAAAGCAAGCAGTTGCCAAACAAGGACAGAAGAATCCCATGTTACACAGAGAATGAACATTCATTCTGGGTTTACAAGCACCCTGAGCGAGATAAATCCCATCATCAAGATCACACCTTATGTAAGATGATGATGATGATATCTTCCATCTGCATCAAAGCGTCCAAACTAATCTCTTCCACTGAGTTGTGAAAAATTATCTATTTACTATTTTCTCTTCCACTCACCTTCTCTAACCTACAAATCATGTAACATGTTTTTGAAACCTCCCCAGCATGCATCATGCCCTGCCAATCATTTCACCTCAATTTTGTAAACTTGAAATTATTTGGTGAACACTACACTTCAACATGCAGTGCACAACACTATCAACTGTATTAACATCATGCATGTATTTCATAAAATGTCTATTATGTTCAACTTATAAATTAAATTATACTTGCACACTTACTTGTTCCAGGCCAGTGGTGAGGTAAGTAATCCTTAGTTCCTTTTTGTCAAATTTGCACCATGACAGCAGAGATATCCTTCTCTTTGTTAATGCAAGTATTCTCCTCTCCTCCTCTGGTGACTTTTCATACAGAAAAATACAATACAGAGTAAGATATAATATACTTTAGTAGACATACTGAATAATTCTCTGGTAAGACTGCAATACAGTCACACTTGTCACACACCAAGTATGACAAATGACACTTACTAGAACAGTAGCTTTTAACCCTTTTATTACTTGGCTATTTTGGACCTTTGTTGATCATTTTGGTAATGATGATCACTTTCATAACTTTGGTCATTCCGGTCACTCAAGTCATTTTGATCAGTTTGATCATCAGGCTTTGGACAAAGTTTACATTGAGGTTCAGTGTGGGGTAGGTTAGACTACATCAGGTTTGGTTAGGTATTTATTTATTCATTGAATTCCTTATTTATTTGTTTGTTTGCTTGCTTGCTGGTTTGGTTGTTTGTTTTTTCTTTACTTAGGTATTTGCTTATTTATTTAGTCATTCATTTATTCATTTGTTCATTCATTCATTCACTGATTTATTTATTTACCTTCAGCTTCCATAAAATATAGTAACTTGCTCAAGTACTTCTAGCTTCTCATGATTGACTCTGCTCCATAAGTTTTGGAAAGCTGAACACAAATACTGCCAACATCATGCCATTACCATGATGTCCTATAACATTTATTCATATAATTTTATGGGTGATATGCTTAATGCACGGATTACGAATAGTCATATCCTATAGCTTATTCCTTCTGTCTGGAGTATGATCATTAAGCCTTGATAAGGAGGAGGCCCTAGCCCACTAATGTTCCAAGTGCCTTTAAAAAACCTATTCCTCACGCACCAACAATCACGTAAGTAACTCTGTCAATGTTACATTCACCAGGCCACTGTTGGAGGCATTGTCGCCCCTCAAACTGCTGCACAAATCAATTAAACCTTAAACATGAGGTGCAGCTTATGACATCAAACAGGATAGCCTCAAAGTAACGGCGTGAACATACTGATGTGTTACATACCTTTAGTAAAAAAACTTCTATACTCTTTCACACCGGACAGAAACGCAATACCTAAATGCCGCCTTACTTGGTTCACAGTCAGCGAGATAGTTGCCGGCACAGATCATTTCTAATTGACAATCGCCTTGTCATAAACCTTGCACATAAAAGTTAGCATTTCTCTGCCATCTATGCCACGCTAACCACAGCCACTGAGCTATGCCGGCCACAAATAATGATGTCCAAGCCGCATGTGGCGCCACTAGTTCTTGTTCCCAAGGTTGAATTACACCGGTGCACAGGATTATTTCGGGTACGCTTCTGTGCTCGGATAACATCGGTGACTTTGGCTTAAAATCTGCGCATTCATGTCCGTGGTCT
>Ga0123355_10012638_pt1 | contig 13088 bp, 9 predicted proteins | sample TergutEmb28metaG_3_FD_89872 | JGI IMG/M metagenome (GOLD analysis project Ga0123355, IMG submission 89872) | Embiratermes neotenicus P1 segment gut microbial communities from Petit-Saut dam, French Guiana - Emb289 P1 | ecosystem: Host-associated > Arthropoda: Insects > Digestive system > Gut ... | reverse complement strand
TCCAACACACTTCGAACCAAGAACAGTACGACCAATGTGGTAATTCAACAGAATAGTCGTAAGCTCCTGATGATGGATATATTAATGTCCGAAACATGTTGAGCACATGAGCAGTGAAATAAAATAGCAAGTGACATCAAGTTGGTCTTTTATTCTTCAACTAACATAAAGTTTGTTGGTTCATAACTTTGAAACCTGGGCTCTTTTTGGGTGGTTGTACCACTTAAACCACTTGGGTCCGGTTTTATGTTGTTAGCCAATTGTACGTAGGGCAAAGAGGAGAGCAGTTATCAGTAGGTAATTCCGGTCACTGCCGTTTCTCGGAAAAGGGAAGACTCCAAGAAACTTCACTTGCCTAGGCCTGTAGCGGCGACAATCATACAGAAATATGCAAAGTGAGATGACGAATTGGCAGCAAATGGAAAACTGAGTGGACGTTTCCCGTTTTTAGCCATATGATCCTAAGAAATCAGCGCCAATTTTCTTATGGTAAGTACTGTGTTTATGACTGAATGATACGGATAATTATAGAAGACAAACGCATGATGTGTACTGGACAAGCGACACACCAGTTTCAAACGCAACGTATTAGTCTGGAATATGTGGCCTCCTTTAATTCTGAGTATTTCCGTTTGGAGTAATTCCAATCAAAAGTTGTCGGGTTTACTATGATGTGGATTATGAGGAAAATGAAACACAAATTTTATACAAGGACATTTGCATTTTACATGCTGGCCAAAATGAGACAACGAACACTGGAATAGGTGCACTTTGTGTTCTGGTTGGGCCCATGCTGCATGCAGCAACTACATTTCAGCTGAAAATAATGTCCATGACTACTGTTTTTAACCAAACAACTGGAGAATTCCATAACAGCTTAAAATTGCTTTTGCACAGGGGTCAAAATCAGTGACAACGTGACCCGTGTTTCTTAATAGGCTATCGAAATTACCCGCATTTGAGGAAATTCCGATCGAACGCAGAAAACATTCAAGGCGCCGTTTTTAGATGCACAGATGAATACTTTTGTAATTTTCAGCACTGCACTTTGTAGCCAATGAAATGACGTTTCTACCCCTTAAGCAGTTTCCGTACTTCATCCTGAGGAAAAATTCCGGCTTAAGCGATCGGCATTTCCCCGCTTTGTTGTATATGATAAGATGTTACGGTTTGCATTAGGAAATATTACATTTCACTGTAAAACTCAACACCTGTCTACGTTCATTTTGTACCTTTTAATTTGTGCGTCAAGTATAACATCAACATTTTAGCCAGAAGAAATATTTTTTAAGTTCTCACTTACCAATAATATTTCGTACACAATTCATAGGTGTATTCATAGTCCACCTAGTACCAATTCTCATATTCCTAGATGGAAGGAATACATTTGATGCAAATATAATACTATATAATGAATTTCAGCACAATCACTTTATCATTTAAGGTAATACCAGGCTACATATTTCGACTAGACTTAATCATCCTCAGGCCTATATTAACATTTGTGTTACCAAATACTGCACACACTTTGGGATCCCATCGTGTTTACATTCGTAGAATACATCTAGTTAAAACGTTTTTCTAGAAGTTGTGAAGTGCGTAAAAATGTCTTTTGAAATGTGTTTTACAAATTGTATCTAAGAACTTTTTAATTATATAAACTCGTTCTTGACGGTGCTTTGCTGTTCATCAGTTTCAAATGTGTGTCTCTTAACGTTGCGTCGTTCTTTTGGTTGTGTCGGCCTGCGCCTGTTTTGCTATTTCGTAGGAGTTGGTGTGGTAACAAGTGGTCTCCGCTCTGAACTGTTGGATGGTGTTGTCTGCTATGGCTTGTATATTATACACATATTTGAAATTCTCTATTTTTTTAATTATGTATCACAAAAATGAGAAAGTTGATAACTGCATACAGGGTCAATTTAAATTGCTATAACTCAAACAGGCAAGAAATTTCAGTCTACGATATGAGGCAATATTTTGTCATATAATTATAATCAATTACATACGTATAATTTTTCAATAGTGCAACAGCCGCTAGTTAGTCAGGGCCTCCTCATTATCGATACCGCACGATCACACTTCGTTAGACTCACACCATTCGGTAGGTCTCATTTGGAAGAGTGATCGCCTTGTACTTGTGAGATCTCTACCTGATAACATATAACACTCAAACACTCACACGAGACAAACAGCCATACCCCGGCGAGATTCGAACCCGCAATCCCAGCAAGCGAGCGTCCGCAGACCCACGCCTTGGAATGCGCGGCCATTGGGATCGGTAATCAAGTTATACAGCAATAAAAATTAAATAATAAGAAAGTATTTTACCTTAATAACCCTACATGAAAATATATCTTGGGCTCAAAATTTCAACAGGTCGAACCCAGCAAGTATTAAACATTATCATGCTAGGTATTTCTTTCTCAATTACTCGGCAAGCGAAGATAATTTTTAGTCCTGAAGCTTTAGCGGCGACAGATTTTATTAATATTTTATTGAACAGATTTTTTCCCCACCATATTAATATCCCTCACATACCGCATCGCCTGACTGGCCCAGCTGTATATTCGTAATTACGAATTTGACATTCAGAGGACCATGTATCGTGATATATTCTTATAATAAAACCAACTAAATGCACTAATTTCTCACATTTATTTTTGGAATAAAACTCTACATGTTTCGGACAGTTTCTCTGTCCATCATCAGGAGTCTAGCACTGTACACACAGCAATAGGTATATGTTAGCAAGCAGTCAGCATAACATTTATGAACTATACCTATTGCTTGTGAGCAGGATCAGGACGTTCCATCCTGATCCTGCTCGCAAGCTGTCAGCAAATCTGTATGACATATATCATTGCTGTGTGTATAGTGAAAAGCTCCTGATGATGGACAGAGGAACTGTCCGAAACATGTAGAGTTTTATTTCTAAAATAAACTTAAGAAATTAGTGCATTTAGTTGGTTTTGTTAAAAGGACTTATCACGATGCACGGTCACTTGAACATAAAGATGGAAGTAACAGATAAGCATTCGAGGTAAGTCTGCACCATCAGATCAGAAGTAATTGATAGAGATTGAAGCAATAAGTATTAATGCCGGCATTTTTGTTTATTGGCCGTAATTACCTGACGATTAAAACGCATTTATGTGGGACCGTACTATCTACGGCAAATCTGAATCTGCTGTACTCTTTGTACTTAGCTCGCAGAAAGCTGTATCTGTATCTGAAGTTAAATATGTTTCTTGATTTTTCTCAACAACTCTTATCTGAAACTTCTCTCAACCTAAGAAGAATTCAGCAAGGTACTGTCACAGATGTACTAGCAGTCATGTAAATTTCCTGCTAAATTTTTCCGATCATAACCAAACTTAAATTTGGCCAATATGTTTTATCAAATTTTCCAACAAATTTCTGCAGAAATCCGTCCAAGGTGAGCCGTGTTGATCCATCCTGACGGTCGGACTGACAAACATAACAAAGCTGTCACTTTTTACAATTTCCCAAACGCGACTAAAATGAATGTAGTAGACTTAAAATACGATAATACACAGGGGCGACCGGGAGGAATAGTCGCTTAGGCGCCAAAATTTGGGCAGTTTCGGAGATTTGGGTGTAAAATAAATACCTTATTTCTTGCTACCCTTTCTCTGAAATTAGTTCATATGTTTAAGAAGCTACTTATATCCCTGCGTGTTTTGCTTTTTTACTGGAACATCCGTGCTCCCGTTTACTCGACTATAAGCACCCTCCGCACAGCTATTTTTCTTTTTTTCCTATTGTTAATAGCAACAGAGAGCGATGAACATATGAACACTGACTGACAGACAGAGAGAAGGCGTTAAATGAAAAAGAGTAGTTTCGTTTCTGCTGAGTGTGCACATGTCAGTAGAGAAATGTTTATGCTGAGTGTGCATATGTCAGTAGAGAAATGTTTGTGCTGAGTGTGCACATGTCAGTAGAGAAATGTTTCTGCTGAATGTGCAAATGTCAGTAGAGAAATGTTTCTGCTGAGTGTGCATATGTCAGTAGAGAAATGTTTATGCTGAGTGTGCACATGTCAGTAGAGAAATGTTTGTGCTGAGTGTGCACATGTCAGTAGAGAAATGTTTCTGCTGAGTGTGCAAATGTCAGTAGAGAAATGTTTCTGCTGAGTGTGCACATGTCAGTAGATAAATGTTTATGCTGAGTGTGCATATGTCAGTAGAGAAATGTTTATGCTGAGTGTGCATATGTCAGTAGAGAAATGTTTGTGCTGAGTGTGCACATGTCAGTAGAAAAATGTTTCTGCTGAATGTGCACATGTCAGTAGAGAAATGTGTTAAGTGTGTTAAGTCAGTACTTTATAAAGCAAAACCCCTTCTCTTTCTCACAGCAAGACTCCTGCTTCAGCACACTCCAACTGCGTCATTTGAAGACAAGCATAATGCTCAGAACATATATCCATATGCAGGCTGAAGCCTGCATACGGATACCACACCACCACAGCCAAATCACAACGTAACACCAACACACATCTAACCAGAGTAATACAACCCATGAAATAACTCAACAAATAAGTCGCAAGCTGCTGAGGATGGATGTATTAACATCCGAAACATGTTGAGCATTAAATAATGAAACAATAAAGCAAGTGACATCAAGTTGGTCTCTCTTTATTCAACTATCAAGATGATCCACGGTCCAATAAACATAAGTACATTTTGACTTTCTCCACAACGTTTGTCTGAAACATTTCTCATTCTAAGAAGAAATGAGCGAGATATGATCAAAAGAGTATATTGGTCTTCATGTAACGTGTCCATTTTTCTTGTTACAGTACAAGTTAAACTTGAATTTTTAAACATATTTTCAAAAAATTAAAATTCGTCCGTTGCGAGTATAGTTGTTCACTGCGGACGGAAGGCCGGACGCACGAACAGACAGACATGACGAAGCTAATAGTCTTTTTAGCAATATTGAGAACACACCTAAAATGTCTCCTGTGGAGTGTTAAAATTTAGAGGCCTTACATTTGTCACCAAAGTTCGCTCCTGTAGCATTCTGGGTTGCTCTGAAAACAAAGTCATATGAGATACATAATATTAGCTTCATTTTTACCACACAACCTGCAACATTATTCACACTTCCGTCTAGAAGATACGATATGACCTCGTCTCCCAAGAATAGCCGCAGGCACAAAGTTGCACAGAACCTAACGAGACATGACTTCAAAACGGCAATAGCTAGAGGAAACGTCAGTAACAAACGCCCTGAAGCACTCACGCGCTTTTCATGTAGTCGATATAATAACTATTTAACGCAAACTATAGCCTGCCAACAAGCCATCCATGTGATGAAATCTGAGTAGTTAACCTTTTGGCGCCGGAATTATTTTTTTAAATTTTAGCGCACCTGTATATAAAATGTGAATAATACAGGAATTATGAAACAAACTGCATTTTGAAGAAAAAAAGGAGAGTTTATACCATGTTTAAAATATCCAGTACCTGTATTTGTTGAATAAATGTATAAAATGCAACGTTTAGAGGTTAGCGGTGCGGTACGGCCACTATAGGAGTCGTTAGGCGTCGAATGGTTAATGTTTAAAACTCTAATCAGAATCCAGCTGACATAACGGTACCACCCCCCAGTGGAACTGAACGAGAAAGTGGTAACGCCTCTGATGTGTATTCGGAAGGCCCCACGTTCGTATCTCTACTGGAACAACGACTGTCGTAACGAAGGGTTTTCCAGGATTTTCTCTACCCCTCCAGAAAAAAAGCAGTACCGTAGACAAAATCAGGCCATGACTACTGCCTTCTACGCACTATCCAATTCTGTAGCAGTTCAACAACCGATGTTACACTGTTTCAGCTAATAAAAACCTCGTCAAAAAGCAATAAGTAAACAAACAAAATACTGCACGGAATGCACAACGTCAGAAGACAAAATAATGGTTGGTAAAATAAATTGGCAAAAGTCTTCTACGTATTTTGACACGACGGCATATTGAAAGCATGGAGATACATCTCCACGCATTTCGATCCAAACAAGACATGATAACGATCCGCTTAGTGAAGCACTTGCTCTACTTCCAGGATAAGGGTCCTTGTACCGAACTTAAGGGTGGCTAAGTGGGCACCATTACCTACTGTAATGGAGTATATGATTAAAAAAGAAAGGTCACACGTTCTTCCGAGAGCTATAAGACAGGTTGAACCCGGAAGTTTAGACTATTATACTCCGAAAATGAAGACAGCGCGTTCTTCCAGAACGGTAGTATTTATCAGCCTCACTACAAGGAGTTTTTCTACCCTGAAGATAGAGGAGCGGCTTCCTCTAAACGTTTGGCAGTTATCTACCAAACAACACGGTGTCGCAACCGAGAAGACCGTTGTCTAATCTTGAATTCTTGATTGTCTAGCCTGGATCCTGTCACTTTGCTGACTAAGCTATCGTGGCTGGTAAATTTATGTTACAAACAAAACTGCAGTTCTAATAAACGACATCAATAAATGCACTTAACCCTTTAAAGACGAACGTCAGACCGCTTTATTTAAAGGCTCAGTTCGTACCGCGCTGTAAACACTTTTCATCGCGGTTATAAAGACCAATCAGTTTATGCTGTAAGTGGCACAAGTCGCTGTTTGTTTTCAGATAAATACAAAACACAGAAATACAGTGTAGGGAGGGCGTACAGTTGTTGAATGTTAAACTGTTGGTGCATCACGTAACTAGTGGGCTTTAAAAGGTTAACCAGAGAGAATGATAGATTAAATATTATATGACACAGTAAAGCCAAATGATCTGTCCTGAGGTCAAAGCACAAAATATTAAGCTACACACACAAAACATTTCTTAGACCATTGCTAGGATTTCTTTTATGAGACAGGACATCGAATGAAAAGTTAAGACACCTATTGCAAATGGAAATGTGGCAGCATCAAAGAAATGTCAGTTAAATTTGAAACAATATGGTAGAAGCAAACAGATGTCAGTTACATCAGAAATAATAAATAGGTGGACTGCCAAAATTAGGAAACTTACATTAATTCCAAACGAAAGAGAGACGTAAGAAGATCCAGGAGTATATGAATGGGAAACTTTTAAGCCTTGTTAACAAGGAAACGGGTCTGTAGCATGAGATCACTGAGGCAGTAGAAGCAAACGGAGCAGAAGGGCCGTGCTATGGAATAGACGGTTAGTGGCCGGCCTCTCGCCGCTAAGGTCAAAGTTCAATCTCAGGGCAGTCCGTGTTAAATTTTTCGTGCAAAAGAGGACATTGAGATAAACTTTCCCTCCGTACTTCGGCTTTCCACAGTCACTCTCATTCTATCGGTGTTATACACAGTGCGGTCGAAAAGTTTTAGGACTGATTTTTTAAAAAATCGAAGAGACGTGAGAAAGACACATACCTTTTTTATTCAAAATAAGCTCCATTGGCTTATATACAGGCTTTTGTGCGGCCGTAAAGTTTCTGAAAACTGCTGAAAATTCCTCTTTTTGGGAATTCTGTAATTCATCAGTTACGACTTCTTGGATCTCATCCGCAAAGTGGAATACTTTGAATTTCATTTAAAACTTGAGGAAGAGAAAATAGGCTGGGGGAGATAAGGCTTGAGAATATGGGAGAGGGGGGGGGGGTGATAAAGGGCTGTAACAATTTTTGGGTCAAAAATTGGCAAACACTTGCAGCTTTGTGGACTGACACATTATCGTGCAATTAGAAAAATCTCGAGAGCAGAACGCAGCTGGACGAACTCGTTGAATGCGCTTCAGTAGGCGATCCATTACTGCTTTATAAAATTCTGCATTTACTGTTTTTCCTTCTTGTATGAATTCTTTGTGCACTACGACTTGAGAGTCGAAAAAAAATTATCAACATGGTCTTGATGCGGGACCTTTGGAATTTCAGTTTCTTCGGCCGACAGGATATCTCACTAACCCATTCAGAACTCGTTTTGTTTCGGGGTCATAGGCAAAACACGAGGTCTCATCTCCCGTAACAATTTTGTTAAAAAAAAAAATTGTCTGCATCGGCCATCGCGAAAATGTCTTGGCAAGAAGTGACTCGATCTTCCCTTTGCTCAGATGTCAAGAAGTGTGGAACAAAACGTGCACACAACTTTCTCTTTCCCAAATCCTCTTTCAGAATCCGAAGAACTACAGCTTTGGGGAAGTTAAAAATTCTGCTATCACTCTTGTTGCGAATCGACGGCCATTTTTGATCAATCAGCAACAGCAGCAATGTTTACCTCAGTTCGAGTCGATTTTGGACGGCCACCTCTCTCGCCATTTTCTACCAGCTCCCTTCCGTCTCGAAATCGAGAATTCCACCTAAAAGCGTTTGATCGGTTCAGAGCCTCATTCCCATTAGCCTTTTGCACCAATACCAGTGTTTCTGTCACAGATAGACCGGCTTCGAAACAAAACTTTATGACAAATCTCTGTTCGTTTCCGCCATCCTTGACGCATAAGGAAACTGGCTTTACAAAACAAGTTATAAATTGTACACTGTCGAAGATAAACAAACGAAACTCGGTGTGTGAACGGATGTTGGTTGATAGTACTTAGTTAGTGGGTTGGCCGATAGATCGCTCTAGTTCTGTTATTTAAAAAAAAAATCAGTACTAAAACTTATGTATCGCATTGTTTATACTCATTCATTCTCATATCTCTGATTTTATCTTACAAAATGACAATGTCATTAAATGACAGACACCTCGAATCAGATATGAAGAAGGAAGAGAGGGAGTAGTATGAAAAGGGTGTGCAATCCTGCTTAGAATGAGAAACTATGTGAAGTCGCGGTTGTCTGATAGGTGGCGCCTCGGGAGCGGGTGATTGGTGGGCAACGTTCCGAGACAACGTAAAGGTAAAAAGGTAACAAAATCTATGTCCACGCCATGAAGGCATAGGGAGGACTCGAGGTAAATATCTGCTTATGCTTAACCTCGGTGCTAGACGGAGGCGAGTGGTCAACTTCACGCCCCGGCCGCTGTACCCCCGGTAACGAAACTGGGTACCCATTTTAGGGTCACAGAGCCAATCTGGACAGTCAGCAGTGGAGAAAATTCTCTTGCCCATGCCAGGACTCGAACTGAGTTGAGGCCTTTATCTTCAAGAGTCGAGAATTTTCATGAAGATAAGACCATTACAATGTATCGAAACGCCCGGCGGTGCCACACACTGGAACAATAAGGACGTCACCTGCACCGTTGTGTAAATGCTAAGACTCGATTAAGAAGCTAATTTCTATTTTTAACATCTGCAGAGGCTGGCTGCAACATGAGAGCCAAATATTCTCTACGTCTGGACAAGCTTAGGTGGAAAAAGTTGCTTTCATTTGTGCATTTTAGTATTGATGTGATCTTTTAAAAAATGCAAATGCAATAAACTATTTATTATCAGTGTTCAGGTTTCATAATTACAGTACGGTTCTATTAGCCTTATGTTGGAATTATTACTGAGTCACGTGCAATACTACACAAAGCGGACATAGCTCGGTTAATACAGTGAATAGGCTACCTGGTGGAAGATCAGCGAATCGCGGTTTCATTTCCAGAAAGGACAGAAATGAGTCTGTTTGCCACAGCGTTCAGAAAGGCTTTGTGGTACATGTGGCTGCCCATTCAGTGCGGAGAGATGTACTTCCCCTGAGATAAAGCAAGAGAGATGTGAATATGGTCACTCACTTGGATATAGTGCCGAGGTTAAAGCGTGGAGCTCTTCCTCCTCTTCCTTATACGTCATTTCGTGCTAATTAAGCCCAGGAACAGGTGCGTTTTTCTATACAATTATTAGATAAGGTGTACAGACCTGTATTTTTTATGACGCAGCAGCCCTTAGTGGGCCAGGGCTACCTTATTATCAGCTTTAAGATCACATTCAGACACACCAAACTCGGTAGGACTCCTCTGGACGAGTGATCAGCACAACCAAAGGACCACTGCCTGACAACACGCGACACTTACAAGAGACAGACATCCGTGCCCCTGGCGGGATTCGAACCAGCATTCCCAGCAAGCGAGCGACCACAGACCCACGCCTTAGAAGGCGCGGCCATTGGGATTGGCACAGGCCTGCAGTAGGTATGGTATTCCTGTTACCACGTAGAACAAGAAATGTTTAATAACATTTCGTAGGAACATACGGCCTTAAAACCTGCAGGTGGCGGCAGGATATTTCAACGGAAACTTGTTACCCACTTACTGGATTATACAGGGTCATAACACGAAAGGTCACAATAGAATATTTACCACCACTAAAACTCCATATCTCATTTCAGACATGGAATTTTCGGAAATTCCAGCAATGACGACACTTGACCTTCTCCTTGTCAAGATGTGTGACTAATTCGCGGGACGTGTAGAGGGAAGCACACCCAGCGGCTAAGAATCATGTTTTTGGGCTTATTATAAGAGCTAGTTGTTCATACGGAATGGATATGGAGAAAGAATTATCACTGCGGTGGGTCAAGGCAAACACGGTCGCATCCTGCACCTGTCTCCGTTGTACAGATTTGTGCAAAACAATATAAGCATACGGTATCATCCTACCACAACCCATTCAAACAATAATGTGGTCAGCATCCCTATACTTCATCGAATAATAATTTATAATGGACTTACTTCTGTCGGCTACACTTTCTAGCCTGAAATTTATCTGAATAATGCATGAAAATTCAGTTCCTTCCTCTCAGACAACACATGAAGCCTCAATAATAGAAACCAATTTGTTAACGCTGTTTGGAAAATAATAGCTGTTTATATATATATATATATATATATATATATATATATTCCTGTGGCGCTGCGGTCCAACGCGGGCCATGGCCTCCTCATTCTTGAGATTTCTAGATCACACACAACGACGCATCACAGTCGGTAGGACTTCTCTGGACATGTGATCAGTGCGTCGCAGAGACCTCTACCTGACAACACACGACGCTCACAACAGACATACAACCATGCCCCCGGTGGGATTCGAACCCACAATCTCAGCAGGCGAGCGGCCATAGACCTACGCCTTAGACCGCGCGGCCACTGGGACCGGCCAGCTGTTTATATACGAAACACTAAAATAAACTGCGTGAGTTATTTGAATGTTAGAGCAGTTGGTACATATAGTTACCACTGTGCAGCAAACAGTTAACTACTATTCTTCGACCTCTCACACACAGTTACACAGTTGTATGGTTCCTAGAGCCAGTCTGGATGTAAAACAGAACAGAATAATGTGGTCGGTGATCGAAGTCTCTGTCGTGCGACCTCTAGCCTTGCCACTACAGTCACTGAGCCACACCAGCTGCTCAATAAGCCAATAAATAAATACAATTTTAGTTACAAGAATGGTGTCCAAATTTGGGGACGCCAGGTAATGCGTAGCTTTGTGCAAACATGAACCAGAGTGCGTACTTTAAGTAACAAGATGAATTATTCATAACATTCACTTTAATTGGGTACTTCAAAATACGCCTCGCACTAACGTTCGAGGGACAAGTTCCTACCATGACCTCTTTGAAGGGACTATTCAAATTGCACTTTTTACAACGTATGTGCAGACTTACCGGTGTAACACATACAGTAAAAAATAAAAAAAAAACAAAGGCTAATGTTACAAGTTCCTTAGCATGGCCGTTTTACTTCGTCTATTGTACTTCACACCGCAACACACCCACTCGACTCACTCCAGTAGAACAACGAAATTTAACAAGTCAGTGGCCTTGAAATGAATGACACATTAAGAAAATAAATTCCTATCATTGTTTATTTTGTGTGTGTGTGTGTGTGTGGAAGTTTGTAGTTAGGTCTATAACAAAACACAAACAACTTTTAAGCCGAAGATCCCAGCAGTCTAAACGAAAGTTTATTACTGCATTTACAAGTGGGTCCCTGTCACCACGGCATGGCTCGTCCTCGGGTTGCGGATGGAGGAACGGCCTCCATAATGGAAGGTAAAAGGTAAAGCAATCCCATTACAGGACTGGACAGGCCCTGAGGATTCCAGGAGGTTGAGGCTCCCAGATTTCAAGGCAGTTCGCACATTAAAGTGGTAAGGTTGTCAGTTCTACGCACTGGCCGCCTTTACCCCCCAGTAAATATTCCTGATAATCATTTTTGTTAGAGTTTGAGTCAACCCCGGGGCCATGGTGCGGCCGGAAGGATTATGTCAATGAAAAATTCCAATGACACCATCGGGAATCGAACCCGCGACCTTCCGGCTTGTAGCGCAGTGACTCAACCAACTGCCCCACCGCTGTGGGGCATTTGGTTGAGGGTATCTGTGAATATACTAAATAAGCCATCGCGGACAGCCGATAAGGGGTGGGCGATGTACTGACAATTCCTCACCGTAAAACGTGGTGGTGTTACGAAAAAATAAACTCGTGCCTTAGCTAACCTACCTGCGGCATTTTTAATCATTATCCTCCGTCATGTCTTCGTCCGATTTTGTCAGTTTGTTGTTCGACAGTCATCGCACCACAGAGTTAACGGCCAAATCGTCATATTAAGGTAAAGGTAAAGTGATCCCGTTACAGGCCCGGTGTGGCTCAGAGGGTGGGTAGAGGTATAGCTCTACTCTCCATGACCGCAACACTAAAAGGGGTTGAGTGGTCAGCAGCACGCCCCGGCCGAACTTTACCCCCGGAAAAGACCCGGTACCCATTTTACAGTAGGCTGGGTGGGCCCCAGGGCTGGTCTGGACGGGCGGAAAACAAATCGTCGTATTATCCCACTAAAAAAGAAAAGAAGACAGAAACAAAGCGCCAATACACACAGTCAACCAACAACAATTACACAAAAGATAACTTAAAACTAGCAACAAAACACACGAGACAAATTAGAATTTTACAACATGTACAAAAGGTATAAACATCCAAGCAAGAGAGTACTGTGGACAGTTTCTTGTAATTGTTTTTTTTTTAACAATCATTAATTCATTCACGCTTTCACCTCAGTCTTTCACTTCTCATCACTTACTACTCCTATAAACCTTTTCCATAAAGACTCGTCCCCCCCCCCCCCCCCCCCCCTCCCCCTTCCTAATCCACCCTCTTTTTTCTTTATTTTTTTATTTTTTTTTTTTTTTTTTTTTTTTTT
>Ga0123355_10012637_pt1 | contig 13088 bp, 11 predicted proteins | sample TergutEmb28metaG_3_FD_89872 | JGI IMG/M metagenome (GOLD analysis project Ga0123355, IMG submission 89872) | Embiratermes neotenicus P1 segment gut microbial communities from Petit-Saut dam, French Guiana - Emb289 P1 | ecosystem: Host-associated > Arthropoda: Insects > Digestive system > Gut ... | reverse complement strand
TGCCGATACATTTGGTACACTTACCTGACTCGCGTAACTCTATAGCAAAAATACCAGGTCTCGACAGGCTATGGTCGAAAATCTGAGCCTTAGCCTCTTCGAGTGTTGTCATCCTCTGTGCACTCAAGTACCTAAATACTTCTTCGTTACTCCTCAACTCAAATACATCCGGAGCATCATCCTTCGTGAATTTTCGGAGGACTAACCTATCTGTAATTAGCGTCTCGTTATCGTACAATATTTCGTTGTAATTTGTCACCATAGAGAGTTACCTCCCTTGTACTATTTTTCAGTACACGCTTTTACGAACGCGCCAAAAAGCGGGTGCGGGCGATTCGGACGGGATTTGAACTCCGGATGATACTGCACTCCCACAAAGAACGGATGTTCACTGCGAGGCAGCTCAATAACCTCGGTTATATTTCCTTCGCTTGAAATGCCCGAAAATACCATCCCCGCCGCCTCAAGCTCGGTGCGGAAGGCGTTGTTAAACGCATACCTGTGCCTGTGACGTTCCGAGATAGTTTTCTTGCCATACATATCCGCCGCAATGCTTCCTTCGGCAAGGTCTACGTTGTAAGCACCCAGCCTTATTGTATCATCAGACATTGGATTGTCTGCATTTGCCATAATCTTAAACAGCAGACTTTCCGCATTTGGGCTAATTTCCGCACTGTTAGCATCCGAAAGCCCCGCTTTGCTGCGTGCAAATTCAATTGTCATGCACTGCATTCCCAAGCATATGCCAAACACAGGCACATTGTTCTTGCGTGCATATCCAGCGGCTTCGACTATACCTTCGACACCTCGTTCGCCAAAACCACCAGGTACGATTATCCCGTCAACACCTGCCAAAACGCTTGCCGCGTCCTCCGTGTCGAATCTTTCGGAGCTAATCCAATCAACTTCCACATGAACACCAACACCAAGCCCAGCATGATACAGAGCCTCAACAACAGATAAGTACGCATCATGCAGCTCGGTATACTTGCCAACAAGAGCAATTTTTATGGTCTTATCAATCTTTCTCCACCGCTCTACAAGGTTCTCCCACTCCGCAAGGTCTGCCGTACCTTCCGGCAGCTCAAGCTTCGCACAAGCGATTTGCGCAAGCCTTTCGCGTTCAAACAGCAACGGCACTTCGTAGAGTAAGTCGCAGTCAATATTTTGTATCACACATTCGCGCTTAACATTGCAGAACAGCGCAAGTTTTTCACGCATTTCATCCGGAAGAGCGCGTTCTGTGCGGCATACAATTATATCCGGCTGTATACCAAGCGACAGCAATTCCTTCACAGAATGCTGCGCAGGTTTTGTCTTCATTTCATCTGAACGCGAGAGGCGCGGTATTAACGGCACGTGAACATACAGTACATTGCGCGAGCCAACCTCGTGCTGCACCTGCCTGATTGCCTCCAAGAACGGCAAACTCTCGATATCTCCAACTGTTCCGCCAATCTCGGTGATTACAATCTGCGCACCCGAAGCCTCCGCGGCGGTGTAAATTCTCTGCTTGATATTATCCGTAATATGTGGGATGACCTGCACCGTCTTTCCACCATATACGCCTTCGCGCTCCTGCATCAACACTGACCAGTAAATCTTCCCCGCAGTCGTGTTCGAGAATTTGCTCAGGTTTTCATCGATAAATCTCTCATAATGCCCGATATCAAGATCTGTCTGCCCGCCATCATCCGTGACAAACACCTCACCGTGCTGGTAGGGGCTCATTGTACCTGGGTCAATATTTATGTAAGGGTCAAACTTTGAGATTGTCACGCTGTAACCACGCGCCTTTAAAAGTCTGCCTAGGGATGCCGCCGTAACGCCCTTTCCAAGCCCAGACGCAACGCCACCTGTTATGAAAATATATTTTGTCTGCATACGTACCCCCAGATATCTATAATAATATGTCTCAAACTCATCCTTCTTAGTATAGTATTTTATGGTGAAGCTTGTCAAGGAGACTTTCGTGAAAATACGACAAAAAGCCCAACAAGCGTATGACAAAATTAACGTTATAGGGCTTTCAGCTTATGCAAACATTGGTCTTACCAAGGCTCAACCTGCGCATGTATTGTATGTGGCAAAGAAATCAAGTTAACATCAAACTTCAAGGATGGCTCTACGCGGGAGCTTGCGTTGTGCAGCCGCATAGATACCGTCCAGCCTTCGTCGCAAACAACCTCAATGGTGGTCTGCGAGTTTCGCTTGAAGTCTATGTTGTAAAATCTCGTCGGCAATTTCAGCCGGGCGACATTGACTATTGATAACTGCCCTTCTGACGGGCGGTTCAGTGTTCCGTTGATATTTATTGCTTCGACACGTGTAGTCCTTCGGGAGTCATCAGTGATAACCTTGTAGAAGTCGTTCTTCCCGATAAGATAGCGGATAAGCTGCTCTGGTATCATCTGCGGGTTTTCTCTGTCCAGCTGCACCATCTCATTCATAAACGCCTGTAACACTGGAATGTAATATCGTTCATTTTTATCTTTGATATCTGCCCAGAGTGCTGTCTTATTCGAGCTTTCACGCATGACGCGCAGTTCGTCAAACAGCGGCGTAACAGTGTTGAAGTACCGCTTGGAGCAAGGAATTCCAAACCATTCTCGCCCAAAGTCGATACTCGCAGAAAGCCTACTATGTTTCACCGCATGGTGGTTATGCTTGCACGAAAGACCAATCTCCCAACCACTCTGCTTTCGTAGGCAAATTACATCTCGGACATCACCCGCCCTGCCTTGCGCATCAGTCTGCAAAGACAGATATAACGGCACATTCTTACCAGCTTGCTTAAGCTGCGGTTCTAGGCGTACAATCACACGTACAGCGGCGTGTGCCGCTTGCATATTTTTGTAGCGCAAATCTTCCGGCAGCTCCATAAAGAAATTACGTGCCGTCTCGAACTGCGGCGCATACTCAACTTCAATACCCTGCTCCTGCGAGAGCAAGTTATAAAGTGCGTTTAAACAGGCATATTCAAATGCCTTCCCATTTTTCGTCTGAATTCCACTCATATTCTAGTCTCCAACACCTTGTATACTTCATTTGCTACAAACTCCGCAAGTTTGACCGGAACGGCATTCCCAATTTGCTTGTACTTGCTTGTTAAGTCTCCCACGAATTCCATTCCAGGCGGGAATGTTTGAATCATCGCGCATTCGCGAAAGCTAAGGCGGCGCGTTGTGCCGTCCTCGCCAAACCGCCACAAATCCTTGCCCAGCTTCACCATGTCCGGCGATGACGGATGCAGTGTTACCTGCTTGGCCATTGCAGGTATTGTATACGACACATCATCCCAACCGCGTTTACGGTTACGCGACATATACCGCGATGAATAAGGCGCGTCACAAACCTCTTCACTTGTCGCGTGCGGCAAACCTGAAAGCACATCTGCGAGAGTATTTCTCTCGCCTTTATATTCCGGCAGCGAGAACTTACGAACCTTCAAATCTTTGTGGAATCCAATGATGATAACGCGCTCTCTATCTTGCGGAACACCGTAGTTTTTCGCATTCACAGGCTCACAATATACATCGTAGCCGCAGTCTGCAAACTCAGCAATAATCGCGTGTATAATCGCACCGTCTGCCATAGTCAAAAGCCCCTTGACATTTTCGCCGACAAATGCGGCAGGTTCTTTTGCTTTGACTATGCGCACATACTCTTTGTAGAGCTTGTTACGGCTGTCATCCACCTTTCTAGGTCCTGAAAGACTGAACCCCTGGCAGGGGAAACCTCCCAAAATAACATTCGCCTTGGGAATTGACTCCACATCTATCTTTGCCACATCGCTGCAAACAACTTCTGCATTGCTCCAAAGCCTGTGTGTCTCGCAAGCGTCCTTGTCGAAATCATTCGCCCATAAGGTCGAGAATCCAGCATTTTCAAAGCCCATGTCAAGCCCGCCCGCACCGCAGAACAAACTTGCAACAGTGAAATTTCTCTTCATTGCTGCCCCCTCTTCTTGGCTCAACAGTGAATATTTGTCCCCATATATTATATAGCACTAAGCCCAAAGTTTCAAGAATAAGCTACAATACACGTTTGACATTTGCCAAGTGCGATGCTATCATAGATTCGCAGGTTTTTATCTGTATTCAATGCATTCGATTAGGGGGCGTCATCTTGGCGATACTCAAGAACTTATTCCCAGACCAATATCTGGATTCCGTATACAGCATCGACTACGATGCACTGCAACGCGCTGGCATAACCAACCTACTTTTTGATATTGACAACACGCTCTCCCCATTTGACATCGCAGACCCATACCCTGAAACAGTTGCGCTCTTTACTGACCTCCACCAACGCGGCTTCAAAATAGGCTTACTGTCTAATAACCACTATTCACGTGTCGAAGCTTTTAACATCCAGCTCCAACTTCCTTGCGTTGCCAAAGCAAGAAAGCCCGGAAGTGCCGGACTCCTAAAACTAATGGCGCAACTTGGCGCAACTAACACCACCACAGTCCTAATTGGCGACCAAATATTCACCGACGTTTGGTGCGCAAAAAGAAATGGTCTACTATCAATCCTAGTAAGACCATTAAGTGAGCGCGATGAACCTCTCGTCAAGCTCAAACGCAAAGTAGAAAAATTCATTATTCAGTTGTACATAAATCAGCAGCGCACGTAAGACGACCGCCTCGGTCGTCCGTTTTTCATATCCAATTAAAGTTGTGAAAATGTATCAAGGTTATCTGGGAAGTCAATGGTAACGCCACCAATTTGGTTATACTCAACCGCCATTACCAGCCCAACAAACGCAGTTTCACCACCTATACCTATGTTAAATGTTACGAACAGATCGAACATCGTAAAATTGCGGTTTTCGTCCAACATCACGAAAAGGTCTGCGTTAGTAGGCTCTACATTAGCAATATCTGCACTTAGGTTGAGTGCTTCAAGCTTTTCAAACACCTGCTCCAAAGCAACATCCATAGTCCAAGGATCAAGCCCAAAAACCAGTTCAAAGCCACCTTCATAGGTTTCGTAGCCTAGGTGTGCAACTATATCATTCGCATCGAAGCCTATCGGCAAAAATCCGTCACGTGAAATACCCGTCTCGGCAAAGAGGTTATCCAGCGTTGTTGCAACTTGCGTTTGCCCGTACTCTCCATCAATATAGACAATACCATCCCTAAAGTAGATGATAGCTGCCGAGCGTTCGCCCATAAAACTGCCTATCATGTCGATTTTTACATCCGCGGCTGTTTCACTTTGCCCCGCCTGCAACAGTATTATATCCGATTCTATACCGAAAAAATCATCACCTATATACATAGTAAAACCCGTATACAAATTAAGATTGAACGAATCGGCATTCGCCATTGCAGCCTCAAGCTGTTGTAATGCCAGACTATACATCTCAAGCGGGGTAATGCCGTCCGGAAGCGGAGAGGCATCATCCGGAACTTCAAAAACCGGCTGAGCTATCGCCACAGGATTTTCGCCTGGAGGACCAATAACCGCTGGAGGAGCAGTAGGCGTTGGTGTTGTTTGCTGTGCCGGCGGTGCTTGGTTACCTTGGCAAGCCGCCATTACTACTGTAAATAATATTGCAACAAGCAAAATAGAGATACGTTTCATTGTGACCTCCTCATTTGTAATCTGGTAAAATCTTGCCGTAATCAACGTTTATCATGGTAAGCCCGCAAGCAGGAGCAGTCTGCCCTGCTCTTTTTCTGTCGCCGGAGGCAATTATGCCAGGTATTTCCGCCAGAGACTTCGCACCCAGTCCAACGTCAACCAGCGTCCCCGTTATAATGCGTACCATGTTGTAAAGAAATCCGTTACCTGTAACGCTTATACTAACTATGTCAGCTTCACGTGTTACGTCTAATGCGAAAATCTCGCGCACACTGGTCTTAGCGCTTCCATGCGCGGCAGCAAACCCCTTAAAATCGTGAACTCCCACAAAGTGTGATGCTGCTTCACTCATTGCTGCAACATCAAGCTGCTTATGCACATGCCATGCATACTTACGCAAAAACACATTCGGAATTTCTGCGTTGTCCAACTGATAACGATATGTTTTAGCAACCGCACTGGTTATCGGGTCGAAACCATCTGGTGCAACACAAGCGGCTGTTACGCGAATATCTTGCGGAAGCAGTGTATTCATTGCAAGCGGTAGCCGTTCATACGGAATGCTCATTGAATCCACACAGAACGCACATGGCATTGCAAGTGCATGGACACCTGCATCGGTACGCCCTGCCGCAGTAATCAGATGCCGTGCCCCAAGCCGTAACTCAAGCGCAGCCTCCAATACCTCTTGAATAGTATGCGGTGTATTTTCTTGCCGCTGCCATCCGTTATAATTTGTCCCATCGTACTGAACAGTAAGAAGAATATTCATATTCCAGCTTAGAATTGAATGAAATCGGCAAGATTATCTGGAAAGTCGATAGTCACTCCGCCAATTTGTACAAACGCAGACATAATTGACATATCAATAATTATAACCTCACCCTCAGACGTTAACACGAACGAGGTCATCATTTCAGTGCTTTTAATATTGTAGTCTTCATCTATGATTGCCACTAACACAACATTGTTAAACTGGATGTCCATTTCGCTGCCGTCAAACTCAAGCAATTGAAGCATCTGTGCCGCTTCTTCCATGGCATTATTCACCGTTGCGGCGCTAATCACAAACGTAAGTTCCTTGCCCTCATGGATTGCATGCATTTCCTGGGAGATTATATCGTGAAGCCCAAAGTCTACAGCCTCAAAGCTATCCATGGAGATATCGAACTCTTCAAGCAATTCATCTATCGACATAGGCATCTGCGTTTGCATGCCCATCATGTCCATGTATGCTACACCATCTCTAAAATATATCGCTATCGGCATTTCCATGCCCATGAAGCTCGTCTCCATATCAATCTTCATTTCTACGTCCGGGTCACTGTTTACCTGCGAAATTTGCATATCCATCTGCATCTCAAAAAACTCTTCGTCAAAGAGCATGTTGAAAAACACTCTAGAGTCAAGCAGGAATGAATCAGCTTCTGCAAGCTGCGCCGTGACTTTTTCCATAGCAAATGTGTATATTCCGAACGGAGTTAAATCTTCCGGAAGCTCTACTCCGGCTTCTTCTTCCTCCTCGTATGCTTCTTCGATTTCTTCCGCTTCTTCCTCTTCATCGACTTCGGCTGCTTGCGGAATCGGAGTTGAGGCTGGGACCGGAGCTTCAGCAGGTACTTGAGCTTGGTTATTACAAGCCGTTATAAACAGCATTAATAACGCTACAGACAGCAATATAAATATGCGTTTCATGTGAACCTCCTACGGTTTAAAAACTTCGATTATACATAATTCAATGCTATGAAGCAGAAGTCTCCCCCGCCTATAGCATTGAACGTTTTTGATTATGATGCCGCCCCACCACTTCGTGGTTTACGCTTCTTGCGTTTCTTAGTCGTAAGAGGCTGGCGGTTCTCATTGTGAATTATTTCCGGAGCTTCTGTACCATCGACAACCCCGGCGGTTATAACAACCTTTTCGATTGTTGTGTCGCTCGGCATATCATACATGATATCGCGCATAAAGCCTTCAAGTATAGCCCTAAGCCCACGCGCACCTGTTTGCTCCGCAATAGCTTTTTGGGCAACCGCGCGAAGAGATTCATCAGTAAATTCAAGCATAACATCGTCCAGCGCAAAGAGATATTCGTACTGTTTTGTAAGCGCGTTCTTAGGTATCGTCAAGATTGAGAGAAGTGCGTCCTCATCGAGGTTCTCGAGCGTAACAATCACTGGCAAACGCCCGATAAGCTCAGGAATAAGTCCGTATTTGTGAAGGTCGCGTGTCGAAAGATTCTTTAGAATCTCGCCGTAGTTTTTATCTTTGTTCGAAACTTGTTCAGAGCCAAACCCGATAACTTTCTTGTTCAGTCTCTGCTCGATGATTTTATCCATACCGCCGAAAGCTCCGCCGCAGATAAACAGAATATTGCTGGTATCTATCTGGATGAAGTCCTGATGCGGATGTTTGCGCCCGCCTTGCGGAGGTACAGAGGCAACCGTACCCTCTATAATTTTAAGAAGTGATTCCTGCACGCCCTCACCGCTGACATCGCGTGTGATTGACGGATTATCAGACTTTCTGGAGATTTTGTCAATCTCGTCTATATAGATGATACCGCGCTCGGCGCGTTCTATATCAAAATCGGCGGCTTGTATCAGCTTGAGCAGGATATTTTCAACGTCCTCACCGACATAACCCGCTTCGGTCAGTGATGTCGCATCGGCTATGGCAAACGGAACATTGAGTATTTTCGCAAGAGTTTGCGCTAAGTATGTCTTACCTACACCAGTAGGACCAACAACCAAGATATTACTCTTTTGCAGCTCAACCTCTGTGCCTACATCGGCAATAACCACACGCTTGTAGTGGTTGTATACAGCAACCGCAAGTGCCTTCTTGGCATCTTCTTGCCCTATGACGTACTCATCAAGGAAAGCTTTTATCTCGTGCGGGCGCGGGAGCTTGAATTCTTCGGTAACTGGGTCAGTATAGCCGATGCCCTCTTCCTCTAAAAGGTCGTAGCATAGATCTACACATTCGTTGCATATATACACGTTAGGTCCTGCGATAAGCTTGCCGACCTTCTCCTGCACTTTTCCGCAGAACGAGCATCTAAGCGTACGCTTGTCGTCTATTTTTGTTGGCATGCTTCCTCCTTCGGTGGCGAATTATTTTCAGATATCTACTTCGCTGGTTTTGTAATTATAGTGTCGATAAGACCGTAGTCCAATGCTTCTTGCGCAGACATAAAGTTGTCGCGCTCGCTGTCAGCAAGAACTTGTTCAACATCCTTGCCGGTGTTAGCCGCCATAATTTCAGCTAAACGGCGTTTAGTCTTGAGGATGTGTTCAGCAGCAATGTGTATATCAGTAGCTTGCCCGCGTGCTCCTCCGCTTGGTTGATGTATCATAACTTCAGCATTCGGAAGCGCGTGGCGTTTGCCTTTCGCACCGCCGCTAAGCAAGAACGCTCCCATGCTGGCCGCAAGCCCAACACATATTGTGCTGACATCCGCTTTGATAAACTGCATAGTGTCGTAAATTGCCATACCCGCGGTAACAGAGCCACCGGGGCTGTTGATATACAAGTTTATATCCTTATCAGGGTCTTCAGCGTCAAGGAACAGAAGCTGCGCGACAATTACATTTGCAGAATAGTCTGAAACTTCTTCGCCTAAGAATATTATGCGGTCTTTGAGCAATCTCGAATATATATCGTACGAACGCTCACCGCGGTTAGTTTGTTCTATTACATACGGTATCAAAGCCATAAAGTCCTCCTATTAACGGTACATATTGTAGGGTTGGGATAATCAGGCTCCTTTTCCACAAGCTCCTTTTTCAAAGGAGCTGGCAGCCGTAGGCTGACTGAGGATTAGAGCTGGTCGCATAGCGGACTGAGGATTATTCCGCCGACACTATACAACTACTCCGCAACAGCTGAATCTACAAGAAGTTCCAGTGCCTTACGCACAACGATATCTTTCGCGATATCCTTCTTTTCCTTGTCTGACATTATCGTCATAAGCTGCTCTTTCGGGATATTGTAAGCCGTAGAGATTTTGTCGAATTCTGCGTCAATATCTTCTTCGCTTGCTTCAAAGCCTTCAAGCTTCGCGATTTCCATAAGCGCAAGGCGTGCGCGTACATGCTTCTCGGCGTGGTTACGGTAGTTATCACGCAGCATTTCCATATTTGTTCCTGTATAGCGGAAGTAGCTCTCCATGTCAATACCACGTTGGCTCATGTCGTTAGCCATGTCGCGGATCATTTGGTCTACGCGTTCGTCTATCATAACCTCTGGCAGATCAATTTGTGCCGCCGTGATAAGCTGGTCAACAAGAGCTTGCTCTTTCGCATTCTTAGCTTGCATTTCCTTAGCTTCAAGAAGCTTCGTACGGATAGAGTCTTTCAACTCTTCAATGGTTTCAAACTCAGATACATCCGCCGCAAAGTCGTTGTCAAGCGCAGGAAGTTCTTTCGATTTAATCTCCTTGATAGTAACCTCAAACATTGCCGGCTTGCCTTTTAATGCTTCCGCGTGATACTCCTCTGGGAATGTCACATTAACTTGCTTGCTGTCTCCAACCGCAAGCCCAACCAACTGTTCCTCGAAAGTGTCAATAAACATTTTCGAACCGATTACAAGCTCGAAATCATTTGCTTGCCCGCCTTCGAAAGGAACTCCGTCAACGAAGCCTTCAAAGTCGAAGATAACAGTGTCGTTGTTTTCGATAGGTCTGTCAGTGACAGTTATAATGCGCGAGTTTTTGTCTTGAAGTTTCTCAAGTTCTGCATTTATTTCATCGTCATTTACAAATGTGGTTACAGCCTCATATTTCAGACCTTTATAACTAGAAAGCCCAACATCCGGCTTAGTGTAAACAAGAGCTGTAAACACAACGCCCTTGTCAACCGAAGCTTCAAGTACATCTATCTCTGGACGTGCGACTATTTCAAGCCCGCTTTCGTCCGCTGCCTTACCATAAGCCTCCGGCAGAACAAAGTCAAACGCGTCTTGGAAGAACACATCTGCGCCGTGGTGCATCTCAATTATCTGGCGCGGAGCTTTGCCCTTACGAAACCCTGGGATATTAATATGCCCCTTGTTCTTGTTGTACGATTGGTTAAGCCCTTTTGCAAACTCAGCTGCATCAACCTCGAACGTGATTTTATATTGATTTTTCTCTATGTTGTCAACCTGCATTTTGATTCCTCCTTTAATGTATTATCTCGGCGGGGGCAAGCCCCCACCCTACAACCCACTGTGGGTGGTTTGTAAGCTCCTTTTCCAAAGGAGCTGGCCGCGTAGCGGACTGAGGATTATTATGCCTACATAAGTCTCAGTTCCGGTATACCCTTACCACCAACAACCGCAACGCTCATATCGCTTAGGCGCAGAATTTCGTTTGCCATGCTAAGCACATTTTCATGCGTTACGTTGTCTATTTTCTCGATTATTTCATCGCTGGTGTGGATTTTACCCAGCACAAGCATCGACCTGCCCATGCGCATCATCCTAGATGAGCTGCTCTCAAGCGAAAGAAGTAGACTGCTCTTGAGCTGCTCCTTCGCTTTCGCGACATGCGATGCAGTAATATTGCCCGCGTTTACCGCTTCAAGCTCCTTGATGATAGCCTCGTAGGTAAAGCTCAAGTTTTCGGGGCTGACACCCGCATATACCGAGAACAAGCCTGTATCCATATAACTTGAATAGTGCGTGTAAACCGAGTACGCAAGCCCAAGCTCTTCCCTAATCTTCTGGAACAGAACCGAGCTCATCCCACTTCCGAGTATGGTGTTGAGCAATGTCATATCATAGAGGCGCGGCGAGTTTATCGCAATCCCCGGGAACGCAAGCGATAGATGCGCCTGCTCGATATCCTTGGTCTTGCTGTACATTCCTCGGTGATAGTCCGGAAAGAGCGGCGTAGACGGTGCTGATTTACTTGCAGCATATCCTTCAAAATATCTTGCGACCTTGCGTACAACCTCGTTTGGGTCTATGTTACCCGCCACTGAAATCACGATGTTTTCGGGGTGATAGTTAGCCGCAAAGTAACCGCGCAGTGCACCTTGGTCGAATGATGATACTGTAGACTTGTCACCTAGGATTGAATGTCCAAGCGAACTGTCCTTCCAGATACCTTCCTGCATTATCTCGAACACAAGGTCTTCCGGTGTATCCTCGTACATATCAATCTCTTCGAGAATAACACGCTGTTCTTTCGCGAGTTCATCCGCCGGAAAAGACGAATTGAGGAACATATCAGCCAGAATATCCAGCGCGGTGTCAAAATGCCCATCAAGTGAAACTGTGTAGTAGCAAGTATACTCCTTGCCGGTAAACGCGTTCACCTGCCCGCCGATTGCGTCCATCTCCTCAGCGATATCAATATGGGTGCGCTTCGCTGTCCCCTTGAACAGCATATGCTCGATGAAGTGCGAAATACCCTTCTGCGAAGGAAGTTCCCCGCGCGAGCCATTCTTCACCCATATCCCAAACGCCACGGAACGTACAAACGGTATCGGTTCACACACAACGGTAATTCCGCTAGCAAGTGTATTAGTATGGTAATTGTTAGCCATTCTCTTTTCCTAATGCGGCTTTGCGCGAAAGATTGATGCGCCCTTGGTCGTCAATCTCGGTAACCATAACCGTAACAACATCGCCGACCTTAACTACGTCTTCAACCTTAGCAACGCGCTCTTTCGCAAGCTGTGAAATATGCACAAGCCCTTCTTTTTCAGGCGCAATTTCAACAAACGCACCGAAATTCATCAAGCGTGTAACCTTGCCTGTGTAAAGTTTGCCTGGTTCTGGGTCGAGGACTATCGCGTTTATCATGTTTACCGCAGTATTTACAGCCTGCTGGCACAAACCCGCAACGAAGATTCGTCCGTCGTCTTCTGTATCAATCTTTTCTACGCCTGATTCTTCAATTATGCGCTTAATAGTCTTACCGCGCGCGCCGATAACTTCCGAAAGTTTTTCAGGCTGAACTTTAACAAGCGCAATTTTAGGCGCAAACTTAGAAATTTCTGTACGTGCCGCACTGATTGCCGGTGCCATCGCTTCATCGAGGATGAACATGCGAGATTTTTCGCACTGGTCAAGCGATTGGCGGATTATTTCAGGTGTAAGCCCGTCTATTTTGATATCCATTTGGATAGCCGTAATACCTTGGTGCGTTCCCGCTACCTTGAAATCCATGTCGCCGAAGAAGTCCTCAAGACCTTGGATGTCTGTAAGCAGGATGAAGTCGTCGTCGCTTTCTCCAACAACCAACCCTACAGAAATACCCGCAACAGCACGTTTGATAGGCACACCAGCCGCCATGAGCGACAAGCTAGACGCACATACCGATGCCTGAGATGTTGAGCCGTTCGAGCTTATAACCTCGGAAACGAGGCGGATAGCATATGGAAATTCTTCCTCTGTAGGAAGAACCGGAACAAGAGCACGCTCAGCAAGCGCACCATGCCCGATTTCACGGCGACCAGGACCACGCGATGGGCGGGTTTCGCCAACCGAGTAGCTTGGGAAGTTGTA